>MDSY01116929.1_pt1 | contig 10824 bp, 7 predicted proteins | sample 811131 | NCBI WGS metagenome assembly MDSY01 (sample SAMN05326643, study PRJNA326480) | marine metagenome | isolation source: seawater | place: Atlantic Ocean: South West | collected 2010
CCATTACCGCGAACTGGGCCATCTAAACGCTGAAGGTTGCAGTTGACGACAAAAATCAGGTTATCCAGCTTTTCTCGACCGGCCAAAGATAATGCGCCAAGCGACTCAGGTTCATCGCACTCACCATCACCCAGAAAAGCCCAAACTTTACGGTCACCCATTTCAACCAAGCCGCGACTGTCTAAATATTTCATTACATGAGCTTGGTATATAGCCTGCAAAGGCCCTAGCCCCATAGAAACAGTTGGAAACTGCCAGTAGTCCGGCATCAGCCAGGGGTGTGGGTAAGACGACAAGCCTTTGCCATCTACTTCGCGGCGAAAGTTGTCCATCTGCTCTTCCGAAAGACGACCTTCCAAAAACGAGCGTGCGTATATGCCAGGTGCTGCGTGACCTTGAAAATAAATAAGGTCTCCTGCAGTTGAATGAGTAACTAATGGATCCGAGTTAGGCGCTTTGAAAAAATAGTTAAAGCCAACGTCATATAACGTGGCCGAGGATGCAAAACTAGAAATATGGCCACCCAAATCTCCTGGGCGACGATTTGCGCGAACGACCATGGCTAGAGCATTCCAGCGAATTAGACTGCGAATGCGCCGCTCCATAAATAAATCGCCAGACATAAAGGCTTCTTGGGAGGTCGGAATGGTATTTCGATAGGGGGTGGAAACGGTGTAGGGCAAGCTAGAGCCAGTTTTTGTTAACTCCGCAGAGAGCGTTCTCAGCAATTGGGTTGCGCCTGCAATGCCGTCACGCTTTAGCACCCCATCAAGCGCGTCTATCCATTCCTGAATTTCTTCAACATCTAGCTTTGCTTGTTGCTCCAACCGATCCTGAGCATTCATTTATTAATTACTCCTTCATAAAAACTAATATAATTTTGCAGAGTCAGCATTCAGCGCTTGATAAAGTGTGAGCCAATCAAATCCAACACCGGGATCACTTTTTCGAGTTGGCGCAATTTCCATATGACCAACAATGGAATCGAGACCAATAGTCGGATAACAATCAAGCAGCCAGCGACAGGCGATTGTTAGCGATTGATACTGCGCCTGTGTAAAGTCTGATGTGACCGTACCTTCGAGTTCAATGCCGATACTATAGCCGTTACAGCCATTTCTATGCTGCCAACAAGAAATGCCAGCATGCCAAGCTTGATGATTAAAACCAACAAATTGCTGCACATTGCCAAGCCGATCAATGAACAAATGAGGTGATACGCGCAAGCCCTCTAAGTCTTGAAAGCTTGGGTGCTCCATAATGTCTAATTTATTAAGAAATAGCCGCTCTGGTGCACCTGTGCCGTAGTGACCCTCTGGTAACGAAACACAATGTAAAACAATCAGCTCTGGGGCAAAATTTTCTAGCCGCGGCGCGCAGTTTGGACTGGGCGTCCAAAGGGCGGATGGTAAGCGATGGTCAGTGTCTGCCATCATTCTGTTTTTCTTGTCACGTCTAAAGTTTATACTGCGCTGAATCATTTGTAATAAAATTGTTTGTTCAGCTCACGGGCGAAATTTGGCCTCTTTTTTCGCCTAACGTTAAACATAACGGCCTAGAGCTAGCGTAAATATCCGGTTAAAATAAAGCGCCTACATGTATCATTCAACCTAGATAATGAAGTGAAGCCTCGTATGCACAATCAATTAGACCCAAAATTTTTGGCCTCGGAAGTTAAAAGAAATGTTGCTGCGGCCCTGGCAGAGGATGTTGGTAGCGGCGACATTTCAGCTAGCCTTATACCCAAAGACCAGCAAGCAAACGCCACCGTGATCACCCGAGAAGACGGCGTTTTTTGCGGCAAAGCCTGGGTAGATGAGACCATTCAAAAAGTGGACGCAAACATTTCTGTTCAATGGCGGGTAGAAGACGCCAGTTTGGTTGTCGCCAACCAAACACTATTTACGCTAAGCGGTAACGCTCGCAGCTTGCTCACTGTTGAGCGCACCATGTTGAATTTTGTCCAGCTACTTTCAGGCACTGCCACCCGTACGGCAAATTACGTTGCCCTGATCAACGGCTATAAGGCCCAGCTTTTAGACACAAGAAAAACCGTACCCGGGTTACGGGTAGCGCAAAAACACGCGGTGCGCTGTGGCGGCGGCAGTAACCATAGAATTGGTTTATTCGATGCTTTTTTACTTAAAGAGAATCATGTAGCCGCGGCAGGCGGAATAGCGCCAGCCATTCGTTTAGCACAAGCATCTCACCCGGGAAAAACCATAGAAGTAGAAGTAGAAACGTTGGACGAATTAGATCAAGCGACCCAAGCCGGAGCTAATATCGCACTCATCGACAATTTTTCTATTGCAGATACAGAAGAGGCGGTCCGACGGAGCGAAGGTAAAATACTGCTCGAAGCGTCTGGTGGCATCGAGGCCGGAAGCATCGCCAGGATTGCAGCGACCGGGATAGATTTCATATCTAGCGGCGAACTTACTAAAAGCGTGGTGCCGTTAGATTTATCAATGCGCTTTACGACCTAATATGCCTCCACACTTACTCTAAAGAGTTGAGGTAGGGCGCCAACACCGAGAGTTCGCCATCGATCTTTGTCGTCACCGACACTCCTAGAATGTGCATGATTAACGGGTAAATATGGACGTTTTCAATAGCGGGCACCGTCACATCTGACTTTAAACTTGGCCCAGTGGCAATAAGTACACCATGCATGCTTTTGTTATTTTTAGGCCGATAACCGTGAGAGCCTTTAACCACTCGACTTTGGTCTTTAGCTCGACGCAACCCAATATACCCGCTTGATTCGGCGACCAAAACCAAATCTGGGGTGCGCGGATCACTCGGTGCAAAGTGAAACGACTGGGGAAATGCGGGCGCTTTGTACACTTTAACGTTTGCTACGTCCCGCAGTTTTGCATAAGTGCGCTTTACTAAATCCGCATCAGGGCTATAAAAGTACGCCAACGCTCCCCCTGGTATCAGTTTCGATTTGCCGCGCCATTGCTGCAAATCAATATGGTCGTCCAGAAAAACAACCTTTTCCGCCAACACTGAATCCATCCCGTGGTCCGACGTGACAAATAAATTTATTGGGAGTCCTAGCTTTGCCAACCCGTCTATCAACGCCCCCACCTGCTTATCCACTGCCTTTACTGCGTTGCGCACTTGTCTGGAATCTGGCCCATAGTTGTGTCCAGCACTATCCACAGTAGAAAAATACAGCGTCACGAAGCGCGGTCGCTGGCTTTTGGGTAAGCGAAGCCAAGCCAAGGTTTGCTCGACCCTTTGGGCATTGGGCACCCCTTCATTGTAGCGCTCATAAAAAGTCGGATAAGCACCCTGAATATTTGCCTCACTACCCACCCAAAAGAAACTGGCTGTGGGCAAACCAGCCTGTTGCAAGGCTTGCCACAGAGGGAGACCGCCGTACCAACTGCCATCCGTAACCGCTTTAGCATTTTTCATTGCGTACTTCTGCCCACGTTTTCGGTGGTAAAAGTTGTTACCTATTAGCCCATGGTTACCCGGATATAAGCCTGTGACGATGCTGTAATGATTTGGAAAGGTGCTGCTAGGGAACCCTGGAATAAGGCCTTTGGAGCTAATTCCTGTAGCAACAAGTCCTTTTAGGTTCGGGGCATCATACTTATCTAGATAATCATGACGAAAGCCGTCGAGCGAAAGCATTACAACATAATTATCATCATCGACCTCGAAGTCAGACCCAGCATACGCTGACCCGAGAGAACAAATAACGTAAATTAAAAAAACACGGAGTAATAAAGAATACTTCATTAAATTCACTCTAAATCGAAAAAATGCGCGTTCAAACAACAACCGTTTTACGCGCTAATCAATCGATAGCATATTCGCGACAAAGATCTGCGCCTAAAGATTCCTTTAGCGGCTGTAACCACGGTTCATAGTTTTGCCATGCATCTAATGCTGTACGAAAAATTGGCTGGCGCACCTGCTCGGCACTTGGCGTGCGCACACTCCGTTTGTTTTCGTGGAAATCTACGCAACTTTGCTCAAAAGGTAGTCCACAAAAATCAAGCATTCGCCGTACTTGAATTTCTAGATCTTCCACAACATCTTCGTGCTGAACGCGTAAAACAAAATTGGGTAGAACCTTATCCCAGTGATCCATCAGTTCAACATAATTACGATAGTAGGTGCCTATCTCCTCAAGGCCATAAGTAAATTCCTGCCCCTCAAAAAACAACTGTTTAAATCCACTAAAGCAGCAAGACATTGGGTGACGACGTGCGTCAATAATTTTAGCATTGGGCAAAATCATTCGAATCAACCCTATATCTCGAAAATTATTTGGCATCTTATCGATAAAGAATTTACCACCTTCGCGATGGATTTTAGTCTCATCAATATAGTTTTGGCCGAGTCTTTGGGCTATCTCAGGCGTCAATTGACTCAATACCTCAGGGTATCGGGGCTCCTCCTTAACAGTGCGACGACCATTTAATCTATGCGCTATTGCAGGGATATTATTAAGTTCTAAGGTGCCATCCACCATCGAGTGCGACGCTAAAATCTGCTCAAGTAAAGTGGAACCGGCCCTGGGTAGCCCTACAATAAATATTGGATCCGGAGCAGTACAACCGGCATAACCGAAGTTTTGGAAAAGCGACGCAGTACAAAACTTCTGTTGCAACGCCAACTTATACGACATTCGCTCTTTATCGTAATGAGTTTGTTCCATCTTTAACTGATTACCAAACAAGTAATAGTCTGCTGACGCGGCGTAATCTTTGGCATCTTCCATGGCTTTACCAAGTGCAAAACTAAGATGAATCCTGTCCTCTAGGCCAGTAGTTTTGGATTGCTGATACTCCCGCATTTGATCTATTTCCTCATCCTCAAACTTATAGGTCTTGAGGTTGGCTAGGCTCCAAAATGCATCGCCAAAATCTGGTTTAGCTTTATAAACAGAACGATAAGCGTCAACGGATTCGTCTATTCGACCGATGGTCTTAAGAGTATGACCGCGCAATAAATGAGCCGGCGCAGCATCCGAATCCATTGCGACAAACTCATCGTAAAAGGCCAATGCTTCCTCAAACCTACCTACAGCGACACATTGATTTGCGTAGGCAAATCGATATTTATTGTTTTGCGGCTCAGCGTCTAACAAAGTTTGAGCTTGTTCCATACACAGGCCAAATTTCTGGCGCTTGTACAGCACATTCATATAGTCAAAACGGACTAACTTATTATCGGGTTCATAAACCAAAGCGCTTTCTAAGATAAATTCGGCATCATCTAGAACATGAGTCTTGACTCCTAAATCGGCCAATAACCGCATCCCTTCAATATTCTTCGGGTGGTTCTGCAAAAAGCTTCTACACAGTTGCTCAGCCTTTGAAAGTTTTCCTTCCTCCATCATATTTCTCACACCTAAAAGCTCAGGAGGAAGAGCAGCAAGGCGCTGATACTGATCTTTAAAATAATCTTGAGCTTTTTGATCTACCCCAGAATCAGTCAGCGTCATCAACATCCGCCAACTGGCGATTAGGCTGCTGTTTTGTCTGACCGCCTGCTGGAAGGCCCTACGAGCTTCGTCGGGATCATCGAGGGCTAAAAGAACATGACCTCGCTCTTGCCAAGCTCGACCATAGGCCGGCTCAATCTCGATTAATTTTTGCAGAGAACTTAAAGCACCATCATAGTTTTCTCTCAACCTTTGAACCACTGAGAGAAAGTACAGAGCCTCTGAGTGATTGGGATAGTCGGTCAATAAAAGCTCCAACTGATTTTGGGCAGTGGCAAAGTCACCAGCTTGGATTTGCGACTTTCCTTGCGACAACAATTCTGTCGCAGCCTTCAGTGAAAGCTTCGATAAATCATCATTTTGCTTATTAATTGGGCCGATACCCGACATAGATTTTCCCGTTACCTGATGTGTCATTGGATCTTGTGTAAACCAAATTATAGAGCCTAATTCCTAAAACAAGAAAGGCGAGCCTAAGCTCGCCTTTCTCTATAATTCGACTTAACGAATATTACCCATCAATTACTCATTAAAGTCGTACTTGAACCGCGCACCAATCGTGCGAGGACGATTCGTCGTCGTTCTTTCAAGGAAATCCTGACGGTTAATGTGCAACTGAGCGCGCTCGTCGGTTAAGTTGCTGACATATAATTCAACGCCCCAACCTGTATCAGTGGTTAGTCCAACTGACGCGTCCATGATTACGTAACTGTCTTGCATGGTATTTGGCTCTGTAGTTGTGTCAACTATAGAGTTGAGTGCTTCGCCAGAGTATTTACCACCTAGCTGAAAGAAGCCTTCTTTTCCACCAGACATTTCCCAGTAGTAACGAGCACGCAGATTACCCTGAAACTCAGGCGTTAATGGTAGCGGACGTCCCTCGTCCTGAACGACGAAAGCGAAACCTGGATCAACTCGAACCAGCTCAGTTTCGTTGTAAGACATTGCCCCAGAGACAGTAAGGTTATCAGTAGCTGCCCAAACCATATCCATTTCGAGACCAGTAATCTCCGCATCGCCGCCATTATCTACGATAGTGAAAATAGAGATATTTTGAGAGTCGAATTGAGATACTTGGATATCTTCCCAGTCGATCTGGTAAAGCGATCCGTTCAAGCGCATTCTTCCGTCCAACAAAGTCATTTTCCAACCAAGCTCAAGATTCTCCAAGGTATCAGAATCGAACTTGTAAGGAAGACAATAGCCGGGGAAACCGTTGGTTTCGTTAGCTGCAACAGGTGCGCACTCAGTTCCAGCACTATAAGTACCCTTCTGCGCTGCGCCACGGTTGAAGCCGGGAGGCCGGTAGCCTTCAGAAGAAGTAACAAACAACAATAGATCGTCAGTAGGCGTCCAAGTCACCGTGAACTTCGTAATCGTATCAGTGGTACTAATTGGCTGCAGAACATTAAACTTTTGCGCGTAATCTCTACCGCCAGTTACATTCGGTCTTACGTCATTTGATGGATCAGCATCGTCCGTGAATAACGGACGATTACCGTAACGCCATGCACCATAACCGGTAAAGCCATACTCCAAATCATAGTAACGTGCAGAGCCTGCGACCGTTATATTCTCGGTAATATCATAGGAAAGCTCGCCAAAATAAGCAATCTGCTCTTCGTTACGATGGTTATCGTTACGGAAATGCGTAGCTGGGTTAACCTGACCGCGAGCGTTAGCAGCGGCACCATCTAGCGAAGAGTTGAGATTAATATCTATCGGTGCGAAGCCCGCTTCCGCTGACCCTAAATAATTGAAATTACCAACGTGCAGAATTTCTGCATCTTCGTAGAAAACGCCGCCAGTGAAACGCAAAGCATTGTCTGGATCAGTGGAAACGCGGACTTCGTGTGTCATCCGAGTATTTTCGTTTTCTGCGTTGAAGTTATTCGCAGGGTTTCCACATTCTATTACACCAGTGTTACCACTTAACGTGGGATCCCAGCTGTAGTTTGCCTGGCCATTGTCTAAACCATGATAGCCAGTTCCAGTTAAGTATTCACACTGATAACCAGGAATAAAGGCGCCAATATTTGAATAGCCTGTGTAGTCCAAACGCTGAGACACTTCCCGATCCAGAAAGGCACCGGTGTAAACCAGATCTAAAGCACCAACCCGACCATCTAATGTCCAGGCGTATTGGTTAAACTCGTCTTCAAGCGAATCTTCAGTGAACCGTGCTACCTTAAGGTCCCCCAAAGATTCGTCGTAGTCGAAAACGCCCTGAGTCTTTAACGACTGCTGGGTAAACTGAACCAACGCGGACCAGTTGTCATTAATCAAATACTTCGCGCCTAAACGCACCCCTTGGTAAGACGCATCATTGAAATCGTCTTCCACAAGACCTGAGCTTGTGGCTGTTGTGTAGTTAACTGGGATGGTTACTCCGCCCGCGCCAACAACCGTACCATTACCGAAAACATGACCTTCTTCAAAGTCTACAGATGCGCCAGGATACTTTGGGTTCACCGCCGCATTCGCTGTGAATGTGCCTTCGACGTTATCGATGTACCCGCCTTTGTTGTCACTGTAAACCGCAGCACGAACTGCTAGCTTTCCTTCTATAACCGGGATATTGATCATGGCTTCGACTTTGTCGCTGGGCTCACCCTTAGAAGTGCTTGAGAAGCCGGCAGCTAAGCTTGCGCCAAACTCGTCGATCACAGGCTTATTCGTGATCAATCGGACAGTACCCGCCTGTGAGCTAGCACCATAAAGGGTGCCCTGTGGTCCAGGAAGTACTTCGATACGCTCCATATCCGTAATATAAACATCTAAATTACGGCCACCAGCGGTTACCGGTTGCTCGTCAAGATAGAGAGCCACGTTTGGCGCAGAACCTTGAGATTCAGCAACTGAGATATTAATTGCATCAACCGCGGCTCCGCGGATATAAATTTCGTTTTGACCAGGACCACGGCCACCGGCATTTACGCTGGGCAAATACTTAACATAGTCCTCAAAACTGGTGATGTTTTGCTCTTCCAGCGTATTTTCAGTCATTGCCTGAACGGCAATTGGCACGTCTTGCATGCTTGCTGATCTTTTGGTGGCTGTGACCACCACTTCTTCTATATAACCCTCAGCCGCGCCAGCATTAGCTGCTGTCATCGATACAATGGCAGCAACTACTGCCTGATTAATCTTGCTACGTTGAAATTTCAAATCTCACCTCTTTGCTTAAAAATCAAGTTTCTTTGAATAGGAATAGCATATTCTTACTATGCATATCTTTAGAAGACGAAGGAAAAAAAGCATGTCGCTCCGCTACTTCCCTGCACTATATAACAAAAATGCAGGTATTTTTGATAAAACTCGAAAAAAATTGTTTTACGAGAGCTGAAAAGTCCTTATAGCACATATCAATCCTCCTTCTGTGCGGCCACTACAAAGGCGAAAACACCACCGACTCTAAGAATAAATCTAGGAGCCATCACAAACTGAAAACTAGTCTTTTACGCAAGCGCCTTCCATGGTCTAATCGCGGCCTTCGAGTTATGTTTTGCGCTTTTGGACCACATTTAGCTCCCACAATCTCGATATAGAGGTATTTTTAGCATAACTATTTGCGGAAATGGATAACATTTAGGAGCAATTCTTCTGAGCCAAGAAATAGAAGTTCTGATTACTATCAGGCAAATCATTCGAGCTACCGACCTATATTCTCGGCAGTTAAGCAAGACCGCAGGACTTACAGCACCGCAGTTATTGCTTTTACAAGCGATCCAGGAGCTCGGGGCGGTGGCTATTTCAAAGTTGTCGACCAAAGTTAGCCTGAGCCAGGCAACTGTGACCAATATTCTCGACAGGCTAGAAAGTCGCGGCTTAGTAGCGAGACACAGAAGCCACTCAGATAAGCGTGTAGTGCACGCAACCCTTACCGAAGAGGGTGAAGCAAAAATTGCCACCGCGCCGAAACCATTGCAGGATGTTTTCAGTACAGCATTTGAAAAACTAGAGGCGTGGGAAAAGTCTATGATTGTTGCTTCGCTGCAAAGGGTAGCAGGTATGATGAACGCAGAAAATATAGATGCATCGCCAATGCTTCACGTCGGTATTGCTGACGAAGCGCCGAGCGAGTTAGCTTAAATCAGTAAAACAAAAAAACCTCAGCCACACCTCGCGGCGCCATTTCAGCCCCAGCCGAAAAGCCAGAAACAAACGCATCAACCACCTCCCTGAGAACCCAACAGCTACCTCACAACAGACATCTTACCTGATCGCAAAACTCCGATGTACTGGAGCTACCTCCTTGATCCTTAGTTAGCGCTAACCCTCCCACATAGACCTCTTGAACTGCCCGATCAAGGTTAGAGGCCGCATCGGCAAAACCCAGATATTGCAAGAGCATCACCGCCGAAAGAAGGGTTGCCGTTGGATTAATAATATTTTGCCCAGCAATATCTGGAGCAGTGCCATGCGCAGATTCAAAGTAGGCATAATCTGCCCCGTAGCACCCCGACGGCGCCAGTCCGAGACCACCAATTAGCCCAGCTGCGCCATCTGACATGATGTCGCCGTACAAGTTGGGCATAACCACCACATCCAACGCGTGAGGGTTGGATATCATCCGACACAGAAAGTCGTCCACGATAAAGTGCTCAAACCCAATATCTGGATACTCTTGCGCAATGCTCTTCCCAATCTCGAGAAACAAACCGTCGGACACGCTTAGCATATTGTACTTACACGTCACAGTGACTTTGCGCTTGCCGTTGCGCTGACGCGCAAGCTCGAACGCATGACGAATAACACGCTCGGAACCGGCTTCAGTAATGGCTTTTAACGCATACTTGCCTGGCCCCAAATCAGAAATATTTGCACGTGCATGAGGAGAAAATAAATTCAGCCCGGCCAGATCGTCAATATCACCCTCAAGACCTAGGTATAAATCCTCAAGATTTTCACGCACGATAGCAAAGTCGATACCGTCAGGACTCGCCAACGGAGAATTAAATCCAGGCCGCCATTTACACGGACGAACATTGGCAAAGGTCTGTTTGCCCCAACGCAAATAAAACAGCGCAGCGGTGCTGTTGCCACTGGTAGAACCGAAAAATGTCGCGTCAGCACTGTCAATTGCAGCCTTAGCCTCAGCTGGAAAAAGCGCGCCGGTGGCCACCTTTGCTGCGGCTCCGATCAGCGGATAACTGAACTCAATATCTAAATTCATGGATTTTAGAATATCTACCGCTGGCACCATTACTTCGGGTGACGCATCGTCCCCATTGAAAACCGTGACATGCTTTGTCGCCATCTCAAGCCTCCTAAATATAACCCTGAAAACCCCACTTTACTCTAGCGCAAATATTCCTAACCCACATGCACATCCACATCCACATCCACATCCA
>MDSY01138204.1_pt1 | contig 10821 bp, 3 predicted proteins | sample 811131 | NCBI WGS metagenome assembly MDSY01 (sample SAMN05326643, study PRJNA326480) | marine metagenome | isolation source: seawater | place: Atlantic Ocean: South West | collected 2010
CGTTATAATTAAACTTGGTACTGAAAGCTCCCCTTGCTTTATACTGGGTAAAGGTGGGTCTACTGGGGGTAATGGTGGCCCAGCCTTACTTGTGGGAGACATGGGCGCAACCTTTAATATTGAAAAGGTTAATTCCGCGTCTTTTATAGGCGGGGGTGGAGGCGGAGGCCCTAAATTTAAATGCTTTTCTAAGGAAACTAGGCGAGGTATTGCGGTGAGAGGCAGCGGGGGCGTTGCGGATGGAAGTGTTCAAGGAGACTTTAAGAATCAAGACTCTTCCTCAAAAAAGGGGGCAGAATACAACTCTCTTAAAATTTACGAAGGCTCTCCCTCGAGTAGTCAGGTGGAGTCTGAAAAAATTAAACAAATAAAATCGGGGACAGTTTATTTATTTAACGAGGGCCACTCTTTAACTAACGGCTCTCGGGTTATAATTTCAGACACTTCTCCGTCTTCTTATGAGATATGTTTTGGTGAATCGATAGGCTCCAGCGCTTTTAAAATTTATAACGACGCTGAGCTTACCCAAGCCTCTCCTTTGAACTACCAGGCTCAGTCTGGTGATTTGGTAAGCGTATCTAGTAAGGTTGGACTTGGCGGTATTGGCGAAAAGCTCTATGGTGATGGCGGTTATGGACTGGAGATACAAACAACAAGCAATTCGTACATCTCCTCCAGGGAGGCGGATTTTCAAGAAAGGGTTATGCTTGATGGGGACGCGCTTGACGAGGCGATTAGGGGCAAGGTTTTCTCAGCCTATATCTCCGAGCCAGGAAATACCACCACATGGGTCATTGGGGAATTTACTGGGGACCTGGGGTCCAACGCGTGGGGAGGGACAACTCCAGACGTTTATTTTCTTAACTCTTCATCTGGCACTTACTCTTACCTTGGCAGAGAGGGTATCTTGGAGGGCGAGGAGGCATCACTTCTTGGGTATGAGGATTTTATCATCTCTGGTAATGGCGGATGGTACGGAGAAGATGGGCAAAGGAGCAGGGTGAAGAAAATATACGATGAAGATCTTTACCGATCTTCCGCTGGAACCGAGGGCGCTTCTGAAGATTATCAGGGAGGAGGAGCCGCTGGACCAGCAATTCTAACCGCAACAACAAATATCCAGACTAATGGAGAGAATGTCTACCTTCGGAGCTGGATCTCGGGAGACATCTCCACCTTTAGCCAAGACTCTAAAGCATTTAATAATAAAATTCTCGACGAAATAAAAGATAATAATAACGAATATGTTCAAGAGGATCTCGCAAACGATTCTGTCTCTAAAAAACTTTTCTCTAAGAGTCCCGTGCTTGTTGGTGGCGTTGAGTTTAATTCTTCCAACGAAAGCTTTGATTCTGATAGCTCTTCTCACTCGATCTCTGGAATATTTTCTGAATAAAAATGAATACTGCAACCGAAAAAATCAACAAGGAGCTTAGCAACCTAGAGCCCGATACTATTATAGAGCTCTTTGAGCTAGACTTTTCCTCTTTACAGAACCATATCGACATGCTTAAGCTTAAAAGCCAATTAAATATTGGCTCTGAACCAGTTTATCGTTTTCACGGAGGGAAAAACTTAAGCAATCCAATATATTGGCAGGGAAATGGTTACCAGCCCGTTCCTATAGTCTTTGAGGGTATGGAGTCGAAGGGGGATGGCACACTGCCTAGGCCTAAAATAGGTATACTTAATATTGATGGTCTTCTTTCTAGGATTGTTTCTTCTAATGATGATTTTGTTGGATGTATAGTAACTAGAAAAAGAACGTTCGCTAAATTTCTGGATAATAGAAACTTTCAAAATAGGAATCTTAATGAGGATGGCGTAAACCCGTTTGGGAAAAGCGATCCTCAGGCTCACTTGCCTGATGATATATTTTTTATAAATAGAAAAGTTGCTGAAAATAAAGACCTTATTCAGTTTGAGTTGTGTTCTGCGCTTGAGCTGGGAAGTTCTATACTGCCTGGGCGAATTGTCAGGTCTGATTACTGCAACTGGAAATATAGATGTGTTGTTGGTTGCAGGTATGGCATGGATAAATCGAGCGAGAATGACGGGCTTCCTAGGGCGGATAGTAATGACAAGGTTTTTATTGGAAAAAACGGGCACCTCTCACCTGGGGAATCTTTAAATGTATCAAAAACGGAAGAAATATTCGAGTGGAATAGATATGGTGTTAAAAAAGATGGCCAAGCGTGGCTTATTGGCGCTAATGAAGACGGAAAGAGGTATGGGTATCTCCGTGGCGATGTTGTTAAGATATCTCCCACCTTTTCAAGGACTCAGGCGGATGAGGTTCCTATGGTTTTTGTTTGTGTACGCGGACATAATGACCCATCTGAGTTTCACCCGCTCGACAGTAAAGATGTTTGGGTTAGAGATAGCTGCTCAAGAACGGTAAATGGATGCCTTCTTAGGTTTGGTTTTGAGGCTGATGCGAATGGTGAAATTGATACCAACTCCCCTAAAAAGCCCCAAATGATTCCTTTTGGAGGTTTTCCTGCAACTAAAAAATTTAGTAGTCAATGATTTCTCTCGTGTTCCGCGCCATTAGGCTTCATGCTAAAGAGGCTTTTCCTAATGAGTGTTGTGGTATTATAACTCACCAGGGCGAGGCTGTTCGGTCTAATAATTTATCCCGCAGTCCAACGGATTCTTTTTTGGTTGATTTTTGTTCTTTAAATTTTTGGGATATTAAGTATGTTTATCATAGTCACCCTAAAACTTCTTCAAGGCCGTCTAGGACCGATATAGAATATTGCAACGAGTCTTGTGTTCCTTTTATTATTTACAGTTTGCGTGATGATGATTTTTATTTACTTGAGCCAGGCTAATATAGTGTAATAACTTCAGGGTATAAGGTGAAAAAATTCTATCTATATGGCAAGCTGGGAGAACGGTTCGGACGGGAGTGGTCCCTGAACGTTAAAACTGTGCCCGAAGGAATTCATGCAATTAACGCTAATATTCCTGGGTTTACATCTCATTTACTCTATAAAGAGCTGGAGGGGGTTAATTATATTATATCCACCAAGCCTGCTACCGCTTCCTCCAATCACTTCATAACAAAAGAGACTATGTCTTCAGAAATAGAATCTCGAGAAGTTCACATCTTTCCTACTGTCGCAGGGGGCGCGGTATTTATTCCCCTGGGAATCAAAGTTCTTGCCAAAGTGGGTGTTGCAAGCGCTAAGGCCGTTGTCGCGGGTACGGCCACGGCGGGGATAGGGCTGTCTATTGGCGCTGCGGTTGTTGGCGCCACTATAATGATTGGGGCAAGCATGCTTATAGGCGCCATTGTTAAATCATTGATAGATATTCCTGAAATGGGAGACCCCGTCTCTACTAAATCTTACGTGATGAACGGCCCAGAGAATACTACTAGACAAGGGGTTCCTGTGCCTATAGGTTACGGAAGGTTGATGGTTGGGTCTACAGTAATTCAAAGCACATTGCGAAGCTTTGATTTAGGACGCGCCGTTAACTCAAATATGCTTGAGTCTTTTGATCAAATGCAAATTTACGATCTTATTGGAGAGGGTCCAATAGAAGGTATTGTAAACAAGCAGGGCGCAAGAACTTACGACCTTGAACAGGGGGTTTACATAAATGGCGTACCCATGAAAAACGAACCTAAGCCTGGAGATAATTCCGCAGAAGGTTCTGGCACTTATAATATAGTAATGAATGAAAGCGGCACACCGACTCGACTGAGTAGGGGAGAGTCGTTTGAGCGACTGCCCCTTGCTGATAATAACGCAAAAATAACTACCTCCTACCAAGAAATGCTTATTGGTCCAAATCCCTACAATGGGGGAAAGAGAACTACTATAGACTCCGCAAAGGCAAACGAAGCTTCTGTTATAACTCATTATATCTCTGACGATTATACAAGTAAGGTTATTTTTGTTGTCTCTCTTGTTTGTTATACTCAGACTAAGAATCCTGACCATCCTATTGGGGAAAATACCCTGTCTTTTGGGGTGAGAATGCACGACGGAAAAAAGTTTTTGTCAAATAAAGACCCTGGGTGGTCTATAAAGTGGAGAACAAGAACAATTAATAGCGAAACAAAAACCGAGGCTAAGGAGGCCGTCACCACGCATCATGTTGATGTTACTGGGATTGCGACAAGCCTTTACAAGATGGAGGTTGAGGTGCAGATGCCAAAGACATCTAATCCTATTGAGTCTAGCTCCTCTCGCTATATAGAGTTTGTTCGACTGACCCCAGAAACAAAACCTAACGAAGCCTCTAACAACTTTCAGTCCACGCTTTCGCATGTAATAGAAGAAAAGAGTTATCAGGTTTCTTACCCTCACTCCTCGGTTGTGAATTTAAGCTTTGACTCAATGAATATTCAGTCAACTCCTCGACGCAGCTATCACGTAAAGCTTTTAAAAGTTCCTGTTCCTGAAAACTATACTCCAGAAACCAGAACATACAGCGGACACTGGAACGGGCTCTTCAAAGGGCAGAGAGATGCGCTGGATACTGTGGGGTCAATTCCAGATAATAGAAAAAAATGGACAGATAATCCCGCTTGGATATTTTATGACCTCTGCACGAATCCAAGGTATGGGCTCGCAAAGTATGGAGTTGGGGTCTCTGAGGATTTGATCGATAAATGGAGTATATATAAAGCTGCAAAATACTGTGACGAGCTTGTTCCTACTGGGCTTCCTGCTGAAAGATCTTGGAGGAAATTTGAGGTCGGTATGGATTCTGCTGGAAAAACTATATGCTCCTTAACTATTAGAGACAAGGCCGAAAACGATATTTTAACTGCGCCCTTGGATTTTACTGGAGAATTTGGTTCTGGTTATTCTTTTAAAGGTAGAAAAATAATTCTGAAGGTTTTGGGAAAACAGGGGCGCCATGTTTTTATCGAAGGTGCTATAAGAAAGTCCTCTTCTTCTCGTAAGTCTGTCGATATTTACTCTCCGAATTTTGAGATGCTCGCAAAGAAGGGAGATAATAATTTATATGAGGGTGAGTGCGTCTGTCAATTTAGTCATCCAATCGTTGAGCCTAGGTTTACTTGTGATATTTATTTGACTCAATTTCAGCAGGCTCTGGGGCTGTTTAAAAATCTTGCTGGAATTTTTAACGGAATGGTTTCTTATATTGACGGTAGAGTTGGCATTGTTCAGGAGAGAGATAAAGAAGCTATCATGCTTTTTAATAACTCGAATATTTCAGCCGATGGTTTTAACTATACTGGCGTTGACAGGTTTAATAGGAAGACTGCAGTTAAGGTTACTTACAGGAATAGGTTTGACGACTTCAATCAAGCCACCGCCTACGAAGAGGATAGCCCAGCTATAGACAGGTTTGGTTATAATGAAGCCGCGCTTACTGGAGTGGGAATATCTTCCCCTTCGCAAGCTAGAAGGCTTGCTAGATTCTTTCTTTACGTTTCTCAACTAGAAACTGAAGTTGTTGTTTTTAAGTGTGGCAGGGAGGGTGCGTACCTTAGGGCGGGGGAGGTTATAGAGGTTGTTGATAATAATAGACAGGAGGCTTACTCTTCTGGAAGAATCATTTCGTTAGACTCAGGGAATAGGGAGGCTACTCTAGACAGAATTATAAGCAAACCAGTCCTTGGGGAATATGGTTATGAGTTTATCGTTGCAAGAAATCAGCCTAACGAAACTTACTCAAGCATTTCGGATAAAGCTCTTGCTGGATCTAATGCAACTGAGCAAGACGTACTTATAGAGTCGGTAAAAAGCTCCCAGCTCGCAAGGTTTGTCGGAAACACAAATTCATCAAACAAAATATCAGGGCTACTATCTAAGAAAAACTTTGAGGTAGATATAAATTCCCAAAGGTTAACCTGTTATAATCACGGACTTATTTCGGGTGACGTTTTGCTTTTTGATTCTCAAGGCTCTCTTCCTGAGCCCCTTCTTAAAGGGTTTGAGTATACTGTTGATGAAGTTTTTGACCACTCCTTTACAGTAAAGGTTGCGGACTCTAGTGGCTCTCAGCCTGTGGTCCCCATAACCACTGGAACCGACAAAATTGGGAACGAAGGGGGTCTTCATTATTTTATAAACAAGAACGAAGATGCGTCTAAAAAAGAGCTTGAAAACGTTGCTCTCGGCTCTGCTTGGGCAATTTCGAATAATAAATTGATTCAGCCCATGATTGCTGTAGAAGATTACTTACTGAGCAATGCTCAAATTCATACGCTTCTTGATGGCACTCCCTCGTCAAACCCAAATGAAGTTGGGTGGGCCTACTCTAATGTATTTAAATCTCACTACTATACTCCCCCTAATACAAATGGGTGGGTATTGGTTGAGAGACTTCATTCTCAAGGAGTAAAGTCTAGCCAACAGGATTTTGGTTGGATATTTATTAACGACCAAGTTGATATGGAGAATTATAGCTCAGGGTTTTATTACATGCATGCAAGTCTTGGCTGGGTATTTTACTGGAAGGATGATAGAGTGCATGAGATAATGTCTCCAGTTGTAGCTCATTTAAAAAACGTACGCTTTATGACTGGAGAGTTCGGAGACAAAACTAAAGAAGGTTTGGTTTTTGTTTATGTTAGCGGGACTGAACCTTCCGCTGTAGCAAGAGATGCTTTAGTGAAATATCTTTTTGGATCAATAACTGGATTTGATCACGTTGCAGAGTCTAATAACCCAAGAGGTCAATGGTTTTCTTTTGCAAAAAAATATGACCCGTCCGACCTTAACGAACTTACTGTTCCCGAGCTTCCAATTCTAACTGGAGAAATTGAGTGGACAAAATCTGTTTCCGTCTCTGCAGCAGAAGAGAATTTTAATTACATTAACCCTGATGGTACTGGAATGATTCAGATTACCATTGGGGCTGGGGAACACTCTATTGGCGAATCTGATTATGTAAAGGTTTACTTTTCTGGCTGGAGTGGGAATGGAGTATATCTCGCTAAATACTTATCTTCTGAGGGTGACAGCGACAAGTATTTGCTTATTGGGTCAAAAGATAATCCCTCTGACCTAACCGACGCAAAGCTTATAGAGCTTAACCGAAAAATCCAAGAGGCGCCTCTCTTTTCTCAAAAGTTTAGAATAAAGTCTCTCAAGGAAGAGGATAAAGGTATTTATGAGGTTAGCGCTTCCGAATATAACCCGTTGAAATTTCAAGCTATAGAAAATAATATAAACATAGAGAAACCTCGGGCATTTATTCCTCCTCAGGCAGATATGTCGATTCCTGACGCTCCGACAGATTTGGAATTGATAGATATAACTTTTAGAGCTTCATAAAAATGGCAACCACAGCATTATCAGTACAATTTAAAGTCAATGAAGTAGACGTTGATTACGAAATAATTGGCGTTGGTGCAAACTATTCTTTCAAAAAGATTGTTAAGGGTATTGACCTAGTTAAGGCCTACGAGGTTTTGCCTCCTTCCTTAGATGATGGGTACTGGAAGCAAGAAGGAGACTCGACGAATCCGTGGAATGAGGATACTAACTATGTTCTTGGGGAGTTCTGCTCTCATCCCGACAATAATGGCGTATCTCAATCTTGGCAAGCATTAAGGTCTTCTGGCCCTAACCAAATTGGAAGGCCAGTAGTTGATGGCGACCTTGCCTCTGTAGACTTTGACCTTCAGGGTAATTACGGATTATTTACGGTGCGGGTTTTTGCTAAGAGCGAGCTCGGAATAAGATCTGAATTTATAGAAAAAGAGATCTCTGTGGCCGCGCCAGAATTTGCTGGCAGCTTCTCTTTTGGGGAATTGAGAATTGACAACTGTCCTGATGATGGTAATTTTACGATTATTAATACCCCCTCTGACGATGATAATACTTACATTGTTGAATCCGAGTTTACTAATCAGGACCCATCTATTGTTTGGGGTTTAATCCCTCCCGTCGGGCATCCCATGGAGGGTAAAATCCTTCGAGAAGAGCTCCTTCTAGACACTTTCTTTAAAAAGTTTGAGGTTACGTTTAGAAAAAAGGTTTCCGAGCCTGGCGTTTCTGCGGGCTGGTCCACTTTTTGGACAATAGATGAACCTGTTGATAATAATGCAGAGGAGTGGAGTCGGACTAAAGAATATGAAGTTGGCGATAAAGTATCTCTTGCGGGCAGTTCTTATACCGCAATAAAGGTTAGTGGCGAAGAATTTGATTTAAGTTCTGCGGAAAATTACAGCCTCTTAGGCATGTCTATAGGCGAAGCCGAAGGTGGCACTTCTGATGTCGCAGCAGCCCTTCTTAATTATAAAAGATTTGGTTTTGATTTTTCCTCTGCGCTCTACAAGCAAATGTTTGTGGATGATGCTGTTCCTAAGTCGTTGGGTAGGGAGTTTAATATAGAGATCAAAGCTATAGACTCTAAGGGAGGAGAATCTATAGGCATACTTAAAGGTACTAACGACTCCCCTAAGATGGACTTTTTTCTTTGGAATGTTCAAAAGGGGGTTTTTGAGTGCAATGGTTTATGTAGCGATCTTGACTGGAGAGGAATGAATATTTATAGGTTCTGTACTGACGAACCTATCTCTACAAATAAAAATAAATTCTTCGACGCTCAAAAGGCATCTGGAGCAAATTTAGAAAAATACTATTTTTCTCGAGAGCAGCTTGAGTCCGAGGAGGATCAGCCTAAAATTAGCCAAACCTTTAATAAAAACTATTACTACGCAATCTCCGCTATAGATGGATATGGCGAGGGCGAAATTTTGAATCTGAGTGCAGCGGGCCTCAGTAGCGTTAGGGATCTGATTCCTGTAAGATACTCTGTTAAAATTGGGTACCCTTTGTTTCGAGAAATTAAGGACGATCTGCTTTTTGAATGGAAGCTTATAGATAATTTTGGGGATATTATTGATATTGAGGAGTATATTAACGACAGGTCTGATGACTCGTTGAGCGAAGACCAAGCTTCCTTGGCTACTTACAATGGCCTTCTTGGTTTTTCTGGAGCCTTAATAGATACAGATACCAACAGTATCATGGGGTATATAGGAGCTAGCGAAGAAAACAATTACAACAAAACAAATTATACTTTAAATACTAGTTATAGATATACTAGAGATTTTAATAATTCTCTTTTTGGCGATTCGTCTATAATGGAAAGCGGCAAAAGGAATATTGACCTTGATCTTTCTTTGGTTGATTCTGATGGAGAATCTATAGATCAGGTAACTATTCATGGTATAAATCCAGCCCCGAAAATTAATTTCCTAAACGTTGATAGCCATAGGTCTGTAGGTAATATATATTTCGACTTTGTTTATAGAAAGGGAAGTCAGGAAAAGACCACAAAGGTTGAGCTTTATCGAGACTCTTCTCCAGGGTTTGATTGGGGAGCTTATAATGAAATCTTGGTTTCTTCCAATACCCTAGGGTGGAGCGAAAGCTATACTCATGACTCTGATAGTTACAAAAATAGTAGTGATGATAAAGAAATTAAGTATAACCCAGCCTCAAGGAAGTGGGAGCTTCTAATTAATGGGTCTGCAACATACTTCGCCAAGTACTTAGAAACCTCCACTTGGGAAGATGATCAAGGCGCCCCAGTAGATATAAAGGTTGAGCTTCTTGAGCAAATACTTACAGGGGGTGCGGGAGAGGGGGTTTACGCCTTACAGGATGACACTTATTTTTCTTTCGTTAATCAAAATAGAGCCGCCTCTACTTTAAATCAGCTTTCTATTGGTGATATTGTTGAGATAGACGATGAGGAGTATATTGTTTCTAATATAGGTGGTCACCCTGGCCCTTATACCTTTTCGGTTTCTCAGCCTGTTTCCGCTAATGTTGGGGATGACGGAAATGGCAAGTCAATAAATGTAACCGCAAAGAAAAAATATTTAGTTAAAACTATCTTTGGTCAGGGCTCTCAAACCTTTGGAAAAAACATAACCTCCATCTCTGACGCGCCTCCTTTTTCTTATGACGTTAATGGTGACGAGGAGATTACCCCGTATCATTATAAAGTTTTACCTTATGATGATTTTGGTAGCGGACATTTACAAAACATTCCTGAGACCTCGTACGTTTTTCCTTTTAGATTTCATGATAGCTCCAATGCGTTTCCAGGAGGGACTGATATTGGGCCTCCTCTGCCTGTCACTGGGCTTGATTCTACCTCTTCTTTTGAAACTTTTTATCTTGAGTGGGAGCCAAGCCTTTCTCCTGATGTTGCTTCTTATGAAATCTGGACGAGTAGCGAGAGCCAATTAAAGCACGAAGATCTTTCCTATACCAATGATACTGGAAGATGGGCCCCTGCTTCTTTGTATAATCAGTGGTCTATTGTCTATACAGGAGACGGCGACAATAGAGAGTGGTATCAGTCTTCTTTAGATCATGCGTCGAAAGATATTGACATGATCCCTAATCAAGTCGACTCAAATATATGGACCGCATTGGGCGCAGAACCTTCTATAAAAAGTATATATACTGGGCATGCTGGATATTCTGTGCTTAGTGAAACGCAAGACGGCGAGTTTCGTTATTTAAATAAGGAGGAAATAGATCCTGCAAGAAAATTTCTTGATGAGTCTGAGATTTCCTTGGCTTATACCACAGACGCAAGCACGACCAGTATAAAGGACAAGGGATCAACTAATGAGGTAAAGTATTTTTGGGTAAGGGCTGTTGATAACGCTGGAAACAAAAGCCTTTTTTATCCTGATCCCGCCGATGGGGAAAGAATTCATTTGGGCCAGGCAAAGGTTACTGACTTGGAAGATTTTGAGCAAGAAATAACCCAGCAATTCGAAAATACGATTGCTCTTATTCCTAATAACCCATTTGAATACGATGCTAGTGAATCGACCTCCACGGTTAGCTGGAAAAA
>MDSY01120907.1_pt1 | contig 10820 bp, 7 predicted proteins | sample 811131 | NCBI WGS metagenome assembly MDSY01 (sample SAMN05326643, study PRJNA326480) | marine metagenome | isolation source: seawater | place: Atlantic Ocean: South West | collected 2010
AGCGATGAATACTTGGTACGCATTCAAAGGATTAAGACGAACAAGTGAGAGATAGAATATTTCCTGATAAAACTCTTGAAATAGGTCTAGGACACACCGTGCAGAGTGTCTTTTTTGGCAGAATGCAGTTTGCATAGTAATGTGGTCGAAGCTGGTTGGATTTAGAGAAGAATACTAAAGCAATAAGTAAGTTCAATTGGCTAATGGTAGGTAAAATACAATCTATGCCAGCGAAGATATGCCTTGGAATTACTGCATTGATAATGTTCGTTTATTCGATAAACTTCATGTTCTTTGCAGACTGTTATTCGATAGGTGGTGACAGTTGTTTTGCTATATTGAATAATAAAACAGCAAATGCACCAGGAGAAGCTACATTCTGGGGTAATGGGGCTCCTGAAACCGCTTTCAATGGAATTTTGATGTTCGGTATTTTCATGTCTTCGATGATAATTATGATCGAAGGACCAAAGGGAAAGTGGACAACCATGATTCCAGTAAGCATTGGACTTACAATCATGGCAGTAGCGGTTTGGACTGTTGACAAGGAGTTACTTGAAATCAACTCTGGTCCGAAATATGTGGTGCCACTATTGCTGGGATTGTATTTGCTATCTTATTTCCTAATGTGGGGCGAGGGAGTTAACGAAGGGTTGTCAGATTACAAACCGGGGATTAAGGTTCAAGACAAGGTTGCATTGTCTGCACTAGTTATCCTTGTTGTAACTGGATTAATTTACGCTGTAAGAATGATTTTCATGACAGAGTCATACATCGAGGAAGGATTTTCGGGAATGGTGATTGACTATGAAACCAGGGCAACGGGACAAGGTCCTCCCGCTGAAATAACCGTTATAGTTTCTGGAGCTTTACTACTAACCTATGCTCTGTTTGCAGCACTAACCCTCACAGATGGAGCAAAAGGCAAATGGTCTATTCTGCATCCGTCAATGTTTGCATTTATACTCGTTACACTTGGGACAATAGTTGGTGTAATTGCGGAGACTGCTAGAGTAGATGGAAATCAAAATATGATGAACATAGCCGCAGGCCCAATTGTAATGTTGCTGGTATTGGCCGCATATTTCAGATTGATACCGGAGGGAATGGAGGAAGGTATGACCTTCCAAGGAAAACCTGCTGATACATCTTGGTTTGTGAAATTCCTAGCGACATTCTCAGTGATTATGGGTATTCTATTCGCAGTTACATCTATTCTATGGGATAATGTAAGTGTATGATGGAAAGTTGTGATAACTTACAAGTTTTCACAGAAGCAACCTAGATGTGATTACAGGCTAGAATAAGTTATTCTAGGATAAATCCTAGATTTGGCATTTTGAACAGTAATCTAGGCGTCTTCCACCTGGTCTTGTATGAACAATCAAAGAATTACATCTGTGACATTCCTTGTCATTTCTAGTGAACACCCAGTGTCTAGCCTGGCCTCTACTAAACCCAGATTCTCGCAATCTTTCAAACAATTTTAACTCAATTGTAATCCCTGGAACATCATATGATTGGCGGGAAAGGAATAGAGATTCTTTTGCAAGAGCAATCTTCTCATCTTCGCTCAAAGAGGCAATCGTTCTGTCTGGGTGTAAACCTGATGTGAATAGAATTTCGCTACGCAAATAGTTTCCAACTCCTGCAAAGAATCCCTGATCTAATAGCAAGGTTTTCAATCGACGTTTCTGGAATTTCTTTTGGTTCATATGTTCTATCAAATCTCCAACTCTGGTTTCTTTTATCACAACATCAGGCCCCAATTTTGCGATGTAAGGGTGACCAGATACTTCCCAAGGCTCCATCAACAAAACATCGGTTGCAGACCATAATCTGCACGTATGCTTGTCAGTGGTTAAGGCCACTCGCAAAGCGCGATTCCATTTCTTCGGCTCCGTCTTTTTCAGGTTGACAGTCCACCTTCCATACAATTGGTTGTGAGAATACATTACAAATGAATCGAAGTGGATAAGCAATGCCTTTCCTCTGGCTTCTACCTTGTTGACAGTTTTTCCCAAAAAATCTGGCTTACGTCCACTGAATTGGGGGATTGTGATTTCGATGTCCTCAATGACCTTTCCTTCCAAAGCTTTGCGAATCTTATTCGCAGCACGATGGATTTCAGGGCCTTCCGGCATGAGCACAAATCAAGGATTTTGATTAATAATGTCTGTATAAAACTGAGAGACATGCTTCAAACATAATCGGGGTCAAACTCAAAATAGCGAGGCATATGGGAGGAGCATGCGAGATACGTTCAAGGTTGTCTTGATGGCCACATTAATGGCTAGTTTTTCTCTCGCAGGATGCTTTGGTGAAGAGGAAATTCCTGTAATTGAAGTAGAGATTGAAGAAAGCACTTTTGGTGCTTACAGCGTTGTCGCGCCTATCGATACGGGAATCAACGTTTATCATGACAGATTCCAACTCAACGAGACATATCCTGAATGGCTCTTACATGGTTTGGGCGTGACCATGATCTGCAATTTGACGCAAGTGGGAACATGGCAAGAAAGGTATGAAGCGGATAGAGAACTCTGCTGGGATGTAATAACATCCAGCGACATTGTATATTTCTTAGGGACTAGAATAATTGGAACAACTCCAGATGATTCTACCGACATTCCGATTCTTGATGATCCATCTGACGGTCACGGAACAGCAGTAACCGGCGCGGTTTTAGATGCAAATCCCGATGCTGTAATTTTCTTTGTGGAAGGTTTCTCAGATGCTGCAGTATTAGCTGCTGCAAATCAACCCCTAGTTGACATAATCTCCACATCTTTCGGCCCCATAGGTAGTGTTCCAGTTCCCGGAATTGAGGATGCGACTAGAGTAGCGGTTATCGAGTATAACAAAATTCACACAGGTGCTTCAGATAATACTCCATCCCCCGCAGTCCAAGATTCTACGGCAGGTCCACCTTGGTCGATTGGAGTTTCTGGATATGCTGAGGAAGGGGATGATCAGAAAGAGACTATGAGTGGTTCTTACCCTGACATAGCATCGGATTGGACTCAACTACTACCTAATCATGATGATACAGATGGTTACCATGAAACCTCAGGAACATCCTTCGCCACACCAAGAACTGCGGGAATTCTCAGTCTGGTAATCACGATGCTGAGAAATGATACAGGTGACATGATGTCTGGAGCAGATGCAGACATAGGGCGTGCAGGCCTATTGGTCAACAGCACTGACCTTCCTATCACTAACTCCGACATAAGACACGCACTAAATCAATCAGCTTGGTATCCTAGCTTCAGCACGTGGGATCCAAGTTCTGGAACAACTCCTGTCTCACCAATAGCGCCATGCACTCAAGTTGGATGGGGGGTAGTCAACATGTCAAACGTCATGCCGATGTATAACCATCTTTCAGGGATTGAAGAAATTCCAAGCCGTCCAGCGGATGTTGTTGCTTGTATGGATGCAAATCAGAACATCCGTGAAGCATACTGGAATTGATTAGGAAAACCAGGGATGCCTTCCAAAATGGTTCCTAGGAACACTATCCCCTGTTTTTGAAAAATAATCAAATCCAGATAAAACCGAATGTAGATACTTCTTCATTCGAGGTTCCACCCAGAGTTTGTGTGGTATGTATGCAAGGAGTTTTGGCAACTTTGCTAGAATGTAAGGGTAAACAGTAATCGAGAGGTTCGAGGAATTATCACTCAAGGATGTGATTTTCCATTCAACATATGACAGAGGACCTCCCTTACTTCCAATTACAAGCGTGTATCCAGCACCTTCATCCCAGGTCAAAAAATTCCTCGTGTAATCTCTACCATTTAGGTAAACAAGTCTGTCAGAATGCTTTCCTTCTTCCCATTCAAAGGCCTTATTCAGTTCGCAAAATGGGTGACAAGAGTTCAGATTTTCTTTAGCACTTATTAGGTTCCAGAGTTCTGACGACGGGAGAGAAAAGTCCTTTGAGTTCGAGACAGCAAGTCTGCTAGTGTAACTCTCCTTCATCACGCCACTGTCATTATTAACCTACAAAAAGTTGTGTTGTGATAAGAACAGAATTCTACTCGTCCTTTAGTTTTTGAATCTCAGCTGGAATTATGTAAGTGTAATCTAGATGCTCTCCTATGAATCGAATGCTATGTAATTGAGGATCAAAATACACCTCACAGAATTTTGCGTCTATGTTGTGAAGTGGCATATTAGCAAGCAAATGCCCCGATTTACTAGCACTGACTCCAGTACTTACTGAAGGGGGAACTGATTCGAATGAAATCATGTTATCGTCAATGGTGGTCTTTCCTAAATGTGAGAACATTACCTCAAAATTATGTTTTATTTTCTCCCATTGAGATAGTGTGTATGTCTTATTACTACTCATATATCATCCCAACTAAACTTCCAATTCCAATTCTTGCCAGTAGTTCCTGGTGTGTTCATTCTTGATTCGCTACCCAATTCTAATATGTCTTGAAGTGGGAATATTGCGATTTCTGCCTTGCTTTCTCGAGCTATTCTTATCATAGTTTGACAGATAGTCTCATTTTCTCTCATCGAGGATTTTACCTGCCTTCTTTGTTTCTTATCCCACCAACCTTTCGTAGTATCATTGTCATGAGTTCCTGTGTAAACGACAGTATCAGCCTCGATATTCTCTGGTTTGTGTGGATTATCTGGATTTTTATCATCGAAAGCGAATTGAAGCACTCTAATTCCTTTCAGGTTGTTTCTTCTTCTCAACTCGACAACTTCTTGCGGAATTATTCCCAGATCCTCTGCAATAATTTTGTCAGCGCCTCCTGCTTCATCGATTAGAACTTTGAGAATCTCATCTTTTGGCCCCTCAAGCCATTGCCCCTTTTTCGCTGTTTTATTTTTGAAAGGTATTGCCCATGCCGAATGAAATCCTCTAAAATGGTCTATTCTCACCATGTCAAAGAGCCTCATTATTCTCTTTATTCTCTCTCTCCACCAGCGCCAATTTTCTTTCCTGTGTGCATCCCAGTCATACAGGACCGTGCCCCATCTTTGACCAGTTTTGCTGAAATAATCTGGGGGGACACCTCCAACGACTTCGGGCATTCCATTTTTATCGAGTAGGAATAATTCCCGATGTGCCCATACATCAGCAGAATCATGTGAAACAAAAATTGGCAGGTCTCCCACCAAGGATATCTTAAGCGAACTTGCGTATTCCCTGATAACATTCCATCTACCCATGAAATGGGATTGCTCAGTCGCATTTACCTCTATTGAATCTAGAGCTTTTTTATTCCTATTTTTGAATTCCTCTGGCCATTCATACCATGGTTTGTTAGCAAATCTTTCTTTCAATTTTTGAAACAATAACCAGTCTCTTAGCCAGTATTGTTCGTCCATCATATCCGCTTTGTGAGATGAATCGTCATTTCCCCATCCAGCGAACGCAGACTGAGAAGCGTAAGGTGATCCATGCTCATCAGGAGGAGTAATTGGAAGAATTTGCCATAATGAGGCACCATATTCTTTGACAAAATCAATGAATCTCTCTGCATCTTTTATCCCATTTGGAAGGCTGGTAACATGACACAACACACCAGTCCTTTGGGCCATCAATTTGACGTGTAATGGCGAAAACCTTTGAATTTGCGGGTTATCGGAAAAATGTGCGGCGAAGTGCGTTATTACTTGCTCTTGTGTTTTTGATGCCTGTATATTCATCACTAGCCAACAACGTTGATGGTTCAGCTGAAGAATGGTCAAGTCAATCTCTAATGGCAACAGACAATAATGGAGTATCTTTCCTCATAGACTGGGATTCAGACAATCTATATCTTGCTTGGAATGGCACAGATTTATCATCTAATTCAGAAGGCGCAGATTTATTCTTCTATCTTAATACAAGCGAAGATGGTTCTGTTACAAGTAAAGGATGGAACGGTATCAAAACGTTACCATTTTCCGCAGATTTTGGGATTGTTGTTGAGGATTCGTCTTACTCTATGCTCATCTCACACAGTTCAAGTCAGTGGCAAGATGTGACTCAACCGGATATCCACGCAGGATGGAGCGACAATAAACTCACTGAGATTTCCATACCACTATCGGATCTTGGAAATCCAGAACACATTGACATAATGGCATGGGCGCAGTGGCAAGATGCAGGGAATGTTTGGGCAACTTTCCCAACGAACAATTCTTTTTCGCAATTTACCTACTTCTATTCAATAGCTGACCTAGAGAATCAAACGCCTCAAGATATCGAAATTAGGGAAAGGGCTAGTGCGGTAAAGGTTGATGATGCGCTCAATTTGGCAATTATTTTTCACCAACATCAACCATATTACAAAAACAAGCTTACTGACATGTATGAAATGCCATGGGTTAGAGTTCACGCAATGACAGAGTATGTGGATTCACCAGGAATATTGGAAAGATATCCAGATACAAAAGTCACCTACAATCTAGTTCCATCATTGATGGAACAATTACTTGATTATCACAGAGATGAGACTCTCGATGTTCACACTGACATAGCGAAACGGCCATGGCCGGAAGGAGATTACCCAAATGCCACTCAAAGAGAGTTACATGTAATGCAGTTCCAATCATTTTGGAATAGTGGTTGGATTTACAATGTTAGTCAAGATGACCCCAATGGATGGGTATTGCCCTCAAGTCAGAAGTATTCTTACCTGTATGACAAAACACTTCACAATCTAAAACCTGCTACGATTATGGATGATGAATTGCTTCCAGCGGATGAGTTTTTGGATCTACAAGTACTGTGGTATCTATACCAGTTTTCTCCAGATTACGTTCTTGGAGAATACGACCCTATCCATAGAGATGAAGGGCTAATCGACTTATTCCAACAAAATGGCAACTACACTCATTCTGACTTGATGTATGTCATTGATGCACAACATGAACACATGGGCAACGTTTTGCCAATGTATAGCCAATTAGCCGCTGCTGGCCAAGTTGAACTAACAACGACGCCTTACTACCATCCAATTCTCCCTCTGTTGATGATGCCGGGTTGGCAAATGGAAGATGGAATTAGAGTTACCAAACAAGCTTGGCCGAGCGATGTGCAAAATCACTTGACAACAGGTATGGACCTGTTTGAAGATGAAATGGGATTCCGTCCAGTCGGCATGTGGCCTTCAGAGGAAGCTGTAAGTCCCGCTATGGTTCAGCCCGTAAGTGATGTTGGAATCGAGTGGATGGTTACCGACGAAGAGATTCTGATGAAATCAACAGATATGGATGGCAACAACATCGATATTACCAATGCTGCGAATCTCGCAAAACCGTGGCTTGTAAATGGAGAGGATGGGGGAGAAGTTGCTGTTGTATTTCGAGACAGAGTAATCTCAGATAGAGTGGCGTGGAATTATGGTTCTATGACTCCAGAGGATGCGGTAACAGATTTCGTTTCCTACATCGATGATGTTCGTCAGCAATTATTGGATGCAGGAGAGGACCCTTCAGAACATCTCTTAACCGTCTCAATGGATGGAGAAAATTGGATGTTTATGTCTGAATTCCAGCACAATGATAACGGAAGACCATTCGTTGATGAGTGGTTCTCAAGGCTTGAATCTCATCCTACAATCGTTACAACAACTCCTGGAGAATTTTTGCAACAAGAAAGAGAACTTTCTAGAATCCAAACAATCGGAACAGGCTCTTGGGTAGATGGGACCCTATCAACATGGGCTGGAGAGGCAGAGGAAAGTCTTGGATGGCAAAGATTGGTTGAGGCTCGAAAGTCTCTGGTTGCTTTTGAGGCAACAAACCCTGAACACCCCGGCCTTGATGCTGCATGGGAGAGTTTGTATATCGCTGAAGGAAGTGACTGGTTCTGGTGGTATGGACTAGATCAGGACAGCGGATATGACGAGAATTGGGATGTCCTATTCAAGGTGCACCTATCCAATATCTATCGCGCAATCGACTTAGAATTACCACCATATTTACAGGACTTGTGGACTAACCCAAGCATTCCAGATGCGCCCTATGAAGGCACGATTGAACCTATGATTGATGGTATTGCACTGGAGGGTGAGTGGGACGGAGCTGCTAGATACGATGCTGATACTGTGGTTGGCTCAGGTCTTGATATCGAATCATTCCATGTAGGTTATGACTCAAACAATGTATATGTGCGAGTTGATGTTAATGACGACCAGTCGATTGAAAATAAAGCGGTTGAGATATATTTCATGCAGCCAAATGCAGTAAATTTCAACGAAGCTCAGACTAATTTCAGGACGTATAATGGCGGAGAAATCCTCGGTTTCCCAGCTAAAAATATGGTCCGATTTGATTTTGATGAAATCCGTGATGATGGTAGATCAAAATGGATAGCATATTCTGCTAAAGGTGTAATAGGTTCCTCTGAGGTTTGGGCAAGCCCAACATCCTCAAACTTGGGGAGTTGTGCATTCAGTGAAGTCTATGAATTTGAAATCCCGTGGTCACAATTAGGACTTGCTCCAAGATACTCAACAAGAATCAAGGTTGTAGTCGCAGATACGGATTTACAATCAGATCTTGAGGTTGCTCCACCTGCACCAGCAGAGATGGTTCTTCCAGAACTAGAAGAATGGATTACTTTGCTAGAAATGCAGGATAATTCAGGTGATGGGTATGGCGATGGGTCTCTTATCTTGCCTACTGCTAGCGACTTCACAGGTGGAATGTCGTTATTCGATATCCAGAGTATGAAAATAGAGCAATCCGATTGGAATGCAAGATTTACTTTTGAGGTAGGAGAGTTGACAAATTATTGGTCACTATCGAATGGATTTTCGCATCAAATTATACAGATATATGTCGATAGAGGAGACTTCGATTATGGTAGAACGGATATGCTTCCGGGAGCGAATGCTGAGATTGCTTCAGATTGGGCGTGGGAAGTAGTCGTTAGTGGGACAGGTGAGCCTGGTGCCGTATATTCGGTAAAAGCAGACACTGGAGCCACTAGCGCCCGGGGAATTGAGGTCGAAGGAGACAAAGAGACTAACACAATTGTTTTCACTATTTCAAAAGATGTGATAGGTAGCGATGTTGCAGGTTATCGTTACGTTATAGTCTCGGGTTCACAAGACGGTTTTGGAACTGGTAAGTGGAGAGATGTCGATGAAGCGGCAAAAACTTGGGCTCTTGGAGGAGGTAGCGATGCAGCACAGGATGACGGAATTGAATACGATCCAAACGTGTTAGATTTGGTTCTAATCGATGGTGATCAAGAATCAATACTCGCTGATTATGATGTAGAAAATCACAGGTATGCCCAGCTAACAGGCTTTGAGATGCCTGATATATCACAGCAAATTTATGCAGCTAGTATTCTTACGGTGACTGACAAATCTGCAATCATCAAATGGTCAACGACAAAAGCAACCGCTTCAAAATTAAGTTGCAGCCCTCTTAATCAGAGCGATACGGTAATCGAAAACTCAAATCAGAATCCAACAATTGCGCATCAACTAGAGCTAACAGGGCTGAGTGCAGGTGTCGATTATGTATGCTCAATATCTACCCCAGATTCTGAAGAAATATCGCAAATTCAGTTTTCAACAATAATAGGGGTGGATGATACACCACCACAAATTCTGAATGATAGAGTTACCACTGATGAAAATGGAATTACTACTGTTTCATGGTTCACAAATGAGGACACATTTGGAAAAGTTTCAGTCAGTTCAAACATGGTAGAAACAGAATACGGGAAAAATCATGAAGCCCAATTTGAATTGTGTGTTGGCTCACATTCATTCAATATCGAAGCAACAGACCCTTCAGGAAATACTGCGAAAAAGTCTTTTGAAATGTCTGTGGAGGGAGACTGGGAGAAGTGTTCTCAAACAAATAAAAATACAGACGTCGAAACACAGGATGAAACTTCTTTACTATCGTCAACAACAATACAAATCGCTGCTTTATTCGTGACCCTGTTAGTCATTCTAGCTTTGATTAGAACGAGAAGAGATACCTTTGATTGATATCAGGATTTCGTGCCTGGTATTAAGCGACTCAGATTTCTTATGCTTGAGAAAAGACCTCTGAAAAAACCACTCAACAAGAATGCACACAAAGCAATTGTCATAGCCCATCCCCATACGTTAGTTATGGCCTGCATTTCTCCATCTGTAAGCATGAGCGATAGCGTAGTGGCAAGGCCAACCCCAAGAGAGGTTTTGATCCTGTTATTCATTTCCATAGAGAGGAGTGTTCCCGCTTTTTTCTGACTTGTTAGCAAAAATAACGTCCATATTGCGGTGCCAATCGGCCAGACGATTGCCTTGCTATTCAGTCCACTAAACTCAAATCCTCTGTCCTTTAATTGGAAATCAATCGCTATGAGAATTATTGCCCAGATAACAGAAAATCCGAGTGTAACCAAAATTTGGTTAAACGATTTTCCAACCTCTTGGCCAAGCCCTTGCTTATCTTCAGATTCCTTCTCTGTTCGTTTTTTCTTTTTCTTTGATATTTTGTCCTGATTTGCTTCTAAAGAACTTATTGTGTCTTCTTTTTCTTTTATCTCATTCTTTAGATTCTGAATTTCATCTTCTAAATCAGATATACTTTCAAGAATTGTTTCATGTTCTTCTACGGTCAATGAAACCATAGGTGGGAGTTTTTCATCATCGACGATGATTGATCGATATTTATCATCGGTTTTCAAGGAATCAATAAATTGTTCATTCTTGACTTTCCGATTTTCCAAAAATTCTTCTTTTTTAGCAGCGACATTTTCTGCAACGGATGATGCTAATTTAGAGGTTGCTTGTGCTGCCTTTGATGAAGAATCAGCGATATATTTTCCAGCAGATTCAATTCCTGAT
>MDSY01004338.1_pt1 | contig 10818 bp, 9 predicted proteins | sample 811131 | NCBI WGS metagenome assembly MDSY01 (sample SAMN05326643, study PRJNA326480) | marine metagenome | isolation source: seawater | place: Atlantic Ocean: South West | collected 2010
GAAATCAGTGAAGCCTTGAGCGATGCATTGTTCCCATTTGTTAGGCAGTTTGCTAATCACGATCGGGATTGGTTTGACGCCCAGCCATGGACAAATGTGCTTGAATGGTTGAAAGAAAACCTCGAAAGTGAGGCGTTCAAAGTTTGCATGAAGAAGCATAGGCAGTGGGTTGCCGGGGATGCTGTTGTTCACTTTGGCACCGATTAATGGATGCCTGTGGGGATTCCATTTGACCCTCTATGCCCGAGTTTTATTATTTCTGTTTGGAATCAAGCCATTGCATAATCAAGATTGTATGTTCGTGATCGGCATCATCTCGCAAACTCGAACTCAAAAGAATCAATGCATATGCGTTGATGATGACTGCAACAATGGTTAATGTGTCACCTAACATTCCAAAATGGGAATGAGATATGTTGCTGAAAATCACTGGAGCCATGATGTAGACCAACGCAATTAGGGCGGAAACAGCAATTATAATTTTGACTAATTTCTTTTCAATGCTACTGAAATAGAATTTACCATCCTGCTTTCGCTTTCGTTCAAGATATCGTTCAACCCTAGGCAACGAGTCCATGATCAACCTGTCAATCATTTCAGTCTTCTTGTCTAATTCGGCTTTAGCATTTCTCTCTTCACGTCGTTATGCACTTTTTCTATCCTCGTACAATCTAAAATGAATCGCTTCATGGAGTATATACGGCCCTTTTCTCATTGCGTTGGGGTTCGCTTCGAGCATGAACATCCATCTCTGATACATTTCGGTTGAATATTCAGCGAGGGACATATCAAACGGACATTCAAAGGGTTGCTGCTGTTCCCACGAGGGTATCAGATCGTCATTCATGAACTTGTTAAATTCTTCTTGCGTCATTGTCGAAAAGTCGTTTGGCATACCTATCGGTCTATACTTATACTCTTACAAAATAAACTATTGCCCTAAAGGCCAATCTTCGAATTAATTTGAACATCCTAATCCAATCAACCGATACAATTCAAGTATGTGTGAACCTTTAAATCCACGAGTATTGAGAGCATTTTATGACGAGTGTCTCTTTTTGTAGCAAGTGTAATTCCCTTCGTTTCAAATTCGATGAAAAATCGAAAGAAGTTGAAATACAGGGTGAAATTGGTATGAAATCGAGTTGCTGCGAAAAATGTTCGAACATGAACTGCATAGATTTTGGCGAATGTACCTGTTTCGATCGCCTTTTAGAACAGCGCCAAGAATTCATAGCGAAGATGATCCAGAAAGGTAGTTTTCCTCTTCTTCTGGACGACGACTGAGAACACTCGTCCACGATTTCATTCGACTACGAAAATAACAATAACATTTGCCATAGAGTTTTTCTTTTCCGATTGAATCATTTTCTTCCAAAGGCACATTTAATTAGTAAATATCGTAGAAGGGATAAGTGAGGTCTATGTCGGAAAGCAACCACCGGTCTTCGTATGACAATCTTGAGGGGTATGTCAAGGGCGGCGGCAAGGTCGCTTTATTAGTCTCAAGAGATTTAACGAGGGTCACAGCCAGTTGTATCTCATTGGCAAAAAAATCCAATCGAACATTGTATCGCTGGGATGGTCGGAATTTGGAAAAGTACGCCCCTAGCAGAGTTCAAACATCTTTCAGTAAAAGTTGGCAGTACATTGCTGAACAACAAGAATTCGAAAAATTATTTACAAAATTTAGTGGAGATTCGAATGCTGAGTTTAGCGGAGATTCGAATGCTGAGGCCCAAAGCACTGGGTTCTCAGTACCGTCTAGCGACACCCCTAAACAAGAAGACGTCCAGTTCGACGCAAATGCAATTTTGTGGATGCCTTTAATGCAACCACTGCTCATGCAAGATGGTGGCGGTACTGGAACCCGAAGTGCAGCCCTGCTGAGACATAATCTACTCGTGAGTAAATGGGCTCTGGCGGATGACGAAAATTTTTCAAACAGTGATGATGCGTGGAATGGTAAAACGATTATTTTTGGAGGTTTGAAGGGTGAATTGCCCCCCGAATTGAATTCTGTAACCCATGTAATCCGTTGGGAATACCCTTCGCGAAGAGAGCTGAGAGACTTAATTTTTGGTCAAACTGGAGAATATGTTCAAGGGGAATTCATCCTGAACGGCTACAGGGGAAATGGCTGCGGATCAATTCTCGATACATTGGGAAAGCAACAGATGTTTTCGAGTGGGGCTCTGTCAAAGTTAGCGTCCGAGGAGTATGCCGACGACAATGAAAACTTCATTCAAAAGATGGTTCAATCTGCCCAAGGGCTGGACATCGAAGACTGCAAAATTGCAGTTCTCTCTGCCTTTAGGGACGCACTCGAGGAAAATAAACCAATGATGAATGGCGAAGTCATTGAACGCGTTATGAATCGTAAAGTTGAGTTGTTGAGCAGCGATGGTTTACTCAGCATCGAAAATACAGGTGTTAATGAAAAGATTGGGGGGTATCAAGCAATTGTCGATGAGATCACTACTTTACAATCGAGATTCGAATCGCCTCTGGGTGAAAAATTTGGAATAAAACCACCCAAGGGTGTTATCTTGACGGGTGTGCCTGGTTGCGGTAAATCACTCACTGCAAAAACAATAGCGGATTTGTTGAAAGTCCCACTTATTGGATTCGATCTTGGAAAGATCACTACTTCGATGTATGGAGAATCTGAAGAGCGGATGCACAAAGCTCTCAATACGGTCACTGGGATGGCTCCATGTGTGCTATGGATTGATGAGTTTGAGAAGATGTTTTCCTCCGCTAGCAATGACGGGGGTGGCTCGCACGAAGTGTCTCAAAGAATGAATGCGATATTTTTGAAGTGGATGGAAGAACGAAAAAACAGAGTTTTTGTTGTTGCAACTTCGAACGATCTTAGCGACATTAAGGCCGAATACCAGAGAACAGGACGATGGGATGGGACATACTTTTTCGATTTGCCGTCAAGTTTTGAACGCTGTGAAATCATTCAATCAATCCTTGAAAGCTATAAAAAGGAAAACATCGGTGTTAGCATATCTGATGAACAGATTGAACTGATTGTGAATCGGACATCTGGTTGGGCTGGTTCCGATATCAACGGACTCTTGAAGGAGAGTAAAAATATTACTTTTGACCGCTGGTTAAAGACAGACCAGAATCAAAAACCTGTTCTAAACTCCGATGTTATTTACGAAGTTTTTGGCTCTGAAAAAATTAAACCTCTTATGGAAAAGGATGCTCAAAGGCTCAACAAGATAAGACGCGATGGATTGAGTTACACATCGGCTTCAAAGTACCTTGATGGAGACATACCGGTTGAACTCTCGGACGATTTTACGGAAGGGAACGAATTGTCTAGAGCGCTATTGCAGATCCTTGGCCAACAACGAAGGCTAGAGTGAAAACATGTCAAACTGAAAATGGAGTTGAATAAATGGTGGTAAAGTGCAGAGAAATTGAAATTGTCATAAAAGATGGAAACTTCACTCATACAACGCATGATTATTTTGGAGAAACCTGTGATGAACTGAGAGATATTATCCTCAAATTCATCGAAGAACGGGCCTTAAACTTCAGATTTACCAACGATCGGGATGATCCGCGAGCGCCTCATAGAGACAGATATCGTAACACGAACCAAAACACCAATCGGGATGTGAAAAATTGAGTCGACAGTATTGGACCGCATACATTTATGCCTCAGAAGACGTTTTCATTAGAGCCTGGAATGAAAATTCCGCCAACGATAATATGGACTGGAATTACCATAATGAGGGTTCTGGAACTTGGTTGGTCGAGCGAAGCCTGCACAATGACGATGAATATGGCGACATGGGAGAGATGAGTTCCCGGCGGTATCAATGGTTGACTCGGCCAATCGAACGTATTCGTAATGAAATTGAACAAGAAAAACGTCGTGCTGAAGAAGAAAAACGTCGGAGAGAAGAAGAAGAACAAAGGAAAATCGAATCCGCACGTTCCACCATCACTGATGCTGTTCGCAACGGAGCCAAAGCACTTGGGGACAATCAATTTGAGAGAGCTGAACAATTATTGGAAAACCACTCTGTGATCTATAATCGCTACCGTGGCCAATTAGATTTCTCGGAGTATGATCGGTTGATCAATCAAATCCAAAGACAAAAAATCGATTGGGTCGATCAAAATATTGAATCTACTAAAACATTCATCTCTCAGAAGAAATGGGACCAAGCCAAAAAATTGCTAGATGGTCTTAATTCACAACGCGTTAGTTCAGCCGGATTACAATCTCAAGTCGATGCATTGCGTACGAACCTCAATCGCGAAAGAAAAGAATGGGAGGCTGCTGAAAAAGAACGCCTCCGTCTTGAGAAAATTGCGAATGAAAAGCGTTCCAAAGAAATGGTCGACAAAAAATTAGAAAATTGGTCGCCAAAGATTTTCCAAGTTGATTTACTATCTGACAAAAAAGGCTCCGATGTGTTCACCGAGGAACTCAAGTCTTCCAATGATTGGAGTTTCCTTGAACAATATAGTGATTGGTCAAAAGGCCAGTCTTTGTCTTCAATCAAAACAAAGACTAACGCTATTTATCACCAAGCAAAATCAGATCATATCTCAAAATTGGTTTCCAAACTCATTACAAAAGAAATTTCCAGAGAAAATGTCTTGAGCGACGAAATTCTATCTGGGGGCGTGAATCCCATGAAGGAGGGTGAAATGCAGCTTTTATTATCCGCAGGTATAGATGAACACTTTGCCCAGGTTGGTGAATATATTTCAAAAAACAACTTCCAACTGACCAAAGGAATGATTGAAAACTTTACAATCATGATGGTAGAAGCAAGATCGGCTTACATTGAGGAGGTTAAGCGGGCCAAAAACACAGAACTTGCTAAAGCAATGGTTGGCAACTTACTCGGCATGCAAAGCGAAGAAGATTTTGTTTCGATGGTTGGCAAATCTTACATTGGCGATCACAAAGTTCGATTCTTCGTTGATGAAAATGGCGTTCGAAAGGAATTGACAGACGGACCTAAAGTCATTCAACACATACAGGCAGGAAATGACTTAATCATCGTTCTTGAGGATTGCTACGAAACAGAGCAAGAAAAAGCGCATGGGCATATCAAGAATAGAAAAATATTTGAGAATTGAGAGGGGATTTATATCGGAGTTCTTCAGGTAGGCCATATTCTCCCAGATGGCCGAATTTATGGCCCTGGAGTCCGCTTTGTCCTTTGGTTACAAGGGTGTACTTTAGGTTGTAAGGGGTGTTGGAATCAACAATTTTGGCCGACTGTTGGCGGTTTGGAATACGACATTGAAGAGCTTGTCACACAAATCCGAGAAGCAAATGTCGAAGGTGTCACCCTCCTGGGGGGCGAGCCATTGCAGCAGGCGGAACCAATTCTTGAATTGATTCAACGCATTAAGAAATTTGATTTAACAGTCTTTTTGTACACTGGCTACACCAGAAAAGAGTTCGACGCCACGATGGAAAAATGTGCTGGATTAAGCGATATTTTAGTCGCGGGTCGCTATATTGAATCCAAACGTAACACCTATCTTCGTTGGCGCGGTTCCTCCAACCAGATTATAGAATTTCCAACTGGATATTACAATGGGGATGATTTGACTGAAGTAAGAGAGGTTGAAGTGCATATCAGTGGCGGGAACGCCGAAGTTTATGGGTACCCTACCGATGAAGAAGTGAAGTTGAGTTGATGCCATGCAAGACTTTACCATTCTCGAATATACAATAATGATCTTGGCCCTCATATCTGCAGTCATCTTTCATTCGTGTCTTCAAGAAGCAAGACATTTTCCGTCAGTATCCTTCACTACAAACATGGATATCAAAATCGCCAATTATTTGCGAATATTCACCATCATCGTGTCTGGGTTGAGCTTAGCCCATGGCCTAATGATGCTCGGGCATGTGTTCGGTTGGGGGGGTCTAGAAACTATGAGAGAGCCAAACATAAGTTTTGTATTTGTAATCCTTGGTTTACTTGCCCTAGGATCTTTTTCTGGCTCCCGATACATTGATCAAACGATTTACAAAAGTATTGCAGCGTATGAAGGAATCCTAGATCTAAGTTTGAGGGACATTAAAATCAAAATCCGAGAGAAAGGGCGACTCAAGAGCATGAATGAAAACAAGGCAATTGGGTTGGAACGAGCGCTTGAGAAGAAAAATAGAGAACTTGAAGAAATAACGAGACGAGATTTTGACGCAAGCCGCAAAGCATCAAAATTGAGTAAAGCATTGACATCAAGTCAAAAGTCAGTAAAACATGTGGTTGCTTCAATACAACAAAACAAGAAGGAAATTGAAACGACTGAGGAACAAATCAAGGCAGATGTTGCCCTCATCGACCTCCTCAATGAAGATTTGAATCATTTGGACACAAAATTAGAAACTTTGAAGAAAGAACATCTTGAAATACAAAAAGTCTTACAGCCATTGACGGAAACTAGTAACCTGAAAAAGAGGACCCTAAATCTTCGCAAAGAAGAATATCAGAACTGTGTTGAATCGATTGCCAACTCTAAAAAGGAGATCAAGACGATCACCAGTGAATTAAATAAATTGAAAAAGAAATCGGAAAAGGCAAGGAAAGAAGAATCCACCCTTGCTGAGAACCACGAACAAATCTCTCAAGACCTTGCCTCAAAACAAAACGATCTTCAACTCTTGAGAACGGAAATTAAGAAATACGAATCATTAATCGAAGAATACAACATTGCTGAACTTTCAGAGGAAAAAGAAAAAGAAGTCCTTGAGAAGCATAAGAAAAGATTAGATGAACATTTTACTCAAGAGTCAAAAGGCGATGACAAAATTTTTACAAATTAGGTGAGAATATGAATAAGAAATTATTGACAATCGGTTTAATCCTCATGTTATCGTCCGTTCCATTGACGATGGCTGCGGAAAATTCACAGTTTCCAAACAGCACGCAACTTGATGATTTCTATAACTTGAAGCGAAACTTTAGCGCATTTGATTCCATGATTGAAATCAATAATATCATGCACGACGATTGGATTTGTGGTGGGAATGAACAAGGTGCGCCAGGTGATGATTGCACCGAGGATTCAACCACGATGAAGGGGCTTTATCGAGAAACAATCGAAAATGGCACTCGTTTTGATCAGAGAAAAATTACAGTGACGAACTACGGCGAACCTCATTATGTACATCTAGATGTTTTTCTTTGCTACCGTATGCCAGTATCAAACAGCGCACCCGACAATCTCGATTGCAATCAAGTAGCGAATGACCTTTACCAAGGTGAAACAGAGACTTTTGAAACCGAAAGTCACCTTGGAAACGAGGTTTTCGTATACCTTGTCGGAAGAGAGGGTACCGGTGGAGATCAAACGAGATTTGGCATCAAGGTCGAGCGAGTATCAGGAGAAGAATCGAACACGGACCGAGTTGAACCTAGAATCTTGGACAGCACTTCTGTCATCAGTGACCAGGTTTGCCAGAAATCGTGTGATTCGCCTTCAGATACCGATCAGCGTGATGCATTCACATTTATGTTCCACAGAGGTGATTCATTCAGTATTGAATTTTGGTCCATGGAATGCGAGTCGAGTTCAGGCAACATCAATCTTCAAATCAAGGCTACTGTTTTTCTTTTCAGACCATCAAGTCCAGAATCACCATGGACCATTGAACGATGGTATCTCAATGAGCAAAACTGCGGAAGAGATGATGGATATGACACATTAAGCATCATCAATGCTGATGAAGGTGGCGATTTACTTCTGGTGTTCACAGCAACGGATGATCATGGAGATGGAAATCCAGCTTCCTATGCGGTTCAATTGGTTGAACACGACACATCATCTCGTGATCTGTACCATGACGAGGATCAAGATGGGTTTTCAGATGTTCAAGAACGTGAATGTTTGACAAATTACCGTTACACTCAGGATACACCACTCGACACGGACGGTGACACAGAATGTGATTATCTTGATGATGATGATGATGGAGATGGAATCCCCGACATTGATGACGTATGCGCTCGAGAGTATTACCAACAAACGACAGGAGAGTATAGTGATCACGACAATGATGGGTGTCAAAATATTATTGATCCGGATGACGACAATGATGGGGTTACGGATCAACAGGATACATGCCCTAGGGGGGAACGGAACACCACTGCTTCACCATCAAATGACTTTGATGAAGATGGTTGCTTTGATGTTGAAGATCCTGATGACGACAATGACAATTGGTCAGACGACAGCGAGCAAGATTGTATGACCAATCCCATGGACCCCTCAGATTACCCCCTCGACTTCGACGGGGATCTACTCTGTGATTATTTAGATGTGGATGATGATGGTGATGGGGTTGACGACGGGAGTGATAGTTTCCCCCAAGACCCTCTGGAATGGGATGATACTGATGATGATGGAATTGGTAACAATGCAGATTCAGATGATGATGGAGACACAATCAAAGATGCCGATGATGCGTTTCCACTTGACCCGACCCAAACCTCAGATCTTGATGGTGATGGTTGCGGCGATAACCCAACAGGATTGAACGCTGACAAATTTCCAAACGATCCAACTCAATGTGCTGACATGGATAATGATGGCTATGGTGATAATCGATCTGGTGTATTACCGGACTTTTTTCCGAATGACATCACTCAGTGGAGTGATCTGGATGGTGACGGCTTCGGAGACAATTCAAGCGGTGTGAATCCCGACGCATTTCCAATGGATCCAACACAATGGGCAGATCAAGACGGTGACGGTTTTGGAGACAACAGAAATGGGGATTCACCGGATTTATTTCCAACGGACCCTACCCAAATGGCAGATACTGATGGGGATGGCTACGGTGATAATCCAAACGGAATAAACGGAGACTCATGCCCACTCGTTGGAGGCGATTCATACCTGGATGTGTATGGTTGCCCCGATGGAGATGTTGATGGTTGGTCCGATGATAGTGATGATTGTCCGAGTAGATCAGGATTGTCATTTTTTGATAGGCTAGGATGTGCTGACACCGATGGAGATGGTTTTTCAGATCCAGATGAATCTTCAGCGGCTCATCCAGTTGGTCGTTCAGACGCATTTCCCTTCGAAAAATCCCAAAGTAGAGACAGCGACAGTGATGGCTACGGTGACAATATTTCCGGACAAAATCCAGACAATTGCCCCAACTCCTTCGGGACTTCATCAATAGATCGAAACGGTTGTTTAGACCAAGATGGGGATGGGGTGTCAGATGATGGAGATGCCTTCCCCACAGAACCTTCTCAATGGAGAGATTCAGATGGTGATGGTTATGGTGACAATCAAGGAGGCTTTGAATTTGACAAATGCCCGGACCAGTGGGGCAACTCTACGAAAGATACAGCCAGAGGTTGCATCGATGAAGACGGGGATGGTATTCGGGATGTGGACGACCACTGCTACGAAGGCATCAATCACATTGTAAACATAAAAAATACTTGTTTCAAAGCAGTATTTGCTGGTGATGCCAACGTTTTCGACGCCCAAGGAGCAACGATTTTGGCCATCTCACCATTATTGTATGTGCTGTATGTGTTTAGGTCTGGTCCAACTTCGGAAAATGATGAAGTCACGCCGCACGATTCCGATTGATTATCGATCTAATGGTTTGTTTTGGAATCACTGATGTACAGAAATTGACTTCTTGGTAAATTCGACCCACAGAAATCCCAATAAATCGGAGAATAAAAAACAAACTATTTTTCATGAGCCTTTGCTGAGTACTAAATCGATTAGTAGTTTCAAATAACTACTCACTACTGGATTGATCTAAATGCCCCGCCCATACTCCGAAGCCCCGTTTGCGTAAATCCTTGGCTAGTTCATCTTCCACAGATTGATTGGTTTCTGAATCAAGTTGCGGGTTAATTTTCCTGTATAAACTCTTCAATAGATAACCAGTCATATACCTCCCAACTACGCTGGAAGTCCTTGTCGCTATTTTACATTCGTTAATTGGCTCGCTTTTCTTACCGCAGTAGCAAGTCCATGTCTTGCCATTCCAATCACCAAGCCGGCAATTTTTATGCTGACTTTGTCGGCATCTTGGATGATGAGATGTTTTTCCGACATATACACACGGCATTCCATCTTTGTAGTTGGGATTTACAGTCTGGAATTTCTGATTTTTTTCATAAATATCTAATCTTAACTCCATAACATAAACATGCCTCTCACCACACGGTTTGCCCCTTTCACACAGTCTACAATGTTGTTGAAATGAATCAAACGCCATACCTTTCTGAATAGATTAGTCGATTTAACCTTTTCAACACGCACCTTACGCGTCTGCACCTCTGCTTCACCGTACCTACTGTACGGGTCCGCCTTGAGTGAAACACCTTACGCGGCTCATTGAAATGCAGTCCATTTCCGATTAAAAAATGTAAATTTCCCGCTATAGTATGTCGCAGGCGCGCGCCCGGAAATGTTACTTCTGAGTGCGCAGGAGTAGATTATGCTCAAAAAAGGCTCTCATGACCGAAACATTTTTTAAGGAAGCCCGGTTATGGGGATATGTACCGGAACAGGTGAAGAATCATGAGGGGACCAAAATTCAACATATTATTTTCGTTGATGCGGACCCTCCGTCATCGCAGTTAGTGCGACTGATCTGGGTTTGGCAGTGAACACTGCATATGCAACCACAGGAAGAGCGTCATCGCTCTTTTTCAACATTGCATTTGCGTTTTCGCTGTTTGAAAGCAGCATGGAGGTATGGTGTAGTGGATAGCATCAGGGGCTTCGGATCCCTGGACCCCGGTTCGAATCCGGGTACCTCTGCCTGCTTTGACC
>MDSY01039867.1_pt1 | contig 10818 bp, 9 predicted proteins | sample 811131 | NCBI WGS metagenome assembly MDSY01 (sample SAMN05326643, study PRJNA326480) | marine metagenome | isolation source: seawater | place: Atlantic Ocean: South West | collected 2010
AAAATCTACTGCCGATACATTTGGCGTTGGCACCCGAATAGCAACACCATCTAGCTTGCCGGCCAGTTCAGGAAGGACAAGGCCAACTGCCTTAGCAGCACCTGTTGTTGTTGGAATCATATTGAGGGCTGCTGCGCGCGCCCGGTATCTGTCATTATGCTCAGCATCAAGCAGACGCTGATCGCCAGTATAGCTGTGAATGGTGGTCATGAACCCCTGTTTAATACCGCAGGTCTGATGCAGTACATCTACAATCGGTGCAAGACAGTTTGTTGTGCAGGATGCATTAGAAATGACGTTATGATGTGGCTGCAGCTTGGCATGGTTCACCCCATAAACAACTGTCATATCAGCGCCTGCTGAGGGTGCAGAGACGAGCACTTTTTTTGCCCCGCCTGCAAGATGAACAGAGGCTTTGTCTGCGGCTGTGAAAATGCCGGTACATTCAAATACGACATCAACCCCCAGAGCTGCCCAGTTAATCGCTGCCGGGTCGCGTTCGCTGACATACCTCACATTGCCAAAAGATGTTGTCAGCGCTGTGCCATCATGCGTCACCGGCTGCAAGAGACGTCCATGCACAGAATCAAATTCAAGCAAGAAAGCAGCCGTATCAATATCCGCTAAATCGTTGATAGCAACGATTTCAATATCCTGGCGCGGAGACGCAGCAAAGGCGCGAACAATATTACGGCCGATACGCCCAAACCCATTTATGCCTACCTTAATACTCACAGTGAAGCTCCAAACGTTATTCTAAACCCAAAGGCTTATGAAAATAGGCATGATGGTAGTTGTTAAGCTATTTAAAGTATAGTTTTTTATAGAAACGTTTCTATTATCTATTGGCTATTATTATTAACAATGACCGTTACGCGCGCATTTTTTTGATTCACCATGGGTATCAAATAAACGAGTGGTAAGGATTGGGCTATAGCAATTCTCAAATAAAAGATATTTATGTTACCATTGGATTATTTTAAGGCATTTGTAATTAATCATAGTCATCATTGATACCTCCTTTGATAAGGGAATTGAGATCATAATCGAAAACAGCGTATAAGCAGAATAACTTATTTTGTTTTTGCGTAGTAAGGCAACCATTATGGCCGAACAGACATCACAAATCGCTACTGTTCCTGACAGTGATTACGTTATTTTTGGCGGTACGGGCGACCTTGCCTTACGCAAGATATTTCCGGCATTTTTCTGGCGGTTTCTCGATGGCCAGGTCACAGAGAATTTCCGTCTTATTATCGCAGCTCACCATATTGTTAGCCGTGATGACTTTGCCGAAAAGCTTCGGCCTAACTGCGAAGATGCTTTTACCAGCGGTGTGGCAAATGAGGATAATTTTGCTGCATTCATCGGCCTAATGCATATTATTGAGCTGGATGTTGTTAGCTGCAAAGGAGCTGATAACCTTGCGGGGCTCATTAATGAGAAGATATCGGCTGACCGGCCTTGCATTTATTATCTTGCGGTTGCGCCTAGTCTTTTTGGGGCAAGCTGTCAGCTACTTCAGCAGGCAGACCTTGTTCATCCGCAGAGCCGGCTTGTAGTTGAAAAGCCGCTTGGGCATGATGGTCCATCGGCAAAACTGATTAATGATGAAATCTTAGCTGTTTTTACTGAAGAACAGATTTACCGAATTGACCATTATCTTGGCAAAGAGACAGTGCAGAATTTGATGGCGTTGCGGTTTGCAAACATCATCTTTGAATCGCTGTGGAGCAACAACCATATTGACCATGTCCAGATAACGGCTGCCGAAACTGTTGGCGTTGGACAGCGCGCCGAATATTACGATAAGTATGGTGCGGTCCGTGACATGCTACAAAATCATCTGTTGCAATTATTATGTCTGGTTGGTATGGAGCCACCATCCCAATTTAATGCAAGCCAAGTCCGTGATGAAAAGCTCCGGGTTTTACGCGCATTACGCCCTGCTAATTCTGAAGATATCGTGCGTGGCCAGTATCAGGGATATGAAGCTGAACTGGGGCGTACATCAAATAATGATACTTTTGTTGCCCTCAAGGTGTTTGTTGATAACTGGCGCTGGGCGGGGGTTCCTTTTTACATTCGTACAGGCAAAAAAATGGCTGTACGGGCGAGCGAAATCATTATTACCTTTAAGCGCCGCCCGCATGATATTTTTTCCACAATCGGGCAGAGCCAGAAAGGCGATGCGCCGAACCGACTGGTCATCAGAGTTCAGCCTCAAGAAGGCTTGCGACTGCAATTAACCTCTAAGGAGCCAGGCCCTGGCGGCATGCGGTTTTTCCCATCAGAGCTAAATCTATCATTTGGCGAGACTTTTGATCAGCGTCTGCCGGATGCCTATGAGAGGTTGCTGATGGATACAGCCAGAGGTAATCAAACCTTATTCATGCGTCTTGATGAGGTGCTCGCGGCATGGCAGTTCATCGACCCGATTATAGATATGACAAAAGATACTGCGCCCCATCTATACCGTGAAGGAACAATGGGGCCAGCAGATACGCTTTTAACCAAGGCTGGGCGTGATTGGATTGACCCGTCTGAGGATGGCTAATAGCTTTAGCCTGTTGCGGTTTTTTTAAAAGACTATCTAAGAGATAAAGGCGTCAGCCTGCCAATACCCTTTTACTGGGAGAAAGAGTTCATAATGCCGGGAAAAACGCCAGATTATACATTGCATCCAAAGGTGGCTGCTGTGCTTGAGCGTATCCGCAAACGGAGTGCCGCACCACGGGCTGCCTATCTTGAACAGCTTCAGATTATGGAAGATAACCCGGATTCAGACCGCAGCTTTGTATCCTGCTCGAATATTGCCCATGCGGCAGCAGGCGCTGGCTCGGACCAGCCTGAGCTTCTATCTGGTGCAAAACCGCATATCGGCATTGTAACATCATATAATGACATGCTGTCAGCGCATCAGCCATTTGAGCAGTTCCCAGCCATCCTGAAAGCCGCCGCACGGCATGCCGGAGCGACAGCCCAAGTTGCTGGCGGTGTTCCGGCAATGTGTGATGGTGTTACCCAAGGCCGTCCTGGGATGGAACTTTCCTTGATGTCGCGTGATGTGATTGCGCTATCAACTGCGGTGGCTCTTAGTCATGGTGTGTTTGATGCGGCGCTCTGTCTTGGTGTGTGTGACAAGATTGTGCCAGGGCTTGTCATGGGCGCTCTTGGTTTTGGCCATTTACCGGTTATTTTTGTGCCAGCTGGCCCAATGAGTAGTGGCCTGCCAAATGATGAAAAAGCGGCCATCCGTAAAGCCTTTGCTAGAGGTGAGGTTGAGCGGAGTGATCTGCTGGCGGCTGAAGCCTCTGCCTATCATGGCCCTGGCACCTGTACCTTTTATGGGACGGCTAATTCGAACCAGATGTTGATGGAAGTGATGGGGCTGCACCTACCAGGGGCTGCCTTTGTTCATCCGCATAGTGATTTGCGTCAGGCACTGAATGTTGCTGCCAGCCAGCAAGCTGTTGCCATTAGCCGCAAATCTGATAATCCGCGTCCCATTGGCCGGATGCTTGATGAGCGCAGTTTTGTGAATGCGATTGTTGGATTACATGCAACAGGCGGGTCAACCAACCATACGCTTCATTTGCCAGCGATGGCTGCGGCGGCTGGGATTGAGCTATTATGGGACGATTTTTCTGACTTGTCCGAAGTTGTTCCTTTGCTCACGCGGATCTATCCAAATGGACAGGCAGATGTAAATCATTTCCATGCAGCTGGCGGGATGGCTTTTGTAATTCGTGAATTGCTGGAAGCAGGCTTATTGGATGCCACAGCCCAGACAGTCTGGGGCGAGTGCCTTGCTGATTATGCCTGCGAGCCATGCCTTGATAAGTCTGGCTTGTCATGGCAGAACGCTACCACCAGCTCGCTTGATACAACTATACTGGCTCCGGCATCTGCTCCGCATGCCCCGACAGGGGGTCTGAAAATGCTGCATGGCAATAGTGGTAAGGCTGTGATTAAAATTTCGGCTGTTAATCCAGAACATCACAAGATTATCGCGCCAGCAGCTGTATTTACCCATGAAGCAGATGTGAAGGCGGCTTATAAGGACGGGTCTCTTAACCGGGATGTTATTGTAGTAGTGGTGGGTCAAGGTCCGGTTGCCAATGGCATGCCTGAGCTTCATAGTTTGACGCCTATGCTGACCAATCTTCAGGATCAGGGCTTTGCTGTGGCGCTGGTTACTGATGGCAGAATGTCAGGCGCATCAGGCAAAGTGCCAGCCGCAATTCATGTCTGTCCCGAAGCTGTCAATGATGGCCCTATCGGCAGAATTCGGGATGGTGATATCATCACTCTGGATGTTGTTGCTGGTACATTAGAGGTGGCAGCAGACCTCTCAGTACGTACAGGTAATGTATCAATTTTGCCTGTTCACCAGTCTGGATTTGGGCGCCAGTTATTTGCAAGTATGCGCGCCCATGCCCATTCAGCCGAAGCCGGTGGCGGCATTAACGTAGTGAGAGAAATATAATGAAAATTGATGATATTCTCGCCCTTGGCCCGGTAATGCCGGTTATTGTGATTGATGAGTCGGAACATGCAGTAGCGCTTGCTGATGCATTGTTGGCAGGCGGCATTCGTACGATTGAAGTTACGTTGCGAACAGATGCTGCGCTGGATGCTGTACGGGCTATTCGTGATGCACGCCCTGATATGATTGTGGGTGTTGGCACTATCATATCGCCAGCCTTGGCGCATGCCGCTATATCGGCTGGTGCACAGTTTGGGGTAAGCCCGGGCGCAACAGATGCTGTTCTTGATGGGTGTGAGGCGGCTGGATTGCCGCTGCTTCCGGGCGCTACAACTGTCTCAGAAATGATGCGCTTGGCAGAACGTGGCTATAACAGGTTGAAATTCTTCCCTGCAACAGCGGCAGGCGGGCCAGCATTTCTGAAATCACTTATTAGCCCGCTACCAGATTTGCGCTTTTGCCCTACGGGCGGCATTACCGAAAGCACAGCACCTGACTGGTTAAGCCTTGCTAATATACCGTGCCTTGGTGGCAGCTGGATTGCGCCTGCTGGTGATATAAAATCTGGCGATTTTGCGGACATTACAGCACGGGCACTAAAAGCAAGCCGCCTTGGCGGATAATAAGTCACGTTAAGGTGTGGTGATGAATAATGAGCAAGCACCATGGCAACGATTAGGCTCTAGCCTGAAACTTGGCCTGCGGGCATGCTCTGAATCAGACTGGCTTCCATATGATGATTTATTCGGCGATGGATTAGCGCGCGCGCGTCAGTTAAGCCTGAAACAGCAGCTATCTGCTGAACGTCATAGTGATGTGTTTGCCGCTGTGCCTGACACACAAGCTGCAGGCCAGGAGGTGCTGGAGATGGTCTGCACACATCTTGCCACGCATCATAAATCACCGGCAGGAGACCCTGATATATCAGCGCATCCACTTGATGCCGCTGCTAGGTTAGTGCCTGAAGATTTGCTTTTATTGGCGCCGCAGCAGCGCGCAATAGACGCGCAAGGCGGAGATTATGGCTGGCATCTTGTTGCGGCATCATTATGTTTTCCTGCCCATTGGGTGCTGGCAGATAAAATGACGAAACCATTGGCAGATATTCACGCTCCTGTGCCGCATTATCAAAAGCGGCTTGCAACGCCCATGGACCGCTTGTTTACCCATATGCAGGTTGGTCCTATAAGTGCTCGGATGAACTGGTCTCTGCAATTTGGTGATACGCTTTATACTCCCCATCGTTCTGCCCATATTCCTGCTGGTACAGTCAAAGCCTATGAGCATCTCTATGCCCGTATAGAACATCAGACACTCCGGAAGCTGCCCCAGACGGGTCATATTCTGTTTACCATCCGCACCCACATCATGCCAGTTTTACACTGGAAAGAAACTCCCGATGCGATCCGCGATTTGCTCGCCTTAATGGATGAGATGTCTGCTGAAACGCGCGCCTATAAAGGCGTAGACTTATATCGCGACGCATTACAGCATTGTCTACTTTCAATATAGATTTAGTGTGGCATCCTATTAGTAGGATAGGGTGAAAACATGTTATATTGCCCAAATGAGCCTCGTACCTCATAGCAGTGCAGGCGTCAGGACGTCTCTTATTTTTGAAAAAAAAAGTGCAACAGATTATGACTTCTAACCAAACCGAAATACAAGCCCCTCTTTTGGCCCGTCTTACCGCATCAGCAGCTGAGATGCGCGAACAGCATTTACGGGATCTTTGCTCTGGCGCACGAGATGAGTTTAGTCTGTCGCTTGATGATTTGAGCGTTGATTTTACGCGCCAGCCAGTAACAACCAGCATCATGCAGCAGTTATGCCAGCTAGCTGAGATAAGTGGCTTGAAGAATTTTCAGCAGCAGATGATGACAGGTCAGTCTGTTAATATAAGCGAAAATCGTCCTGTTCTGCATTGTGATTTGCGCGCCCCAGCACGCCTTCACTCCGACGAATGGCAGCAGCTTGCACGGTTTGCAGATGCAGTTCGGTCAGATAAAAAAATACGGTATGTTATCAATCTTGGTATTGGCGGGTCTGATCTTGGCGGCGCTATGGTGCTGAAGGCACTAGCACATGATTGTGATGGGCCAGATGTTCATTTCGCTGGTAATATTGATCCTGCGGCCCTTGGTGATGTGCTGAAACGCTGTACGCCAGAACATACCCGTATCATCATTACATCCAAAAGCTTTACCACTGCAGAAACATTAATGAATGCAGCTATGGCGCGTGACTGGCTGATAAAAGCAGGAGTGGATGCTGATGCTGCCTTTATCGCTGTTACGGCCGCACCAGACAAAGCCCGCGCTTATGGGATTGAAGGCGATAAAATCTTCAGTTTCTCTGATGGAATAGGGGGCCGATATTCTGTCTGGTCAGCGGTTGGACTGCCGGTCATGATTGCGATTGGCGCAGATAAATTCAGCTCTTTTCTGGGCGGTTCTCATGCTATGGATCAGCATGTTATGGCGGCACCATTTGCAGATAATATCCCTGTTATCATGGGCCTGCTCAGGGTCTGGCATAGACGCTATCTTGACCGGTCAAGCTACGCCATCATTCCGTATTCTCAGCGGTTATCGCGGCTTCCAGCATGGGCGCAGCAATTGGAAATGGAAAGCAATGGCAAGCGTGTTAGCCGTCATAATGAGCCACTTGATGCGCCGGCTGCACCGCTTATCTGGGGCGAGGCCGGCACTAACGCACAGCATAGTTTTTTCCAGTTTCTGCATCAGGGGGTAGATGAAATTCCGCTTGATATATTGCTGCCGCTTAGCCCCAGTAATAATGCTGATGATCCGTTCTGGAAGGCACATCATATGACGCTGGTTGCAAATGCAGTTGCCCAAGCCGAAGCGCTCGCCTTTGGCACTGATAATCTGGATAACCCCCATCAGCATTTTCCCGGCAATCGGCCGAGCATTATTATTAGCTGGGAGAAAACAACGCCTTATGCTCTTGGCCGCCTGCTGGCTCTCTATGAGCATGTTACGATAGTGAGCGGGTTCCTGTTCGGCGTAAACAGTTTCGATCAATGGGGTGTTGAGCTTGGCAAAGCCCGCGCAATCGCTCTTGAAGAAGCCCTTAAGACAGAAGGGTCTTTTCGTGATTTTAGCCCGGCGGCTGCACATTTGATAAAGCGGGCACGCGATATTATCGGCTGACCTGTTTCGCGCCTCTTTGGCTTATGGCTAGCAGGCGTTAATAGCGCGGCGTGTCATCTCACGCACCAGATGTGCACGGTAATCTGCGCCAGCATGAATATCACTCAGTAGCATCTCTTCATCAATGGCGATAGTCTCAATGACGTCTGCCGAGAACTGGTCAGCAAGTGCAGCCTCCATGTCGTCATGACGAAAGACACCGTCTTGACCAGCGCCTGTGATAGCAACCCGCACATTACCATCCATCACAGCAACGCAGACACCAACCATTGCATAACGTGACGCAGGGTTTGGGAATTTTACATAGGCTGCTTTATCTGGTTTTGGAAAGCTGACGGCTGTTACGATTTCCTGCTCATCAAGGTCTGTTTCAAACATGCCAACAAAAAAATCTTCAGCCGCAATATCGCGTTCTGATGTATGTATAGTTGCCCCTAGCGCCATCAGAGCCGCAGGATAACAAGCAGAGGGATCATTATTGGCAATTGAGCCGCCAAGTGTTCCGCAATTACGTCCCTGCCTGTCACCAATGCCGCCAGCAAGTGACGCAAGCACAGGGATCATTTTGGCAACAAGCTCGGATGTTTCAACATCATGATGCCGGCACATCGCGCCAATTTTAAGGTGGCTTCCTGTATCTTCGATTAACCCAAGGCCTGTATCAGCAAGGTCGATGAGCAGATCTGTCTGGGCAAGGCGCTGTTTGAGTGTTGGGATAAGCGTCATGCCACCTGCTAGAAGCTTTGCATCATCGGATGCCGCAAGCTGAGAGCGTGCATCATTAAGGGATAGTGCTTTGTGATACTGTGTTGCGTACATCTGCTTGTTCTTCCCGTGAAACTATTTTTCCCGTAAAATTATTTTATTATGCTTTACGCATATCCTGCGCGCCCGTTTGAACCGCCTTCACGATATTATGATATCCAGTACAGCGGCAGATATTTCCCTCTAGCCCCTCGCGGATATTTTGTTCACTAAGTGTTGGGTTTGTCTCCACAAGTTCAATGGCGCTCATCACCATTCCGGGTGTGCAATAGCCGCATTGAAGCCCATGCTGTTCATGAAAGGCCTGTTGCATCGGATGCAATTTATCACCAGAGGCAATGCCTTCGATTGTAGTAATATCTTTGCCCTCAGCTTGAACGGCTAGCACTGTACAGGATTTGGCGGAGGCACCATTTATATGTATGACGCACGCACCGCACTGGCTGGTATCACAGCCAATATGGGTTCCTGTAAGCGCAAGTGTTTCGCGCAGATATGTCACGAGAAGCATATTATCTTCAACATTATGCGAGGCTGGCTGACCATTCACGGTCATTGAAAGCTGTGTCATTCTTTATTCACCATTATTGGAAATGATTGTTTCTTTAGTAAACCGTGGCCTGTTTTCTAGGCGCTGTAAAGTCTTACGCGATGATGAGTAAAAAATCATGTAAACAAGCAGGACTAAAATAACACTACGTCGGATAATACCCTCCATTGGTGCTGATTTATAGAGAGATAATGAAATCAGTTTTCGAGGAGTTTTTCATGCACGACTCAGAAACCGTGTTATAATTTGATGGATGAGACGCTTATGGCGTGGTGAGCATGACAGGTGAGGAGCTATCATATCTATGACAACTCAGTCAGACCGTTATCAAGATGATATAATGTTACCCCAGCTTGGATGTGACTGGCATCAGGCAGGGCATAAGCTGGCTGTTGTGTTTGTGACATCAACATGGGGCTCATCACCGCGCCCTGTTGGTAGTATGATGCTGGTGCGTGGTGATATGCGCATTGAAGGCTCGGTTTCTGGCGGCTGTATCGAAGGCGCTGTGATTGAAGCGGCCCTCGATGCCATGAAAAGCGGCACAGGACAGCCGCTTAGCTTTGGTGTTGCTGATGAGACAGCCTGGGAGGTTGGCTTGTCTTGTGGTGGCAGCATTGAGGTGCTTGTGATTCCTGTTGGGCCGTCCGGTATGTCGTTTGATATATTGACAGCACTTGCAGATGCAGCCCGGCTCCGGCAGCGCCTTCAACTTTCAGTTTCGCTTGCCACTGCTATGGTAACACGCGCAACAGAGATTTCTGTGATGCAGTCTGGCATGCAATCCGTAATGCAGTCTGGCGGGGATACTGAGCCTGAAATCTACACCCATCTTCAGGAACCCCGGCTTCAGCTTGTGATTGTCGGCGCGGTTCATATTGCCCAATATCTGGCGCCGATGGCACAAAGTTGCGGCTTTGAGGTAACACTTATCGATCCGCGCGGAATCTTTGCACATCCAGAACGGTTTGCCTCATCCACTGTAAAAGATGTGTGGCCATCTGATATCCTGCCGCAGATGACGCTCGATGCCAGAACAGCGTTTGTTACCCTTACACATGACCCCAAGATTGATGATGATGCATTGCGCATTGCGCTTCAAAAACCAGTTTTCTATCTGGCGTGCCTTGGCAGCCGTAAAACCCACGAAAAGCGATGTGCGCGGCTGCGTGATGATGCAACAGACGAAGCCTTACAGAGAATTTCAGCGCCAGCAGGCCTCGATATTGGCGGTCGTAGTCCTGCTGAAATTGCTGTCTCCATTATGGCAGAGATGATTGCAGCATGGCATGGCCCGAAACGGCAAACCCCATGAAATTTGGTCCGCGTCCTGTAAATGAATGTGGCGGGCATATACTGGCCCATAGCGTTAAAGTAGCGGGCCGAAGGTTTTCCAAAGGCACCTGTCTTAAGGATGAAGACATTGCCTATCTTGGGGCTGGCGGCCTCACAGAACTTGTTGTTGCCGAAGCTGAGCCGGGTGATATCCATGAAGATGATGTTGCTAACAGGCTGGCACAGGCGCTCGCCCCGCACGGGGTTAGTCTGACCATAGCAGCGACAGGCCGAGTTAATCTGAAGGTTCAGGATACATCTCTTATCAGCGTGTTTTCTGAGCGTCTCACAGCATTTAATCTGATTGATGAAGGGCTGACATGTGCAACGGTTCAGCACCATCAGTTACTCAGTGCTGGACAGATGGCGGTGACCTTAAAAATCGTGCCGTATTTTCTGCCGGCTGAGGTTGTTGAGGCGGCAGAAAAGCTGCTCGCGAACGGCCCACTTTTTACCTGCCATCGCCTTACAGGATGTGATGCAGGTCTTATCCAGACGGTCTC
>MDSY01033151.1_pt1 | contig 10816 bp, 3 predicted proteins | sample 811131 | NCBI WGS metagenome assembly MDSY01 (sample SAMN05326643, study PRJNA326480) | marine metagenome | isolation source: seawater | place: Atlantic Ocean: South West | collected 2010
CAAATACTTCAAAAGAAGAAAATATACTTTTAGATATAATTTTCACTTCATATTGTAATTTCAATAAATTAACACGGTAAACGATTGGTTCATAATAATGACCTTCTTTTATCATTAGACAATACTTATTTGAATCTATGTGTTCTGTTTCTTTTGTTTTAACTTGTTCATCATCTTTTTCAAAGATTACAATATTTATTTTATCATCTGATATTGAATTAAGTGCTGGGATAATATATTCATCTTTCTTTTCTTCATCGCTTTCTAAGAAATCAATGTATGTTTTTAATGATACAATAAGGGAATATATATAACCTATTTCGTTAGATTCTATTGATAATTCATCTTTATTGAGGATATTTCTGAGTTCTGTTATATTATCTTCCCCAAATGTTTCCCTTATATTTTTTTTATTAAGATATTTTTTAACTATAATTTCTTTGTCTTCATCTGTAAGATATTTCTTTCTGAAATATTTATGCAAAGTTGGACAATATTGATAGTATTTTATATCAGATAGAAGTGGTTTTATTAGTTCTTCTTTTATAAATGTTTCCGAATCACCATCATAATCTATTAGTTCTATATAAGAATTTATAAAAGAAGATTCTTTGAAAACGTAATCACTTTCACTTTGTTGAATACCCTTCCTTATGAAACCATTTGAGATAGATAAATTAGGATCATATTCAAAAATTTTATCTTGTGACAACATGATCTTTAATTTTTTGGGTAATTGAGAACATTGTCCAATACTAATTGGTAATGATTCTTTGGTATTGATCTTACATAACTTTTTTCCAGATATTTTTTTCTTAATTTGTTTCTTCTTTTGTACTGGGTTTTCATCTTCTCCTTGATCTTTACCATATTCTTTTTCTAATCCTCTTTTAGAAAAACAACATGGTAATTTATATCCTTCGGGGTGAATGATGAGTTTTGAGAAACCTGGTAAAATATGTTTATGAGAATCGTAATTTGGTATTCCATCCCAATACTTACCTTTTCTCTCAAGTATTGTATTATTTTCTTTATTTTCTTTGTTCTTTATGATATCTTTTTTATGTTTACTGACATATTCTTTTGTGAGGGGTATTTCTCTGGATACATCCCAGTATTGTGGACATATATAATGAATATCTTTATCCCTTCTAGGGACTACAATTGATTTTGAGTAAGAACCCTTTCCGGAGACTTTTTCATCATATTTATCTATTCTCTTTAAATCTTCTGTAGTTACAGAAATAGGATGTCTATCAATTGCTGCTCCACATTGTTTCGCGTAACCATATAAATCACCATTTTTTTGTTTTACAATCCATTTCTTATCGGGATTAAATAAATTATTATCATTTTCTTTAAGTCTTTTAAGGTAATATGACCTTAATGGCGCTCCACCATTTTGTCCTCCTCCTTCCAGGGATGATTCTTCACTTGATTGATTTTCCATTGATGATTCGGAACTAGATATATCCGAACTTTCTTCAGAATCCATATTTCCTAGAATATCATTGACATCTTCCTTAATTTCTTCTTCCTCAATAATTTTACTCTTTATATTTAATTTATCTTCAATAAAAAGAGACCCCATATAACCACCTTGAAAAATATTATCATTATTAACAAATTTCCCGAACAACATCATGATTACTTTTGTTAGAGAAGTAATTCTTTGAAATTCCATAAAACTTTTCATGTTTCTAATTTCAAAATCAATAAAGTTACTCCTTACAGAAATGGTAATATCTGGTGTATCTTCATCAACAACACTTACTTTTCTATAATTTTCTCTATCACCCTCTATTTCCTTGATAGATGAAATTTCATCTTTGATAGTTTCGCGATCAATGTTAAATACACGGACCATATCATTAATAATCTTATTTTCTTCTCCATATGTTTCCTTATTTAAATAAACTGTGATTAGAGATTGTATTGTGTTTATATTTGTAAAATTATTGCAACGGTTATATTGTAATCCTATAATATTATCTTTTATATTTTCATCATCATCTTCATTCATATAACGAAAAAACATAGTGAGATTATTACATACTTTCCTTAGAATAGGTATGAATAGATTTGTTTTTTCACCTTTTACAAAAGGCGGAATTAATTCTTCACCCACTTTTTTCTCATCTGCATTTTCTAAACCTTCTATAACTTCGTAGTTTCCTTTTTTATAGGATACTTTCGCATCTATGAAATCTATATTATCTTTTAAAAAGATATCTTCAATTTCTTCACTTGTTCCAAAATCTTCTATTTTATTTTCAGAATATTTATTTTCATTATTCATTTGTTGAATTAGATCATTTGATAAATTAATAAGTTTAATAATCTGTTCCTTTGATGAAATACCGATATTATCATTATCTTTTTTAATGATAAAATCAAGTGTACCATCAATTGAAATTGAAAGTGTTGAGTATGTTCCTTCATCTGAAAATATTTTGAAAGATAATATATCTTCTTTATGAATAATATCAAATCTATTAATTTTTTCCAATGATCGTTTCTTACTTCTATAGAGATCTTTGATCCATTCTTGACATGTTTTAAAATCTATAAATCCATTTTTACCTTCTAATTCAAAGTCCCCATATCCTTCATATACGATAGAATCTTTGAATAATTTATAATATTTATTTTGATTATTTGAACTACCCCATTTTACGAAAGGTACACTTACATTTAGACTGAAGTCGGTAAATAATTTATAAAGATCAATAGAGATGTTTTGCGTTTGTTTTTTAGATGTTTTGAAAAAATTTATGTAGATCTCATCACACGGGGATGAAGGATTAATATTTTCATGAATAATCTTATTACCAATTGAATAACGTAATAAATTTTCATGTTCTTCGTTATAAGAAGAGACTTTATCTTCATTATTCCCTATAATATCACTTAATTTATCATTAATCAGATACGGCCAATATTTATTAATGATTGTTTTTTTGAATGATAGGACATCATGTTCATCATCTCCACATTTTTTGAAATCAATTGTATTTAATTCATGTTTATCTACGAAATCATCTAAATTGATAAAATAAATAATATTCTTTTGGATATCATAATTTTCTATAATATTTTCATATTCTTTTTCAATAATATTGGAAGAACTTTCACTTTTTTCACTATCAAAAAGATCGCATAATTTCTTATTTATAATATCATTGGGATGTAGTGTTTTAGTATCTTTATATTTAAATCCAAGTGGTATATTTTCATCATCTTTATTAAAATAAGATGCATAGATATATTTATGGTCTTCATAATCTATATTACTACAATATTGTGACAATTTTTTCAATACAGTTGAACATGTATCATCACAATATATCATATCATTATAGATAAATTTATGTTCAAACCCTTCTTTTATGAATGGAAATAATTCCTGAATTATATCTTTATCACCGATATATTTTTTTAAAAGATCTATTTTTCCGTCCGAAATACCTAAATATTTATCTTTATTTTTTTTTAATATATTATCTGAAATTTTTGAAATTGTTTCATCAAATTGATGGATAATATTTAAATTTTCGGGATCTATAAATGATATATTTTTTTTGTTATCGGGTTTTACTTTTATTTTATTATTCTTTGAATTAACGAAAATTACCTTACCGTACAATCTTTCACCTTTTACTAACCATGTAACTTTATCATCGTTTTTAAAGTTTGTCTCTAGGAAATATATGTTTAGAAATATGAATACGGTCTTATTAGTTACAGAGCAACACTTAAAAATCTTTTTAGGAATATCATAATTAATACAGAAATTAGTATCCATTGTATATATTAATAATTATAATATTATTTTTTAAAATCATACGGTGTTGTTGTTATTTCCATACCACAATAATCAGTATTATTTTCATTATAATCAACCGGTTCATATAAATCTAATTTATCTGCTTTTTCTAGTAAAAATGCCATATTTTCCCAGAATTCTTTTTCATGACCAATACTTTCTGTCATAATATGTGATAATTCATGTATCGCTACAAAAATAACTGTATTTTCATTTTCAAATGACATATTATCATCTTTCTTCCTTATACATAATGCTATTTTTTCACCTTTATTAAGTGAATACGATGTATATTTTGAATTTTCTTCAGTTTCTGTTAATTTATTGGGATTATATCTATCTTTAAGTCTATCTATACCATCCCTTTCACTTTCATCTAATGTGTCAATTAATTTTATAAGTTTAGTGTTAATAGATGATAATTTTTCTGCTGCATCTTGAGAATTTTCAAGGTTTCGGACGATATATTCAATATTATCATTTTTGCTTGTCTTTTTTGTAATATTTATTGGTTGATAAATATTCTTAAATATGATAACTATTACTAAAAAACTTATGAAGAAAAATAAAAAATTATTCATCCTTTATTTTAACTCATATTAAAATTCCAAATTTGAAAATAATGTATTTAAAATCATAAACATATTCATATATATAAAATGGAAGACCTTAAATTCCAGGTAATTGATATTTCATCAGACGATATTCCAATAGGTAGTAGTTTTTGGGATAGAGAATTTAAGGTGACTTTTTATGGTAAAACAATAGAAGGTAAGAATGTAGTATGTAATGTGTGTGGTTTTAAACCATACTTTTATATACGGGTTGTAAATGGTTGGTCAGAAGCATATACAAAGGGATTCCTTACGAAGGTTAAACAATTTGTGAGTTCATATAAATCAGGTTCAAGAAATATATGGAGAGGTAATTATGTTTCACTTGATAGAGAAAGATTCAAAAACTTTTATGGTTTTAACTATGACCCTGATACTAAGAAGGTAATTGAATATAATTTCATTAAGATTTCATTTGATAGTCATGGAGATATGAAGAAATGTATATCTGCGATCACAGATTTCTATAATTATAATAAGGATCATGTTAAAGAAGATAAAATATGTTTTATCCTTAAGGGTGGAGAACCTAAATTGGAAACGATAGATGCAAAAGATAAAAACTGGTTTAATCAAGAACATAATTGCGAATGTCAATGCAATCTTTATGAAGCAAAGATTCATCCTATGCTCAGATTCTTACACCATACAAATATTAGGTCATGTGGTTGGGTTTCTGTTAAGACAAATCGCGACAAATGGTGCGATGATGATAGTAAAACATTTAATGTTGATATTGAAATTGATAATTTGAAGATTAATGAGATTATTCCCATAGAAGATGAAAGTTCTGCTCCTTTTGTAAGTGCTTCTTTTGATATTGAATGTGATTCTTCACATGGTGACTTTCCAAACCCTACTAAAGATTTAAGGAAGGTTGCTATTGATATTCACGAATCCTATTTTAGAAATTCTTATAATCTGGCAGAACCTAAAATCAAAGTTAAATTTGTTCAAAAATGTCTCAAAGATTGTTTTGAGAAAGGGTCTAATGATGTACAAAATATATTTACAAGTAATGGTCCTTATTCATCTAAGAGTATGAAATCTATTATTAAAAGGATAAACAACGAGGAGTTCTTTAATGAACTTGATAATTCAAAACAATCATCTAAAACAAGGGAAAGTATAATTGATGATATGACAAAAATATTTAATACAATTGAAAATGATGATGGTAAAAGAATAGAAATAAAGGGAGATCCTATTATTCAAATAGGGACTGTTTTCCATCGTTTTGGAGAAGAAGCATGTTACGAAAGGACAATGGTTATAATAGGTAATGAAGATAAACCCGATGAAAAAATATGTGATGATATTCCGGGTGTTACTGTATACGAGTGTAAAAATGAAAAAGAACTACTCTTGAAGTGGAAAGATATTATCCTTTATCATAACCCGGATCTTATTACAGGATATAATATCTTTGGATTTGATTTTGATTATATTAACAAGAGAGTTGATTATCTATTCCCTTGTTGTAGTAAATGTAAAAAGACAAAAACATTCTCAAGTTGTGATAAGGATTGTCCTAAAAATGAATTTTACCGTCTTGGTAGATTAATGAGAAATCGGGAATCAGATTTAATGTCTAAAGAATATATGGAAAGTATTAAGTCATGTGATGAGAATAGTAAAACATCAAAGTCACAAAGAGTATATAATAACTATTGGGAAAAACGTTGTCAAGTTCAATCAAAACAACTTAGTTCATCTGGACTGGGAGATAATGTACTTAAGTATATTTCTATGGATGGACGTATTGTATTTGATATTCAGAAAGAAATTCAAAAGGGTCATGCTCTAGAGTCATATAAACTTGATGATGTTTCTTCTCATTTTATGAAGGGGGATATTAAAGGGACGTTCTATAGAAAAACACCAACATCAAATACGATCTTAATTACGAAAAGACTTGGTAATCTCAAAGAAGGTGATTATATTACAATTAATATTAATACAAAATATGGTTCATTTAAACATCTAAATGGAAAAAAATTCCATGTATCTAAACTTAATCCCGAAGATAAGTCTATTATTATAGAAGGACAACACGGTATTACAAAAATAAAGAATAAATATAAGACAGAGTTAATATCATTTGAATGGTGTTTGGCAAAAGACGATATATCTCCACAACAAATCTTTGATAAGCACAAATATGGTGGTAGTAAAGGTAGAGCAGAAGTAGCGAAGTATTGTATTATGGATTGTGAACTTTGTATTCATTTACTTCTTCAATTAGATATGATCCCAAATAATATTGGTATGGCATGTGTATCTTGGGTTCCACTATCATATATATTCTTGAGAGGTCAAGGTATTAAGATTAATTCTATTATCACCAAAGAGTGTAGTGAGAGGAAAACAAGAATCCCTACATTGAAAGGTTTCACTGAAGGCGAGATGGATGATGGTTTTGAAGGGGCAATTGTCCTTGAACCTAAACCAGGTATTTATTCAGATGATCCTGTAAGTGTTTTGGATTATGCTTCACTTTATCCATCATCTATTATTGAGAAAAATTTCTCACACGAGACATATATTGGAACTGGAGAGGATATTAAGAATAATCCTGAACTAGAAAAGGTAATTATGGATATTGGAGGATATGATAAATGTTGGGGTGTTGAATACGATGATTATATCTATGAAAAGAAGGGTAAAACCATCCATAAGAAAAAAGCAGGAACCAAAACAAAGTGTTACTTTGTGAAAAATAAAATGACAAGTGATGGTAAGATTATTAAAGAATCTATGGGTATTATCCCAATAGTTCTACAAACACTTCTAGATCAACGTAAAGCGACACGTAAGAAAATTAAACTCACTAATGATGATAATAAAAAGAAGGTCCTTGATGGTTTCCAATTGGCATACAAAGTCACCGCAAATTCAGTTTATGGTCAGATGGGTGCTAAAACAAGTGCTGTATTCTTCAAGAAGATTGCTGCTTGTACTACAGCAATTGGCAGAGAAAGAATAGATGATGCGAGTATTGGAGTAAAAAGGTGGGCCGAAGATGAAGGTTATCACGAACCAGATATTGTTTATGGTGATACAGATTCAGTTTTCGTAAAGTTTTCTAGAAAACATAAAGATACAGGTGAAATATTAGAAGGAAAAGAGGCACTAAAATACTGTATAGAGTGTGGTGTTAAGGCAGGTAAATGGGTAACGGATAATATGTTACATGATCCACAAGATTTAGAATATGAAAAAACATTTTACCCATTCATTCTTATTTCTAAAAAGAGGTATACGGGTGATAAATATGAGTTAGATCATGAGAAACCAAAAGAAAGAACATCAATGGGTATCGTAATGAAAAGACGGGATAATGCTCCGATTTGTAAGTATGTATTTGGAAATGTAATAGAGATAATTATGAATAAACGTAGTGTGGATCTAGCAATTCAATGGTTGAAAACGACACTTACTCAGATAAAAGATGGAGGAATGGATAAATCTATGTTTATAATTTCAAAATCACTAAGAGGATTCTATAAAAATCCTGACGGTGTAGCACATAAAGTTCTGGCGGATAGAATGGCGGAAAGGAATCCTGGAAATAAACCAAAACCGAATGACCGTATCCCCTATGCTTACATAAAATTAAGTCATAACGATTTATATGATTATAATAATCCTTATAAGAGTGGACCAAAAAAAGGGAAACCGAAACCCAAAAAGGTATTACAGGGTAATCGTATAGAACATCCTGATTATATTAAAGAGAAAGAATTAGAATTAGATTATAACTTTTATATCTCAAATCAAATAATGAATCCTGTCAAACAAGTACTTGATTTAGAGAAGGATGAAAATGATACTAAGGAATTCTTTAATTATTTCATTGGAGAGTAGATAATAATCGGTGATTGTAAAGTTAATTAATTATATTTTTTTCTTTTATATTATAATATAATAATGGGTGGAGGAATAATGCAATTAGTAGCATATGGTGCTCAAGATATTTATTTAACTGGTAACCCTCAAATCACGTTTTTCAAAATAGTTTATAGGAGACATACTAATTTTTCTATGGAAACCATTAAACAGAGTATAAGTGGTCAATCTTTCATAGGAATTGATAATATAAATAATAAAGCGACTGTAACTATATCGCGAAATGGAGATTTAGTTACTGGTATATATGTTGCTGCAAAACAAACAGATACTGGTAATAAAGTTGGTATTTGTGGAGATAACTTAATTGAAGATGTTGAAATTGAAATCGGTGGACAACGTATTGATAAACATTATAAAGAATGGAACCAAATTTGGGATGAATTAACGACTCCTTCTTCAAAATCAGACGGATATAAATATATGACGGGATCATTTAATAATAGTTTAGTTTTAGGTTCTGAAACTAAACAAGAAATGATATGTTATCCTTTGAAATTTTGGTTTTGTCGTAATCCTGGTTTAGCATTACCATTGATCGCCCTTCAATACCATGAGATACAACTTAAATTTACATGGGGAGTAGGCAAATACGATAGTTCATCAAGCGATAATCTAACAAGGACAAATGATAAAACTGAAACAGGTGGTTTGACAGAACAACATAGTGTTGAAGTATGGGTAGATTATGTATATTTAGATACAGATGAAAGAAGAAGATTTTCCCAAGTTTCACATGAATATTTAATAGAGCAATTACAAATTCAGAAAGAAAAAGATGTATCGTCTGAAAGTTTTAAATTGAATTTAGAACATCCTATTAAGGAATTAATATGGACAACTCCTCAAAATACTCCATTTACAAATCAAAAAACGAAATTATCAATTAATGGTAACGATAGATTTTTTGAAAGAGACAAAGAATATTTTACTTTGGAACAACCTTATAAACACCATACATCTATACCAGGATACAATATTAAAGAGACAGAACATCCTGTATTATTGAATGAGTCTATATTTAGTAAAGATTATACATATGAAAATATATCGGGGAATAATTTAAATAATATTTCAGGGGATAATATATTCGCTAATAAAAAAATAACTGATAAATCATCAACCAGTTCATTATTATTATCATCAGATGATAATAGATTCGTATTTGTTAGTAGCGGTAGCGCGAATCCATCAATAGACTTTAAAATAGGAGATATTGTTAGTGTTAATTATTATAAGGTATCTGATGAAACACGTAATGCTGATTCTGATGCTACGCTAAAAACTAAAATAGAACAACGGACTTTTGGAGGGGATGGTATTGGGTCTACTGAGCAGATAGATCTTCGTATGGAACTGTTACCTATTAAGGAGAGTTCTACTATGCTATCAACTAATCTAGAAAATGGAACTTGGCGAAATAAAATTGTTAATACGACTGCGAAAGCTGAAGTCGCTGTTGCGATAGGAATCGGTAGTAATTCTTTTTTTGTCACAGCAGCTACAGGGGGGGCAATAAAAATTGGAGATACAGTTACAGTTGGAGGAGTTACCACAACAGTTGCCGGGCCACTCGCGGCAGATGGCGGGTTACCCGCACCCACTAATATAGATCCTGGGACAAATGCTGTTTATACCGAGGTTACAGGACCTCCTATTGAACCTGCTGGACGTTTTCTGATTTATATTAGAACTAATACAACAAGTTCCGTGGCAGCATCTACAGCAGCAGCACCAGTTATATTAAATTTTGATCAGTCTCATGCTTCTAATCCCACAACACCGACCGACGACACGACGCTTCACGCGGGTATCCGACATGATAATCCAAGTTCAACAAATGGGTCTGAGTGGGCATATGAAGACATCGTATCTGCTCCCTTAAGACCACGTCCTGTAACTTTACACACAAAAGTAGAGTCTGACGGTGCAGCCGGCATCACATCAGCAGACCACTCCATACATAAGGAAGTCAACTCTAGTTTTGTCACTCAATTAAATATAACTGGGTTTTATAAAGATAAGCATGTAGAAAATATTGTCCGCAACCTTACAGTAATAGAAGTTTTTAAGAGTTCAACACTTTTATCTGGAAAGACTATTTATGAAATTAGATTTAATGATAGTATGGGTGTTACTGCAGCAACGGATCATAGAGTATCTTTTGAAATTATTGCTAGAGTTCAAAATCCGGTTTCAAGGTGTTCACAATTAAAGAAAGATATATTTGTGTATTCTTTTTGTCTAGAACCTGAAGAGCATCAACCAAGTGGATCTTGTAATTTTTCAAGGATAGATAGTGCTAAATTAGAATTTAGTTCAAGTGGATCAATTAGTAATATCTATGCTGTAAATTACAATGTCCTGAGAATTATGTCTGGTATGGGAGGACTTGCTTATTCAAGTTAAATATAATTATAATTAATATAAGTATATTAAAATGGGAGGTGGTTTAATGCAATTAGTC
>MDSY01123121.1_pt1 | contig 10816 bp, 12 predicted proteins | sample 811131 | NCBI WGS metagenome assembly MDSY01 (sample SAMN05326643, study PRJNA326480) | marine metagenome | isolation source: seawater | place: Atlantic Ocean: South West | collected 2010
AAACATAGAATACCAGGTATTGATATTACAGTTAAAGACAAAGAAATATGGAATTTTGGAAATTCAACTGTCCAAGTATTTCATATACCTGGACATACTTCGGGCCACATATGTTTTTTTTTTGAAAAAGAAAAAATTGTATTTACTGGAGATACATTATTTTCTTTAGGATGCGGTAGAATTTTTGAAGGTGATTATAAACAAATGTTAAATTCACTTAACACAATTAAAAATCTTCCTAGGGATACAAAAATTTACTGCGGTCATGAATATACTTATAAAAATGCAAAATTTTGTATCAAATATGATAGTAACAATATTGATTTAAAAAAAAAATTTGAGAAAATTAAAAAAAAACATTCTCAAAATTTACCTACAATACCTTCCAGCTTAGAAGAGGAATTAAAATCAAATATTTTCTTAAGATGTGATAAAAATGAGCTCAAAATTAGACTGAATATGCAAAATCAACAAGATTTGGAAGTTTTTAAGAGAGTGAGAGATTTAAAAGACAATTTTTAAGGGTGTTATAACTTGACATAACAAGTTAGAAAGCTATATTGCCTCTATTTCCAAATATGAAATTAAAACAATGTCTTTCGCAGTTATACAAACAGGTGGCAAGCAATATAAGGTTTCAGCAAGTGAAATTCTTAAAGTTGAAAGACTTGAAAGTTCTGAAGGAAAAACAGTAGAATTTAAAAATATTCTTTTTTTAAACGACGATAAATCAATAGAGATAGGAAATCCAAATATAAAGGGTGCAAAAGTTGAAGCTACAATCTTAAAAAATATAAAAAATAAAACTATTTTAGTTTTTAAAAAAAGAAGAAGAAAAAATTCAAGAAAAAAATATGGTCATAGACAACCAGTCTCATTGATTAGAATAACTAAAATTTATTCAAAAGATGGAAAGTTAATAGCTGAAGCGGGTCCACAAAAACAGCTAACAAAAAAAATAGTAAAAGGTGAGCAAGCTAGAGAAAAGCAAGTGATCGAAGCAAAAAAAGCAAAAGAGATTGAAGCACAAAAAATTAAAAAATCACTTAAAAAAATTGAAGCAAAACAAAAAGTTACAAAAAATATAGAAAAAAAAGATGATAAAAAGAAATCTTTAACAAATAAAAAAAAGTGATAGTATTAGCGTAATAAGGTATTAATTATGGCAACAAAAAAAGCAGGTGGATCATCGCGAAATGGACGAGATAGCGCTGGCAGGCGTCTTGGAGTAAAAAGGTATGCTGGCCAATTTGTATTACCTGGAAATATTATTGTAAGACAAAGAGGAACTAAAATTCATCCTGGTGATCATGTAGGCATGGGTAAAGATCACTCAATATTCTCTTTGGTAAAAGGTAAAGTAAAGTTTAAAACCTCAAAATTAAACAGAACATTTGTCTCTGTAATCCCCAGCTAATTACTTTAAACTTCAAAATTAATTTATTGTTGTTAAGTTATGAAATTTTTAGATCAAGCAAAAATATATGTTACCGCGGGAAAGGGAGGTTCTGGGTCTGCTAGTTTTAGAAGAGAAAAGTATGTCGAGTTTGGAGGACCAGATGGAGGCGATGGCGGTGAAGGTGGTTCAGTATTTCTTATAGCTGACGAAAATTTAAATACCCTTGTAGATTTTAGATTTCAACAACATTTTAAAGCAGAAAGAGGACAAAATGGAATGGGAAATAAAAAATCTGGAAAATCTGGGAAAGATCTAGTTTTAAAAGTTCCAGTGGGAACACAAATTTTTGAAGAAGATAATAATACTTTGATAGAAGATTTAAAAAAAAGGGGTCAAAAAATTATTATAGCAAAAGGAGGAAAAAAGGGTTTAGGTAATGTTAGGTTTAAAACTTCAACAAATAGAGCTCCAAGAAAGAAAACTGATGGTGCAGATGGTGAAAAATTTTGGATTTGGTTACAATTAAAAGTTATAGCTGATATTGGTATTGTTGGTATGCCAAATGCAGGAAAATCAAGTTTACTATCGGTTTTAACTAAAGCAAAACCTAAAATTGCAAATTATCCCTTTACCACAATCAATCCTAACCTTGGGGTAGCAACCTATAATAATAAAGAAATAACATTAGCAGATATCCCTGGACTTATTGAGGGTGCACACGAAGGTGTTGGTTTAGGTGATAAATTTTTGAGACACATTGAAAGATGTAAAAGCTTAATTCATTTAATAGATATTACAGAAAATAATATTTTGGAAAATTACTTAAAAATAAGAAAAGAACTATCGAAATATAGCAATGATCTTCTCAAAAAAAAGGAGATTATTATATTTAATAAAATTGATGTTATTAGCAACTACGAAACAGAAGAAAAAATTAATATTTTTAAAAAAAAGATAAAAAAAAATGTTTATAAAATGTCCGTCTTGCAAAATAAAGGTCTGTCAAATATTAAAAAAATATTAATAAATAATGTATATAGATAAATTCAAAAAAATTGTAATCAAAGTAGGTTCTTCAATTCTAATGGACGAGAATGGAAAGCCTAAAAAAATATGGCTTAAAAATTTTGCAAAAGATATAAACCATCTAATAGATAAAAAGAGAAAAGTAGTAATTGTTTCTTCTGGTGCTATAGCATTAGGTTGCGAATATCTAAATATTAAAAAAAATGGTTTGAAAGTAGATAAAAGTCAAGCTGTTGCTTCTATAGGCCAAATTCAATTGATGAATTTTTATAAAAAAATTTTTGATAAATATAAAATAAAAACTTCTCAAATATTACTCACCTTGGATGATACTGAGCAAAGAAGACGAGCAATAAATGCTAGGAGAACAATAGATAATTTGCTAGCGATGGGAATTATTCCTATTGTTAATGAAAATGATACTACAGCTACTACTGAAATAAAATATGGAGATAATGATAGATTGGCCGCAAGGGTATCGCAAATTATAAGTGCCGATTGTCTAGTTTTATTGTCTGATGTGGACGGTCTTTATACAGATAATCCTAAAAAAAATAAAAAAACCAAATTAATTAAAACTGTTAAAGAAATTGACATTAATATTAAAAAATATGCAACAAAAGCAGAAAATTTATATGGATCGGGAGGTATGAAAACTAAAATCGATGCTGGAAAAATATGTCAATTATCTGGCTGCTATATGGTTATTGCAAATGGAAATAATATGAATCCAATAAGAAAAATAGATGAAAAAAAAAATTGCACATGGTTTTTACCAAAAATTTCAAAACTTGATGCTAGAAAGCAATGGATAATCGGATCTATATCTCCTAAGGGAGAAGTAATAATTGATGATGGGGCAGTAAAAGCAATAAATAATGGAAAAAGTTTACTACCTGCGGGAGTTAAAAAAATTAATGGGTCGTTTGAAAAAGGAGACCATATTTTAGTAAAAGATCAAAACGATAGAGAGTATGCAAGAGGTCTTTCTTCATTTTCATCTATTGAAATAGAAAAAATAAAAGGCTCACATAGTAGTAAAATAAAAGATATATTAGGATATGCCAGCAGAGAAGAAATTATTCATAAAGATGATTTGGTAAAGATATAAAATGTCTGAAAATTTATATATAAAAAATATAGGTAAAAAATCAAAAATTGCCGCATTAAGTTTATCTAATTTAAGCATAGATAAAAAAAATTCAGTTTTAAAAAAATTTAGTTATTATTTAGAAAAAAATAAGCAATCAATATTAAGAGAAAATAAAAAAGATTTATTTAAAGCAAAATCTAAAAAAATTAATAATAATTTGATTGATAGATTAAAACTAGATAATGAAAAAATAAAAAAAATTATAAATTCAATAGGAAAAATAATTAAATTTAAAGATCCAACAGGCAAAGTTTTATCTTCTTGGAAAAGACCAAACGGCTTGAAAATAAAAAAAATATCAATACCAATTGGTGTAATAGGTGTAATTTATGAAAGTAGGCCAAATGTTACCTCGGATGTATCAGCGCTTTGTTTTAAAAGTGGTAATGTAGTTATATTACGGGGAGGGTCGGAAGCTTATTACTCTAATAAAATTTTAGCTAAACTTTTTAGAAAAGCTCTTAAAGATAAAAAATGTGATGAAAATTGCGTGCAGTTTATAGAAAGCACAAATCGAACTCATGTTGATTATCTTTTATCAAATATGAAAGATTATATAGACCTAATTATACCGAGAGGAGGAAAGAGTTTAGTTAAAAAAGTTTTAAAAAAATCTACTGTTTCAATTGTTGGACATTATGAAGGTTTATGCCATGTATTTGTAGATAAAGATTCCGATTTAAATACAGCCATAAGAATTGTAAAAAATTCAAAAATGAGAAATGTAAGCATATGCGGAGCAGCAGAAACTTTATTAATAGATAAAAAATGTCTTAAGACACATTGTAAACCTATCTTAAATAGTTTGATTAAATCAGGTTGTGAAATTTTAAGTGACCACAAAATTAAAAAAATTATTTTAAAAAAAGTTAAAATTGCATCAAAAAAAGATTGGGAAACCGAATATTTATCACCTAAAATTTCTGTAAAAAGTGTGAACGGAGTTACAGAGGCGATTGAGCATATTAACAAATATGGCTCATCACATACGGATACTATAGTTACAAAAAATAAAAAAACTGCAGATAAATTTCTTTCAGGTATCAAAAGCTCTATAGCTGTTCATAACGCCTCAACTCAATTTGCAGATGGAGGTGAGTTTGGTTTTGGGGCTGAAGTAGGAATATCTACTAACAAGCTTCATCCTAGAGGTCCTATTGGTCTTGATCAACTCACTTCTTACAAGTACATTTTAGAGGGAAGCGGTCAAGTAAGGAAATAATTTTTTGAAAAAAAATACAAAAAAAAATAAATCTAGACTAGGTATTCTGGGTGGGACATTTGATCCACCACATGTTGGACATCTTCATATTTCTAAAGTTGCTATCAAAAAATTAAAATTAAATAAAATTTTATGGATAGTTACAAAGAAAAATCCTTTGAAAAAAAAACCCTACCTAGATAAAAAAATTAGGATAGAATTATCAAAAGTTTTAACTGAAAATAATAAAAAAATTTTTGTTAAATATTATGACGATAAAATAAAGTCTTCAAGTTCTTTTGAAATCATTAATTATATAAAAAAAAGAAATAAGAATAGTAAAATTTTTTTTCTAATCGGGGCCGATAATTTAAAAAGTTTTCATAAGTGGAAAAACTGGGAAAAGATACCTCGAATGGCAAAAATAGTTATATTTCCAAGAAAAGGTTACTCGCACTCTTTCTTTATGAGGAAAAACCTTTCTAAAAAAGACATAATATTCATTAAATCTAAAAAAGTAGATATTTCATCTTCATTAATTAGAAAATTTTGGTAAAGTAAATTTTTAATGCAAATAAAAGAAATCAACCAACTAAAAAATGAAATTGAAATTTTATTGAACGATAATAAAGCCATTGAAATAAAATCTATCAACCTAAAAAATAAAACCTCGATTGCCGATTTTATGATTATTGCAAGTGGAAATTCATCAAGACATATTCAAGCTCTTTCGGAAGCAGTTCTGGAGAGATTAAAAGAAAATGGTATTAATAATTGCAGATTAGAAGGTAGAGAAAGCAAAGATTGGAAATTGATAGATGCCAATGATATAATTATTCATATTTTTCATCCTGAAAAAAGAAAATTTTATGATTTAGAAAGAATGTGGTCTGAGTTAATACCAAAAGAAAGATTAAGTATATGAAAAATAAGTTTTTAAAGAAAAGTTTTCCAATTTATATAATCCTCCCAATAATAATATTTCTCAATGCTAAAATAGTTTTGTCCGCTCAAAATGAAGATAAATTATATGAAAAAATAGATTTATTTAGTGAGGTTTTAGAAAAAATAGAGAAAGAATATGTAGATGAAATTGATCAATCAGAAGCAATGGATTCTGCTATTAATGGAGTTCTTCAATCTCTAGATCCTTACTCTAGTTATATGAGTCCTGAAATTTTTGAAGAATCAAATACAGAAACAAGCGGTGAGTTTGGTGGATTAGGAATTGAAGTAAGTATGGAAGCTGGTGTCGTTAAAGTAATTACACCTATCGATGATACTCCTGCTTCAAGAGCGGGTATAAAAGCTGGTGACTACATTGTAAGAATTAATGGTGAACAGGTACAAGGAAAATCACTTTATGAAGCAGTAAATTTGATGCGAGGGCCAGTTGGTAGTCCGATTGAAATAACAATAAGAAGAAAAGGTTTAAAGAAAGCAAAAATTTTTAAGATAATAAGAGAAGTTATTGAAATTAAATCTGTGGTTTCAGAGCTAAAAGATAAAGAAATTGGTTATTTAAGATTAAGAGCCTTTAATGAAAATAGTGATAATCAATTAAAAAAAGAAATCAGTAAATTTGAAAATAATAAAAATATAGTTGGTTACATTCTAGACCTACGAAATAATCCTGGTGGACTTTTGTCTCAAGCAATTAAAATTTCCGACTTTTTCCTAGATGATGGAGAAATAGTATCTACAAAAGGAAGAAAAATAAAAGAAAATAGAAAATTTTTTGCTAGTCAAGGAGATAGAATAAATGGCAAACCTTTAATTGTATTAATAAATAAGGGTTCAGCATCTGCCTCTGAAATTGTTGCTGGAGCCTTAAAAGACCAAAAAAGAGCAATATTACTAGGTGAAACAACTTATGGAAAAGGATCGGTGCAATCAATTATACCTTTAAAAAATAAAGGCGCAATTCGTCTTACAATATCTAAATATTACTTGCCATCTGGAAAATCTATATCGGAGGTTGGTGTTTCCCCAGATATAACTATCGAAGAAATAAATGAAGATTTTTCAATAAATACAACGACCGATAACCAATTAAATTATGCTATTAGGCTCTTAAGTGGATAATAAACAAAATCTACCTTTAAGATTAGGAGTTGGTATCATTTTGCTAAATAAAGAGAATAAAGTCTTTGTAGGAAGAAGATTAGACAATCCATTAAAATTTTGGCAAATGCCACAGGGTGGCATCAATAATGGTGAAAGTTTTTTTCAAGCAGCAAAGAGAGAATTGGAAGAAGAAACTGCTATAACAAAAGTTAAATTAATTAAAGAATTAGATGATTGGTTAATTTACAATTTACCAGATGATCTCTTAGGAAAAATATGGCAAGGAAAGTACAGAGGTCAAAAACAAAAATGGTTTGTAATGAAATTTGAAGGAGAAGACCAGGAAATAAATGTAAACACTAAAAGCCCTGAATTTTTAGAATGGAAATGGGTAAATCCTGATGAACTTCCTAAAATTGTAGTCAATTTTAAAACGGATATTTATAAAACATTGCTGGTGAAGCTTAATAATATAATTTAAACTCTTATATCTTTTAATACATCAAGTTGATGATTTAATATATATCTTTCACGGTCATTAATATTTTTTTCAGCAAGTTTTTCTCTTGTTTCATCAGACAAACTATCAACAAATTTTTTTGACAAATTTTTTATATTAAATGTAGATGATGAAAGTACTACTAAAGTATTATTGTAAAACTCCACAATACCATCTTGGATAAAGAAATCTTCATCATTTTTATCATTTTTTTTTACCTTTATTATTCCAGGTCGTAAAAAGGTTATAGTTGGAATATGATTTTTAAGTATTGTCATGTCTCCTTCGTACGCTGGGAGAGTAGTCATAATACTGTTTCCTGAAAAAATAACTTTTTCTGGACTGACAATTTCTGTTTTAAAATTTTCTTCCATTATGCTGCTGCATCCTTAGCCATTTTTTCTGCTTTTTGAATTGCTTCTTCTATAGTTCCAACCATATAAAAAGCATTCTCAGGCAGCTGATCATATTCACCCTTACATATAGCATCAAACCCTTTAATAGTGGCTTCCAAATCTACAAGTTTTCCAGGAAAACCTGTAAATACCTCCGCTACAAAAAAAGGTTGGGATAAAAATTTTTGAATTTTCCTTGCTCTTGATACTGTTAGTTTATCTTCTTCCGATAACTCGTCCATCCCTAAAATTGCTATTATATCTTGTAAAGATTTATAACTCTGCAGAATTCTTTGCACTTCTCTCGCAACTCTATAATGTTCTTCTCCAACAATTCTGGGGTCTAAAATTCTTGATGTTGAATCTAAAGGATCAACCGCAGGATAAATTCCCAATTCTGCAATTTGTCTAGATAGCACTGTTGTTGCATCTAAGTGAGCAAATGATGTTGCTGGTGCAGGATCTGTTAAATCATCTGCCGGTACATAGATAGCTTGCACAGAAGTAATCGAACCTTTATTTGTTGTAGTTATTCTTTCTTGTAAATTTCCCATATCAGTAGCTAATGTTGGTTGATATCCTACTGCGGATGGTATTCTACCTAAAAGTGCCGATACCTCTGAACCAGCTTGAGTAAATCTAAATATATTATCAACGAAAAATAAAACATCTTGACCTTCTTTATCTCTAAAATATTCTGCGACTGTTAAACCAGTCAAACCGACTCTTGCGCGCGCTCCAGGGGGTTCGTTCATCTGGCCATAAACTAATGCTGCTTTAGAACCTTTTCCATCTGGTTTAATAACTCCTGACTCTATCATTTCGTGGTATAAATCGTTTCCTTCTCTTGTTCTTTCTCCTACACCTGCAAAAACTGAAAAACCACCATGTGCCTTTGCTATATTGTTTATTAATTCCATAATAATTACAGTTTTACCTACTCCTGCACCTCCAAAAAGTCCTATTTTTCCACCTTTGGAATATGGTGCAAGTAAATCTACAACTTTAATTCCTGTTGTTAAAATTTCTGTTTCGGTAGATTGGTCTGTAAATTTCGGAGCCGACCTGTGTATTGGCCAATTTTCTTTTGTAGAAACTTTACCTTTTTGGTCGATAGGTTCACCAATAACATTTATTATTCTTCCCAATGTTTCTGGTCCAACTGGTATTTTTATTGGAGAGCCGGTATCTTTGACTTTATCGCCTCTTTTAAGACCTTCTGTACTATCCATAGCTATTGTCCTTACAGTGGTCTCTCCTAAATGTTGGGCCACTTCTAAAACTAACCTATTACCTGAATTATCACATTCTAAAGCAGTTAATATTTCAGGAAGCTGATCATCAAACTGAACATCCACTACAGCTCCTATTACTTGTGTAATTTTTCCAAATTTATCTGCCATTTTATAAACTTTCAGCTCCCGATATGATTTCTATAAGTTCTTTTGTAATCGCTGCTTGTCTGCTTCTGTTGTATGTGATTGTTAACTTATCTACTAATTCTCCCGCATTTCTTGTAGCATTATCCATTGCTGTCATTCTAGATCCTTGCTCGCTAGCTCCATTTTCTAAAAATGCTTTAAAAATTTGAGTAGAAATATTTTTTGGTAACAAACTCTCTAAAATTTCGTTTTCATCTGGTTCGAAATCATAAAAAACATCATCTTTTATTTTTTCTTTATTTTGGTTATTTTCTACAGGAATAATTTGTTGGGCTTGAGGTATTTGGGTAATAACATTTTTAAATTTATTATAAAAGATAGTACAAACATCAAATTTTTCTTCATTAAATAATTTTATTACTTTAATTGCTACCTCTTCTGCTTCTTTATAAGTTATTTTTTTAAACCCTTTAAAGTTAACATTTTCTATAATATATGAGCCGTATGTTCTTTTTAATTGATCGTTTCCTTTTGAACCAACAGTAAAAATTTTTAGTGTCTTTCCTTCCTTTAAAATCTTTTCAAAATAATTTTTAGCTTTTCTACAAATATTTGTATTAAAACCTCCACATAAACCTCTGTCGGCAGTAATTACAACGCATAAATGTATATTTTCTTTACCAGTGCCTACTAAAAGCTTAGATGCAGTTTTTTTATCAGATATATTACTACTTAAATTTAAAATAATATTATTCATTTTTTCTGAAAAAGGTCTTCCCTTTTCTGCATTCTCCTGGGCTCTTCTTAGCTTGGCTGCCGCTACCATTTTCATTGCCTTTGTAATTTTTTGTGTTGATTTAACACTAGAAATTCTTTTTTTTAAATCATCTAAGCTTGGCATAATTTATTTTCCATTTTTAAACTTTTCTATTACTGATATTAATTTTTTTTCTGTTTCAGGTTCTAACTTTCCACTATTATTAATAGCGTCTATAATCTCTGGATTTGATGATTTAACTTCTAGATAAATTTTTTTTTCAGTTTCTTTAATTTTGCTTAAATCAACATCATCTAAAAAGCCTCTAACACCTGAAAAAACTGCGATAACTTGTTGAGCAACAGGCATAGGTGAATATTGATCTTGCTTTAAAAGTTCAGTTAACTTTGATCCTCTGTTTAGTAATTTCTGGGTGGCAGCATCTAAATCAGAACCAAATTGAGCAAACGCGGCCATTTCTCTATATTGTGCAAGTTCTAACTTTATAGAACCTGCCACTTTTTTCATAGCTTTTGTTTGCGCAGCTGAACCTACTCTAGAAACTGATAATCCAACATTTACTGCAGGTCTTATACCTTGGTTAAATAATTCTGTTTCTAAAAAAATTTGTCCATCTGTAATTGAAATTACATTTGTAGGAATATACGCGGAAACATCACCTGCTTGAGTTTCAATTATTGGTAAGGCAGTCAAAGAACCTCCTCCATTATCATCGTTAAGTTTAGCTGCTCTTTCAAGCAATCTGCTGTGTAAATAAAATACATCTCCTGGGTAGGCTTCTCTTCCAGGAGGTCTTCTTAAAAGAAGTGACATTTGCCTGTAAGCAACTGCCTGTTTTGATAAATCATCATAAATTATTAATGCATGCATGCCATTATCTCTAAAATATTCTCCCATTGTGCATCCAGTGTATGGT
>MDSY01029982.1_pt1 | contig 10815 bp, 18 predicted proteins | sample 811131 | NCBI WGS metagenome assembly MDSY01 (sample SAMN05326643, study PRJNA326480) | marine metagenome | isolation source: seawater | place: Atlantic Ocean: South West | collected 2010
AAAGTTATGAAGAATAAAGGCCACAATTTTCAAGAATGTGAATTAGATTCAAGGAATAACTATACAGGGAGATTTAATGGATAATATATCGGTTATAATAAGAAATAGAAATGAAGAAAGATACATTGGATATGCTATACAATCAGTTTTGGACTCTTTTTCTAATCCTGAGATAATTATAGTTGACAATAACTCTACAGATAATTCTTTAGAAATTGTCAAACAATTTACTTTTAGTAATATTAAACAATATAATTTGGATGAGTATACACCTGGAAAGAGTATAAATTTAGGTGTCAGTAAAGGTTCGAATGAAAATATTTTGGTTTTATCAGCACATTCACAGATTTTACAATTGAACTATGATGATATTAAAAAACAACTTGATGGATATTGTGCAGTACTTGGTAAACAGATACCAATATGGAATGGTAAAAAAATAACACCTAGATATGTATGGTCTCACTTTACAGACACACCAACAGAAAATTTATATTCTAATTTTGAGGGTAGGTATTTTTTACACAATGCTTTTTGTTTTTTCAAAAAAGATTTTTTAATAAAAAATCCATTCGATGAAGAATTAGTTGGAAAAGAAGATAGGTATTGGATAAATGATATGGTAGATAAAGGTCATAAGTTTATTTATGACCCAACAAATATGTGTCACCACCATTATACAGAAAATGGTGCGACTTGGAAGGGGGTTGGATAATGAAAATTTTAATTACAGGAGTAGCTGGTTTATTGGGTTCAAGATTAGCCGATTGGATAATGGAGAATACAGACAATGAAGTTATAGGTGTCGATGATATGAGTGGTGGTTATGAAGAGAATGTTTCTGATAAAGTACATTTATATAAAAGAGATTTATCAATCGATAATATTGATGACTTATTTGAAGAGTGGAAACCTGATGTGGTTTATCATTTAGCAGCTTACGCCGCTGAAGGATTGAGTCCATTCATTAGAAAGTTTAATTACAGAAATAATTTAGTATCAACTGCTAATGTAATTAATGAATGTATTAAACATAATGTAAAACGATTAGTATTTACTTCTTCAATGGCAGTTTATGGTCACGGTAAACCACCATTTCACGAAGATGATTTACCCTGTCCAATAGACCCTTATGGAATAGCTAAATATGGTGCCGAAATGGATATAAAAATAGCTGGTGAACAACACGGATTAGATTGGTGTATTATTAGACCACATAATGTATATGGAGTAAAACAAAATGTTTGGGATAGGTATAGAAATGTATTAGGTATTTGGATGTATCAATATATGAATGGTGAAGATATGACAATCTTTGGTGATGGAGAACAGACAAGAGCTTTTAGTTTTATCGATGATACTCTTGAACCTATGTATAAAGCCGGTATTCAAGATAATTGTTCAGAACAAATAATAAATCTTGGTGGGACTAAATTTTATAGTATTAAAGAAGCTAATAATATTCTTAAAGAAGTTCTTGGTGGTGGAACTACTGTTCATTTAGAACCAAGACACGAAGTTAAGGACGCTCATCCTACTTGGGAAAAGTCGGTAAAGTTATTAGGATTTGAAGATAAGACATCTTTAAAAGATGGACTAACACAGATGTGGAAATGGGTACAACAACAACCTCAACGAGATAGATTTCATTGGGGTAATTATGAAATAGAAAAGGGGATATATAACTATTGGAAAAAGTAAAAGTATATTACAGGTTGTCAGACCACGGCTATCAAAAAGTAAAACCAGATTATATAGATAATGAGAAATGTTTGAATAATTTTATTTCGGTATTTAAAAATGATGATATTGAAATTATCGCGGATAATGTATCAGATAAAACTTATGAATGGTTGAGTAGTTTAGATTTAAATGTTGAGAGAACCAAGTTAGGTAGTGGAGCTCAAAGTTTTAATTATGTATTAGATAGAGCAGTTAAACTTGAAGATAATACTATTGTATATTTTGTCGAAGATGATTATTTACATTTACCTAACGCTAGAGATATATTAGTTGAAGGTATGAGTGTGGGTTCAGATTATGTTGCATTATACGACCACCCAGATAAATATATAAATGGTAATCAAGGTGGTAATCCATTTATAGAGGATGGTGGAGAGGTTACAAAAGTATATTGTTCAAAATCTTGTCATTGGAAGCTGACTAACTCTACAACTATGACATTTGCATCAAGAGTTAAAACATTGAAAGAAGATTTAGGTATAATGAAAAAGTGGACAACTGGAACATATCCAAATGATTTTAAAATGTTTTTAGAATTAAGAGATAGTGGTAGAAGTTTAATAACACCACTTCCTGGATATTCTACACACGGAGAAACTAAATGGTTATCACCATTTACAGATTGGAGTAAAGTATGATTAGTGCAGTTATACCAAGTTATAGGTCACCAAAATATTTGGATATATGTCTAGATTCTTTATTAAATGGACAGGTAAATGATAATGAAATTATTGTTGTTATTGATGGATTTGTTGAAGAGAGTCAATGGGTACTTGATAAGTACAAAAACAAGGTTGGATTTTTGGAATTTCCAGAAAATAGAGGAATGCAACAAGCTTTGAATTTTGGTGTTTATAATGCATCAAATGAGAAAATTCTTATTGTTAATGATGACAATGTATTTCCACAGAATTGGGATGAAATACTCGAAACTTATGATGTAACAGATACAATAGTTACACCTAATCAGATAGAACCTACAGGTCCTGGAATATTTAATTTTCCAGTAAAAGATTTTGGTAGAAATGCAATTGATTTTCATTATGAGGATTTTATAGTATATGAACAGAGTATAAGAAAAGATGAAGATACACCAGATGGTGAGATATTTCCATTTATGATTTCAAAAAGAAATTATATGGTTGTTGGTGGGTTTGATACATTATATAATTCACCATTTATATGTGATTGGGATTTCTTTTTAAAGCTTGAAATGTTGGGTAATAAATTTATAAGAAGTCACAAATTACACTTCTATCATTTTGGTAGTAAAGCTACAAAAAATAGAGATACAGAAAAACAAGATGAGAATATGTTTAAAAGTAGTGAAGTCGAAGCATATCAAATGTTTGAATACAAGTGGGGGTTTGTGCCACAGAATGGATTTAATAATTCAAAAAAACCTACAGGAATTATAAAGGGGGTGGAATATAAATGAAATGTATAGTTACAGGTGGTGCTGGATTTGTAGGCACTAATTTAGTCAATAGATTAATAAGTGATAAACATCAAGTAATAATTTTAGACAATTTATCTACAGGTAAAAAAGAAAATTTAAATAAAGAAGCTGTCTTTTATAACAAAGATATAACTCATATGAGAAGAGAATCAGATTTTTCTATTTTTAAAGATGTTGATGTAATTTTTCATATGGCCGCTTTACCAAGAATTAAACCATCATTTGAAAATCCAAAAGAGGTTTGTGATGTTAATGTGGTTGGTACACAAAATATACTTGAAGGTGCTAAAAAATTTAATATACCTGTGATATATGCCGGTTCTAGTTCAGTTCACGGTGGTGTTTATAAAAATCCATATACATTTAGTAAATGGCAAGGTGAACAATTATGTGAGATGTATAAAAAAATATATGGATTAGATATTACTATTTGTAGGTTTTATAATGTATATGGTGATTATATGATTAATGAGGGTTCTTATAGAACAGTTTTATCTATCTTTATAGAACAATATGAGAATGAGTGTCCTTTAACAATTACATCTGATGGAGAGCAAAGACGAGACTTTACTCATATAGATGATATTGTAGATGCTATGATTAAGTGTGTTGAACATAAAAAGTATGGTTATATATTTGAACTTGGTAGAGGTAAAAATCATTCTATAAATGAAGTAGTTGATATGTTTGGTGATATAGTTGGAACTACTTATATAGACGAGATACCAGGTGAAGCTAGAATTACTTTATGTGATTCAAAATTAGCAAAAGAAGTTTTAAAATGGAAACCTAAAATAAACTTAAACGAATGGATAAAAATTAAATTAAGGAGTTTAGTATGAGAAAAATAGGGGTAGTTGGTAACGGTTATGTAGGTGGAGCTGTAGCTCACGGATTTAGTCCTGCGTCAACCGGTAGATGTGAAGTAAAAGTACACGATACTTTACCTGAAAGGTCTATGAATACTTTAGAGGAAACGGTAAATGATTCTGAGTTCGTATTTGTCTCAGTTCCTACACCGATGAATACTAATGGTTCTATAAGTCTAAAGTATATTAATAAAGTCTTTGAACAAATAAATGGTATAAATCGTAGGTCAGATAATATAATTATATTGAAATCTACTGTAGTACCTGGAACTACAGAAAAATTACAGAAAAAATTTCCAAATTTAAATATTGTATTTAATCCAGAATTTTTAACAGAAAAATCTGCTAGACTAGATTTTATAAATCAAACAAGAATAATATTAGGTGGTGCTAAAATACATACATCTAAAGTAGCTAAACTTTTTAAAGAAAGATTTAAGTATTGTCACATAATTCAAACAGATTTTAAAACTTCTGAACTTGTAAAATATTTTGGAAATGTATTTTTTTCTGTTAAAGTATCTTTTGCTAATGAGATGAAAATGATATGTGATACAATAGGGGCAGATTGGACTACTGCTCTTGAAGGTTTTGTAGCTGATGGTAGAGTTGGTGATTCTCATTTAAATGTTCCAGGACCAGATGGTAAATTAGGTTTTGGTGGTAGTTGTTTTCCTAAAGATATAAATGCATTTATGTCTTTTGCAGAAAATATAGGAGTTAATGTAAATACTATAAAAGGTGCTTGGGAAACTAACTTAGAAGTAAGACCAGAACAAGATTGGAAGGATTTAAAGGGGAGAGCAGTTTCAAATGATTAGTGAAAAATTTAAAGTAGGTAGTAAGTTAAAAGTTATACGAGATATACCAACAATTGATGGAGTCTTGTATAAAAATGAGATTATAAAAATAGATGCTATTGGATTTCCAGATAAAGATATGAGGGTAATTGATAATATGGGAAGAATATGGTATATAGATTTTTGTGATGTAAGTACGATTAAATAAATTTTTAACAGTATATATGATATTTATTACTGAGGGTAGAAGTTAAACCCTTTCGTTCTAAACACATATTAAAGTTGGAGGAATCTTATGTCAAAACACAAGTCTACAACAAAAAAGGTTACATTAGACGAAATGTCTAGTCATCAAATCAATAATAAAAGACAAGCTATGAAAGATATAAAAATGTTAGATTTTAATACTCTAGAATATAAAAATCCCGCTCAGAAAAGATTTTATAATGCAATATCTACTAAAGATATAACATTTTGTACTGGTCCTGCTGGATGTGGTAAAACATATCTTTCTGTACACAGAGCTTTAAGAGAATTAGGTGATAAGAATAATCATATAGATGGGATTGTTATCGTTAAACCTCTTGTAGAAGCTGCAGGTGAAAAAATTGGTTTTCTACCTGGAGATATAGAAGAGAAAACATTACCATTTATGATGTCGTTCTATTATAATATGGAACAGATTATTGGTAAACAGAGATTAAAGGTTCTAAAAGAGAGTGGGGTAATAGAAGTTATTCCAATGGCTTATATGAGGGGTATTACATTAGCTAATAAATTTGTTATCCTCGATGAAGCTCAAAATGCTACACCAGAACAAATTAAAATGTTTGTTACGAGAATTGGAGAAAATTCTAAATATGTTATTTCTGGTGACTTAGCACAATCAGATATTAAAAAACATCATAGTGGATTAGAAGATGCAATCAAAAGGTTTGCAGGTGTTCACGGAGTAGGTTTAGCTAGATTTAAAGAAAAAGATATAGTTAGACATTCATTGGTTAGAAGATTACTTAAAAGATACAAAGACTCTTTTCAAATATTAGATGATGTATCCGCTGAGGAAACTATTTCAATGTGGATTCACGAAAATGACCCCGATGCACCAGCCGATGGTTCGATAGATAATGTTCACTACCAATTAAATCAAAGAGAGAATGGATTATAATAAAATATTCATAGCTTGGATTATATTCGTATTTAGTAATATAGTAATATGGTATCAAGTAAATGGTCAGTTAGTATGGGAGTTTTGGAAATCCCCAAAAGGTATAGTTTTATCTTGTCTGATGGGGATTCCAATATCTGCTTTATTTTTAATTTGTACTAAATTAGGTTATGATGGATTTGGAACTTTATGGCCAGTAAGGTTTTTAGGTTTCGCAACATCTATGATGACATTCCCAATTATGACTTGGTTATATCTTGGGGAGACTATAACACTCAAAACTACAGTATCTATAATTCTATCTTTAGTTATTATTATTGTCCAAATTTTGTGATTTTCACCACATAAATTAAATTTTCAATTAAAAATTCTATTTTTCACCTTATTTTATAATATTTATAAAAAAGAGGAGAAGAGTTATGTGGAGACATTTTTTAATAATGATGGTTACACTTAGTTTTTCTCAAGAGTTCGGACATTGGAGATGGGCAGATGATACTTCTGAATTTACAATGGACAAAGAAGCTCACTTTGTAGGAAGTGCGGGAGCGTACTTCTTTTTCAGACATAAAGACTACACCGTAAAAGAGTCTATCTTATACACATTCTATTTGGGTCTTGGGAAGGAATGTGTAGATGCATTGTTGCCTTGGGAGAAATATGGAAGATGGGGTGGTGATGGATTCTCAAAATATGATTTAGCCTATGACATCGCTGGAATCGGAGTCGCTTTCTTAATTGACAGAGTTTGGAAGTCAAGGGAGACGGATAATGATTTCGCAATCGGATTTAGTAATGATAGCATTAGCATTCACTATAGGTTGGATTGATAATAACACAGGACCTCAACCATATCATTATCAAGACACTATAGTAGTAGTTGATAAAAAATATCAATGTCCAAAACATTGTGCTATCAATCATCACCATTCTGTTTATTACGCACCAGACTCACAAGGTATGATTATAAACAAAGAGCAACTTGGGAAAAAATATAAAGAACCCAAGAAAAAAAAGAGGTGATTTATGCATACAGATTGGCGACATCTTTATTCTAGTTTACTAAAAGAGAATCAGAACTTAAAAAAACAAGTAGAGATACTAGAGTCAATTTTACGACTACACCTTCCAATAGTAGAAACCAATATAACTAAAGAGGAAAATAGGAGAAAATGATGAATTTAAAAGCGATACTATTATGCTTAGTGTTAGGGCTTATGTTTAGTGGTACATTATTAGAAAAGATGCCCGCGGCAGCCGCTGCGAATAATGAAGTTTGTGAAGAACTTCCAGTGGATTTGTGGATTAGACCTTCAAATGATGAGGATAGTCTTGGTAGACTTATGTACTTGGATATGTCAAAAGGTTGGGCTGGTACTGATGGAGAGAATGTCATTATATCTGTTGCAGATATTTCTACTGGTAATATAATTATGTTGATATTTCCACTTAATGATTGGTTTGAAATGGATTACTCACAATTCTTTCCAGAAGAAAAACCAGAAGAAGAGAAAGAGTTTAATTGGGAAGAGTATTTAAAACAAAATAAAGGTACTGAGATAAAAAAACTTGATTATCATTAAAAAAGCTCTTGACTTGTATTCCTGAAAGCTCGTATATTATAGTATAAGAAAATGAGGAATAATAAATGATAAATAACATACAACCAACAGTTATTGACAAAACAAAGTTCAATGACGCTATGTACAAATTTTGTAAAAAACTTACCTTTAACTCTCACAAATATTATATAGAACATCAAATGGATTACAGACCTGTTTATAAATCAGCGGGTGGTAGAAAGTTCATTAGGGTTAAATCTTTTGAAACTGCAAGGTCAAGGAGAAATGGTTCATTAATTGATGGAACTGATAAGGGTAGTATTCATTGTTTTGTTAATTCAGAAAATGGTGATATTTATAAACCAGCTTCTTGGAAAGCTCCACATTTAAAAGGTGACTATGTGAGAGGTAATATATTTGACTCAACAACATTTGAAAACACAGACCCACACGGTGGGTGGTTATATCATAATTCAAGTTTTAATCAAGGGAGTAAATAATATGATTGATGCTATTGTAATGTTTGGATGGACATTTATTGGAATAATTTGTATTATACTGTTACACACTGGGGGTAAATAATGTATTTTAAAAAACCCTCACTAGAAACAATGAAAAAACGACAAGAAGAGTATAAAGAGTTATATTCAGAAGAAATAGAATGGTTTAAAAAAAATATGGATATGATTAAAGAAAACTCTTTCCTTCTTGATATGTATAATATATTACTCTCTGGGTCTCGACCAATGTCAGAGAAAATGATTGGTGTTGTTCGTAAGAGTATGAAGAATTGGAGATATGACCCGGTAGAAAGAGCTATGAAAGAAGACAGAATGAAACCAGTATTGGAAAAAATTGGTCTTCTTGAAGAGATAGTTAAGGTTGTAGATGGAGATAGAATCCACACAAGGTTTTCAGCTTTTGGTTTTTTGCAGTCTATAAGGAAGCAATGTAATGAGAGGTTATCGTTGTCAGAAAAACAGATGAGTGCATTAAATAAGGTCTACAAGAAGTATAAACCAAGATTTGATAAAAAATTTAACAATAATAACAAGGAGAACAAATAGATGAAGAAATTCATATATGTAATAGGTTTAACATCGTTCATTATAGGAATTAGTTTTTACTCAGGTACTGTGTATAATTCAGACCCATCTGTAGAATCTGAAACTGAACAAATCAAGTACGATATGATTGGATACTACTTAGAAGAAAACCGAGACTTTGCTCAAGAAGCTCGTGAAATTCAATCTCAATATAGAACCAATATGTCAACATCAAAGATTAAACATTTATTAATCTATATGGATGGTATGGCTAAAGAATACGATGTTAATTATAATCTTATAAAAGCAGTAATACAGACCGAGAGTTCTTGGAATGTTAAAGCTCGCTCACGAGTTAATGCTCTTGGATTGATGCAAGTTATGAAAGCTTGTGCGACAGATTATAAAACACCTCATTCAGAAATGTATGACCCGTATGTTAATATTACTGTGGGAACTATGTATCTGTCTAAGTTGTTAAAACAATTTCCAGATGTTGAGACTGCTTTAGTAGCCTATAATGAAGGCCCTCGACACGCTAAGAAATATAAAGATGAATATATTTATAATTCAAGGTATGTTATTAAGGTAACAACACATTTGATGAATTTAGAAACAGTTGATGTAGCAGAAAATAGTTAGGAGAATAAGTTATGAAATGTATGGCAAATCAAGACGAGTCAGTAGTTGTCAGAGTTAGTGATGAAAAAGCTGAAATAATGCAACACGAAGGATTTCACTTTGTTTCAAAAGAACTTTGGAAAGAAAAAACTCGTGATGTAAATAAAAAAGAAAAGACTACTAAAAAGAAAAAAGGTAAGAAAAAGAAAAAGTAGTCCACATCACAAAAATCACTAATAAATTCAACGGGTTTACACAATTTTGTAAACCCGTTTTGTTTATTTTCACAATTTGATGATATTTATTTATGAGTAAAAACGGTTGCACGCTAACTATACATTGGAGAACTGAGATGGAACACCAAGTACAAACAATGGTTTCAGAGCTCTTGGGAAAATACGGTTGGTTATTCATAGTTGGTGTTTTAACTTTACTCTTTAGGTCAACGATTGAAAAGTTTGTGGCTGGATTGATGGTCTTTATGGGTAATGATTACAATGAAGACGATGTAGTGGAAGTTGATGGGAAACCTGGTAGAATCGTTAGAGTTGGAATGTGGACAACAACATTCTTTACCTATGATGTTAGAGATGGAATTATCGTAGGTGGAAGTAAACTTGTCGTTCAGAATGATAAACTGAAGGACATTAAAATAGAAAAACCTTTACCACTTTTGGATTTATCGAAATATAAAGTGGATACAACTTGTCAAGAGCTGTTAACAGAGCTGACAAAGTTACAGCAGGAGAAGAAGAAATGAAAAAGTTATTAGTTGGATTAATGATTACAGTTGGAACTCTGTTTGCTAATGAAGGAGGTGGAAACTACTTTATAGATAACTTCTTAAAGTATTCCACTTTCTACACTAGCGTAAGTTTAAATGCACCATTTGAGGTTAAATCGCAATGGGAAGTTGATGTAGATAACGGAACATTTGTTGAAACAACAAAAGAAGCTCAATTAGAATATAATTTATCGGTTGGTGTTAGAAAGTTGGCTAGATTTAAATATCAATCAAAAGGTAAAAATTTCTACGATGGTTCAGAAAAGAATTTATCTGATGTAGCCACAATCGGAAATGTAGATGGTTGGGAATACTTAATTAAATATTCCACAATTAGAAGTTTCGGTGAAGAGTATGTTGATACAGAGTCTTGGGTTAGATACTTAGGTGATAAGTTTGTAGTTAAGGGTGGATATACAAATTTTGGAAGACAAGGATTAGAGTTTGGTCAGTTAGATGCTAGATGGAGAAAACCTGTAGGTACTAATTGGAACTTCTCGGTAGGTGGTAGTTTAAGAGGACATCCAGCATATGGATTGTTTCCATTCAATGATTGGTTAAAAGACTCTAATGGGCAATGGTGGACACTAGCTTATGGATACGGATATTCAGATGAATATTGGTTTGAAGATATAAATCAGAATGGTATTCAAGACCCTGGTGAATTTGGTAGTTATGAATGGTTTGATGAGACAGGTGAATTAATTGCAGAAACAGATGATGAGTTTTATGAATACTATTATGGTGATATAATTAATCTTTA
>MDSY01040217.1_pt1 | contig 10815 bp, 9 predicted proteins | sample 811131 | NCBI WGS metagenome assembly MDSY01 (sample SAMN05326643, study PRJNA326480) | marine metagenome | isolation source: seawater | place: Atlantic Ocean: South West | collected 2010
ATTTAAAAAATAAAGATGATAAAAAAATTTTTGAAAAAATATTATCAAAAGCAGATATACTAGTTGAAAATTTTAAACCAGGCACGTTAGAAAAATGGGGTTTTGGTTGGAAAGATGTAAATAAAAAATATCCAAAATTAATTTATGCATCTGCCTCTGGTTTTGGACAAACTGGTCCTCTAAAAGAATTACCTGCTTACGATATGGTAGTACAAGGCATGGGTGGTTTAATGAGTGTTACAGGTCAGCCAAACTCTGAACCAACAAGAGTTGGTACTTCAATTGGAGATATTACAGCTGGTTTGTTTACAGCAATTGGAATTAATGCAGCATTATATGATAGAAAAAAAACCGGGAAAGGAATGTTCATAGATGTTTCAATGTTAGATTGTCAAATTGCAATATTAGAAAACGCAATTGCAAGATATCTATCTAACAATGAAATACCAAAACCAATGGGTTCACGACATCCATCTATTGCACCTTTTGAAGCATTTAAAACCAAGGACAGTTATATCATCATTGCTGCTGGAAATGACAAACTATTTGAAAAACTTTGTAACGTATTAAATGTAACAAATTTAGTTGATAATGAAAAATTTTCTAATAATTCATCTAGATCTAAAAATATGAATGAATTGAAAAAAATTTTTGAGGATAAGCTATCATACAAAAATACATCTGATTGGATTAAAGAAATGGAGAAAGATAAAATTCCTTGTGGGCCTATTTTCAATATAAAGGAAGCAGTTGAAAACCCTCAAATAAAAGAGAGAAATATGATTGTTAAATCTTATCACAAGATCATAGGTGAATTTAAACTTGCTGGAAACCCAATTAAAATGTCTTCATATAAAGATGAAAAAACTCGAGGAGATATACCCGATCTTGATGAGCACAGAGATAAAATATTAAAAGAGTTTGGTTAATTAATTTTGAAAAAAAACATTCAAGGATATATTGTATTAAAAAAATTTTATGTTAGATAAAAAAAAATTCTATATTAATGGTAAATGGGTAGACTCTAATAATCCAAACAACTTCAAAGTAATAAATCCATCAACAGAAGAAATTTGTGCAATAATAAATTTAGGAAGCTCTGCAGATACTAATTTAGCTGTTCAGGCTGCCAAAAAAGCTTTTGTAACTTGGAGAGATACTTCTAAGGAAGAAAGATTAAAATTATTAGAAAAACTATTTGAAATTTATAAATCTAAATGGGATGAAATGACAAATGCAATTTCTACTGAACTTGGTTGTCCAAAAGATTGGTGTTCTGCAAATCAAACATCTTCGGGGGCAGGTCATATTGAAGATTTTATTAAAAGACTAAAAGAATTTAATTTCGAACCTGGATTTGATAATGGTTCAATCAATCATATAGTTTATGAACCAATTGGAGTATGTGGCCTTATAACTCCTTGGAATTGGCCAATAAATCAAATTGCATTAAAAGTTATTCCAGCGCTTGCAACGGGCTGTACAATGATTTTAAAACCCTCTGAGATAGCTCCTTTATCAGCAATGTTATTTGCAGAAATGATTCATGAGGCTGGTTTTCCTCCAGGTGTATTTAATTTAGTTAATGGAGATGGTCCAGGGGTTGGTACAGATTTATCAGGGCACCCTGATGTTGATATGATTTCATTTACTGGTTCAACAAGAGCCGGAAAACTAATAACAAAAAATGCTGCAGAAACAATTAAACGAGTTTGTTTAGAATTGGGTGGAAAAGGAGGAAATATAGTTTTTGCAGACTCATATCCAGATGCAGTTAGAGATGGGATTAGAAATGTAATGAGTAATTCTGGTCAATCATGTGATGCACCTACACGAATGTTAGTTGAAAAGTCTATTTATGAAAGAGCTGTAAAAGAGGCTGCTGATGAAGCTAATAAAATTAAAGTTGATTTAGCTTCAAAGACTGGCGACCACATTGGGCCAGTAATTTCAAAAACACAATATGATAAAATACAAAGTTTAATTAAAAGTGGAATAGAAGAAGGTGCAACGTTAATTGCCGGAGGACCAGACAAACCTGAGGATTTAAAAAAAGGATATTTTATAAAACCTACTGTTTTTACGGATGTAAATAATAATATGAGAATAGCAAAAGAAGAAATATTTGGTCCTGTATTATCAATTATTCCATTTGAGAATGAGGAGGAAGCAATCAAGATAACTAATGACACTGAGTACGGACTAGGAAATTATCTACAAACAGAGGACAAAGAAAAAGCAAAAAGAGTTTCAAAAAAATTAAGAGCAGGAATAATTTATGTAAACAATAAGCCGGCAGATTCTGGAACTCCTTTTGGTGGATATAGACAGTCAGGAAATGGTCGTGAGGGAGGTACTTGGGGTTTGCATGAATACCTTGAAGTTAAAACAATTACAGAATGGAATAAATAATTTTATTTAAAGAAAATTATGATTGGATACGTGATGGTTGGAACAAATGATCTTGATCGATCAATAAAATTTTATGATGAACTATTTAAAGTAATTGGCTTACAAAGAACCGATACGGATGATCTCTGTGCTGGATATATATCTATAAATGGTTCTGGAGCTATAGAATTTTATATAACCAAACCATTTAATAAAGAAAAGGCAACTTCTGGAAATGGTACTCAAGTATCATTTATAGTAAACAATAGAGATATAGTTGATAAATTTCATGAGATAGGATTAAAATTGGGAGCACAAAGTGAAGGATCGGGTGGTGAAAGACCAGAGGGATCTGGAGTTTATTACTCTTATCTTCGTGATTTAGATGGAAATAAGATTTGTGCTTTCACAAACAGTAAGGTGTAATGTCTTATCAAGTTATCAAAGAAAAATTGGATACTAATAAATTAGTAATTTTAGATGGAGCAATGGGCTCTGAGCTAGAAAAAAAAGGAGCACAAATGGATAAAAATCTTTGGTGTGGTACATGTTCAGTTGAATTCCCAGAACTAGTTAGAGAAGTTCACGAAGATTACATTGAAGCTGGTGCAGACGTAATAACAACTAATACTTACGCATGTACACCTATTTCTATGAGAAATTATGGAATGGAAAACTCGATTAAAGAATTCAATCAAAAAAGTGTTCTGTTAGGAAAAAAAGCAATTGAAAATTCTAAAAAAAAAATAGCTTTAGCTGGAAGTGTGTCAGCATCAGGTAGTTTTTATAAACTTGGAATTAAAGCAATGTTGCCTGGTTTTAATGAACAAATAAAAATTTTAACCGAGGAAGGTGTAGATTTAATTATTTTAGAGGCTATGTCTTCCCAGGCAGATATTGTTCAAGCAATGATAGAATGCTCGAATAAAGTTAATATACCAGTTTGGCTTTCAATATCCTGCGTAATTGATAAAAAAACTGACAATTTGATGCTTGGTTATAATGACACTGTTGATGCGCCACCAGAAGTTTATGAGGACTTGGAAAAATCAATAAAAAGATTTAGTACAATTCACAAAGGTCCAATTTTAATAGCACATTCTGATATTGATGTTACTGGGAAAGCTATAAGTGTTGCAAAGAATAATTATAATGGAACAATTGGAGCTTATCCAAACATAGGCTTTTATGAAAAACCTCACTGGAAATCAGAGGACAATATAAGCCCAGAAGAATACTTAAATAAGGTAAAATCGTGGGTTCAAAATGGATCCCAAATAATTGGGGGATGTTGTGGAGTGGGTGTAAATCTAATAAAGCCACTATCTTCACTTAAATAATGAATAGTACACAAGATATTTTTAATAAAGCCAAAAATGAAATTAAAAAGTTATGGATTGACCATAAAGAGTTATCTAACTTTGTAACTTTTCCAAATAACTTAGTTTTAAAAAATCTAAAACCTCAAAAAGCACCAGTTACTGATAAGCTTTTTAATTGGAATGAAAATTTAAACACAAACCTTACGGAGTTGCATAGAGCAATTAGTAATTTATCCCCACATGTTAATTGGGAACAGGGATATAATGAGAAAGAGGTTGATAAAGATTTTTTAAATAAATATGGTTTTTTTGAATTAATAGGTCCATCAGGACATTTTGAAACATCAGAGATGGCATTATATGTAAATTTTTTAGATAAAAATACTTATTATCCTTGGCATAACCACGAAGCTGAAGAATTATATTTTATTGTATCTGGAGAAGCTAAATTCGAAAGCAAAGATCAAGATGAGGAAATATTATCCTCTACAAAAACTAGATTTCATAAAAGTTTCCAACCACATGCAATTACAACAATCGAAAATAAAGTTTTGAGTTTTGTAATTTGGAAAAATAAATTTGAGCATATTTCAAAATTAATAAAAGAATAATTTTTTTATTACTTGCTCACATTTTCTTTTGGAGATAAAACTACAGCCACTACTCCACCAATTATTATCAATGAGCATCCAACAATCTGACGCCAACCAAATGGTTCATCTGTAAGGATACTAGAACTAGCTGCGCCAACAATAATTTCAGATAAAAAGAGAATTGAACATATACCAGCTCCTATTTGAGTTGGAGCCCATAAAATTACGATACCAGTTGGAATAAAATAAAATACTGAAATTAGAACTAAGAAGGTGGTCATTGATAGAAATGCATCAGTTGATGGTACTGGTCCAAGATAATCTACAAGTAATAAACCAGCTGCAATATTAAATAATGTCCCGTATACAAAAAAACCAAAAATTATTGGAAATACTCCGTCAGTTTTAATAACTTCTAATCTTATCATACCTCCTGCAAACATTATTCCACCAGCAAGCGCCAGCCAGTCTCCTGCATTTTTTGGCAAAGGAATGTTTCCACCTTGACCAAAGACTACCCATAATCCACCAAGTGCTAAACTTAGACTGACAACTCTTTGCCAGCCATGTTTTTTTTTTAAAAAAATTATTTCAAAAATAGTTGTCCAAACCGGAGTCATGTAAAACATTATTAAAGCTCTAACTACATCTGTTAAAAGAAAGCTTAATGCATAACATATAAAACCCCCTCCGATTAAAATTCCCATAGCTGGAAGTTCAAAGCCTGTATCTCTTTTTTTGCTAAATCTCCAAATAGCAATAGGTAATAAAATCAAAGTTCCTATTATCATTTGGGATATTGTCCCCCAACCTCCAGTGAGTCCACCATCTTCTAAAAATCTTTGTGGTAACCAATATATTCCCCATGCGCCCGCTGAAATGGCTAAGGCAACTGAAATCTTATAATGGTGTGGGTGTCTCATGAAGAAAATTTTAATTCTGGTTTGATTTTACTAAAATTGAAAATTTCCTCATATCTTTTTGCAAATGCAATTAACTTGAGATCTTCAAATTTTTTAGAAATTATTTGCATACCCATTGGTAATCTATTTTTGTTAAATCCGATAGGTACAGTTATTGTAGGTAAATCAAATAAACTTGACATAATAAAAACTTCAATCCATCTATGGTAAGTGTCCATTTGTTTATCGTTAATATATTTAGGAAATTGTAAATTTTTATCAAAAGGAAAGGTTTGTGCTGAAGGAATAATTAAAAAATCATACATTTTAAATACCTTATCTATTTGCTTTGAACAATTTATCTTTTGATTTAATGCCTTATCTATATGGTCATCTTTGATTGATTGACCTTTTTCAAACTCCCAAATTGCTTGAACTGTCATTTCATGTATATTTTTTATATTCATACTTTGAGTGTCGTCAAAAATACTTTTAGCTCTAAGTGTTGTCCAGCTTTCCCACATCTCAGAATAATTAATTGATGTATTTAAATAATCTATCTTAATGTTGTATTTATTGAGATCATTTAATTTATTCTCACACATATCAATAATTTCATTCTCAAATTCATAATTATTACTTAGATCTGATAGCCAACCAATTTTAATTTTAGAAAATTGATTTTCATTTAATGTGGTTGCTTTAAAAGAACCATCGACTTTAACAGAAAAAGGATCCAACGGATCAACACCTACGATACAATCTAGTAAGATTGACATTTCCTCTGGTGTCCTCGCAAAACAACCGGGTGTCGTTAATATTGGTAATTTATTTAATTTTTTCTCGTTGGATCTGTCTGATGGTATTAATCCTGTTGTTGTTCTAAAACCATAAATGTTGGCATAAGCAGCTGGTGCTCTACAAGATCCCATCATGTCAGTACCATCTGCAAAAGGCAAAAGACCAGCAGCTACTGCTGTAGCAGCGCCACCGCTAGACCCTGCAGCAGATTTTGAAAAGTTATAAGCATTTGAAGTGGGTCCAAACAATCTATTAGTTGTATGTCCTCCAACTCCCAATTCGGCAGTATTTGTTTTACCAATAATTATTGCACCATTATTCTGAAGTCTATCAACAATTAAAGAATTTTTTTTTGCAATATTATTTTTAAATCTTGGAAATCCATAAGTAGAAGGTAATCCCTCTACATCAAAAAGATCTTTACAAGCTAACGGTAAACCAAAGAGAGGTTTTATTTTATCTTTACTCTGTTTATCTTTTGCAATTGCTTCTTCAAGAATTACCTCTTCCTCTTTTTGAAGAACAATTGCATTTAATGATGGATTATGATTATTAATTTTTTCAAGATAAAATTCTATAACTTCTTTTACTAAAACTTCTTTAGATTTTATTAATAAAATAATTTCTGAAATAGATTTATTTTCAAGCATTTGATGAACTTTATCGAGCTTTTTTAATCGATGTTAGTGTAATTTGTTTAACTTCCTCTAAAGTTGCTATTTTTGGATTAGTTGCAAAAGCTTGATCTTTCATTGCCTTTTCAGCAATTCTATCCACACAATCTTCTGGAACTCCAATTTCACTTAAACTTTTAGGAATTTTTATTCTATCAAGTATCATCTCTATATTCTTAATAAATGAATCAACTGAATGATCTTCGAATTGCATAGCTTCTGACATTCTTTTAACTTTTTCTTCCATACCAGGTAAATTATATTTTAAAACCACTGGTAATATAATCGCGTTAGTTAATCCATGATGAGTATTAAATTCAGCTCCAACCATATGAGCAATTGCATGGACTAGTCCCAATCCTTTTAAAAATGATATACCTGCAAGGCATGATCCAACATGCATTCCGCCTCTAGCAACTATATTTTTTGGCTCCTCTACTGCTGTAATTAAAGATTTTGAGATTAGTGATAATCCCTCTAAAGCTGCTCCATCACACATGGGATTAAAACCAGGAACACAATATCCTTCAATACCGTGAATTAAAGCATCCGCTCCTGTCCAAGCTGTTAAATTAGATGGAAGCCCAATAGTTAACTCTGGATCAATTAATGCTAAAGAAGGTCTAACATCTGGATGCCACATACAAAATTTCATTTCTTCTTTTATATAAGTAACCATAGCTGTAATTTCTGTTTCAGCTCCAGTTCCTGCGGTAGTTGGTATGGTAATAATTTTCGGAAAAGGATTATCTTTGCTAATTTTAGGGGGAGTTAATTCAAATTCAAAATCTCTAAGAGGCACATCGTTATTTGCTGTAAGGCATACCAATTTACCTCCATCCATTGCACTGCCTCCACCAATTGCAATGATTGCATCATGATTTCCTTCTTTGTATTTTTTACATCCAACTGATACTTCGTCCTCTCTTGGATTTGGTGATATATCAAAAAATAAATCTGATTTTACATTAGAACTAGTTAGGTAACTTTGTAAATTAGAGATAAATGATAATTTTGGACTTCCTTTATCTGTGACTATTAAAGGATTTTTAATATCTAATTTATTGCAAATACTACCTATTTCTTTAATTCGACCAGGTCCGTATGCAACATTAGTTGGAAAGGTCCAGTCTTGATTTGATAAAATTTCAGTTTCGTTAAGTTTAAAATTTTGCATTTTTATATCAATAAGTTAATTATATACTATCAATTATATCAAAAAGTAAATGAAGAATACACCAATCAGATCTGGTTCAAGATTAATTTTTCTTTCAGTTGGTTCAATGATACTTGGAGTTCTTTTTATTGATATATATGGAATAATTATCAAATTTTTAGGTGACTCATATTCCACAAATCAAGTTGTTTTATTTAGGAATTTGTTTGCTATCATACCTTTGCTAACTTTGATTTTTTATACAAATGAAAATTTAAATATATTTAAAAAAATAACCAAAAAATTTATAATTCTATGTTCGATTAGAGGATTATGTTTTTTGTTCATGAATGTTTTTTATTTTATAGCAATTAATAATATGGATTTTGCAACAGCGTCTACATTAACGTTCTCAGCAACCTTTTTTATAGTAATTTTATCTATATTTTTTTTAAATGATAAGGTGGGTATCTACAGGTGGTCTGCTGTTATAATAGGATTTATTGGTGTTGCTATGATAATGAAACCAACCAATGATATATTTTCATATTACTCTGTATATCCACTTATGGTTGGTTTTTTATACTCAATCGCAATTATAATTCTAAAATTTATACCAGACTATAACTCTACAGCAAAAATCCAGTTTTATTCTTTAATATCTTCAATTATTGGTGCGGTAATACTTTTGACTATTACTTTTGATAATATAGTTATTAAAAGTTTTAATGATTTATTAATGCTCATATCAATTGGAATTTTGGGTGGATCAGCAGGAATTCTTTTTATTTATGCTTATAGATTAATTGAAGCTAGCAAACTTGCAGTATTTGAATATTTAGCAATACCTTCATCTTTTTTTCTTGGTTGGTTCTTTTTTGACGAATTTCCCATTGATCAACTTTTCCCAGGAGTGTTAGGAATTGTTTTAGCAGGCATGATAATAATATGGAGAGACAAAAAAAAGAAAAGAACTTTAAAAGTAAGTAAAAAAATATATTAAACTTTTGACTTCATAGACTGCATAACAATAGATCTATCAATTTCACCAAGTAATTTTCCAGATGAAGAACAAACTACTGGATAAGCTTGATCACCTTCACTTAATTGATCAATTAAAGTTTCTATTTTGGAGTTGTCCTCTATGCAGTTTTCTTTTTTTTCATACAATCTTTTTGTTTCAGTGCAACATTCTTCTCTCATAACTTTACCAGCACTAAGAACTTTGTATTTTGGAACATCTTCACAGAAATCTTTTACGTATTGATCTTTTGGATTGGCAACTATTTCTTCAGGTGTCCCAATTTGGGAAATCTCACCATCTTTCATTATAGCTATATGGTCGCCCATTTTAATTGCCTCTAAAAAATCATGAGTAATAAAAACCATAGTTCTTTGAAGTTTTTCTTGAATCTTTAAAAGCTCATCCTGCATCTCTCTTCTTATAAGTGGGTCTAGTGCAGAAAAAGGTTCATCAAAAATTAAAATTTCAGGATCTACAGCGAGTGCTCTTGCTAGCCCTACTCTTTGTTGCATTCCTCCTGAAAGTTCTCTTGGATAATTATTTTCCCAACCAGCTAATCCAACCATTTTTAAAACTTCCATAGATTTTTCTAATCTAACATCTTTTTTCGTACCTCTAACTTCCAAACCATAACCAATATTTTCTATAACTGTTCTGTGTGGAAAAAGTCCAAAATGCTGAAACACCATACTCATTTTATTTCTTCGAAGTTCTAGTAAGTCTTTGGGACTCATTTTAGTTACATCAACATCATCCATTTTAACAGTTCCCGAAGTAGGCTCTATCAATCTTGAAATGCATCTTACTAAAGTAGATTTCCCACTACCTGATAATCCCATTACAACAAAAGTTTCACCTTTTTGAATTGAAAAACTTACATCTTTAACGGCAACTACATGGCCAGTTTTTTTTTGAACTTCTTTAATTGATAAATTTTTATCTAAATTTTTTATTATTCTTTTTTCGTCTGGACCAAATAACTTCCATATATTAGTACAAGTAATCTTTTGCTCTTTATCCATACTCAAAGCTTACAATTTATTGATAATATACACAATATTTTACTTTAAAAGTAAATTTAATTATTCTAATTTCATAAATATGTCTAGTAATAACGAAATCCTAAAAAAACCTAATCACTCTAAAAGTATTATTAAATATACTTTAGTTGGACTTATTTTTTTTATAGCACTTTTTCTTTCTTCTCAAAGTGAAGGGCCTTCAAAATTTCCAAAAGAGATAACTGATCAATTTACATTTACTGCATGGGTGAATGAAGGAGAGGATTTTTTAAAAAAAAACTATAGATGGATAACTAAAATAATAGCTAATTATATCAAAGCTAGTTATTACTTTGTTGAAGATTTTTTACTTGAGTCTCCTTGGATTTTGATAACAGCAATCATTTTTTTACCATGTATAATTGCAGGAGGTTTAAGATTAGGACTTTATTCTTTATTTGTAATTTACTTTTGGGGTGCAACTGGAATGTGGGAGCCTTCACTTCAAACTGTAGCGTTAATGGGATTATCAGTAATACTCTGTGTTTTTTTTGGATTTATTTTGGGAGTTTTATGTTCTCAAAGCGATAGATTTGATAATTTCATGAAACCAATTTTGGACACAATGCAAGTAATGCCTGCCTTTGTCTATTTATTTCCAGCTGTATTTTTTTTTGGTATTGGAGGTGCTCCAGCAATTCTTGCGACAATGATTTATGCAATGCCACCAATTATTAGATTAACTAATACTGGTATTAGACAAGTGCCAGCTCAGACCATAGAAAGTGCAACATCTTTTGGTTCGAGCAAACTACAACTTTTATTTAAAATAAAAATTCCATTATCTTTGCCAAGCTTAATGATGGGGATTAACCAGGTTATAATGATGGCACTTGCACTGGTTGTTTTAGCTTGTTTTATTGGGGCTGAAGGAATTGGTGGTCAAGTATG
>MDSY01021903.1_pt1 | contig 10813 bp, 11 predicted proteins | sample 811131 | NCBI WGS metagenome assembly MDSY01 (sample SAMN05326643, study PRJNA326480) | marine metagenome | isolation source: seawater | place: Atlantic Ocean: South West | collected 2010
ATGAGCGAAATTAACCTCTCCTCATCGGTGATTGAAAAATCATACGTAAAAAGTGCTAACCCGCCTAGGTAGTCGGCAAATCCATACAGAACAATGGCATAGAAGTTCCAAGCAAAATGGAACGCTATGGCCGGGCCAAGCGTACCGCTGCGCGCGGTGAGGTCGGCGGCGATCACACCAAAGACTGTTGTGGACAGGGCGATCCATGGCGCCGCTGCCCCCATCGTGGCGGGGTCATAATGCAAAAGGCCGAAAATTACCGACGGGATCACGATCCAGCTAAAGCTATGCAGGCCAAGCGCTGCCAATTGGCTTTGTAAATATCCGCGAAAGACCAATTCTTCTGCGCTGACCTGAATGAGCAAGAACGCCAAGGTGAGGGGCAGCAGGCCGAGCCATTGGCTGAGCGGGAGGTTTGGCAAGAGCGTTTCGCCGTAATTTGTGATAGCAGCCACGACCGTGGCCATAATGAACAAAGTTCCTATGGATCGGAAAAATTGTCCTTTCGCTCGGGTGAAATCGCCGATGAGCATAAGTGGGCTGTAGTGATGCAGGCTCCAGACTGTGAAACTGACCGCTGCAGTCAAAAACCCGAAACTGCCCAGCATGACAAACATTTGACTTGGGCTGCTGGGGCCAGGCACTTGCATGGTCCGCTCAAACCAAGCCTCGCCCATGACAGATAAAAGTAGCCGCCAACTGAGGCTTAAGAGCAGCATGTAGAGCAGAGCTGTGATCACAATTCCTAGGATCAGCCTTAGAAGGCTTGCCTTCGCTCGTGCCGGAGCGATGAGGGCTTCATAGGTTTTGTAAGACATCAGGGAAGATACCGCGGATGCGCTGTGCTGGCCAGCGCGAAACGCATCGCTGCGCGTAACTTGGCGACCTTCACTCTTGTCCCAAGTCCGCGAAGCGCTTAAACAACCGCAAATATTTACATAAAGGGTCCCGTAATGAATAAGCCTGTCTTTGACAAATCCAATCTGCCCAGCCGCCATGTGTCGGTCGGTCCCGCGCGTGCGCCGCACCGCTCCTTCTATTATGCGATGGGCATGACCGCCGAAGAAATCGCACAGCCTTTTGTGGGCGTCGCCACCTGTTGGAACGAGGCAGCTCCTTGTAATATTTCGCTCAACCGCCAGGCTCAGGCTGCTAAGATTGGCGTGAAACATGCTGCTGGAACTCCGCGGGAATTCACCACAATCACCGTAACGGACGGGATTGCCATGGGTCATGAGGGGATGCGGTCCTCTTTGGCCAGTCGTGAGGCGATTGCCGATACCGTTGAGCTGACTGTGCGCGGTCATTGCTATGATGCGCTGGTGGGTCTTGCAGGTTGCGACAAATCCTTGCCAGGCATGATGATGGCTATGGTGCGGCTTAATGTGCCATCAGTCTTTGTATATGGCGGATCCATCTTACCAGGCACGATGAACGGCAAAGACGTGACGGTTCAAGATGTGTTTGAAGCTGTGGGCCAGCACCAAGCAGGCCAACTTTCAACCTGTGAACTCGAAAAATTGGAAGCGGTGGCTTGCCCTTCAGCGGGTGCATGCGGTGGACAGTTTACGGCCAATACAATGGCCTGTGTCTCTGAGGCGATTGGACTGGCCTTGCCAAACTCTACAGGGGCCCCGGCGCCTTACGAATCGCGTGACCAATATGCAGTTTCCTCCGGTGAAGCGGTGATGAACCTACTGGAGAAAAACATTCGTGCCCGAGATATCGTGACATTGAAATCTCTGGAGAATGCGGCGCGGGTTGTGGCCTGTACGGGCGGCTCGACCAACGCTGGCTTGCATCTGCCAGCGATTGCCCATGAGGCAGGCTTGGAATTTTACCTTGATGATGTCTGCGACATATTCCGCGATACACCCTACTTTGTCGACTTGAAGCCTGGTGGGCAATATGTCGCCAAAGACCTCTTTGATGTTGGTGGTGTTCCGGTTGTAATGAAGGAGCTGCGCAAAGCGGGTTTGATGCACGAAGATTGCATGACCGCCACGGGGCGTTCCATGGGTGAAGAGCTGGACTTGATCGAGCGTGAAGCTGATGGCCGAGTGATTTATCCGGTCGAAGCCCCCATCACAAAAACTGGTGGCGTTGTGGGCCTCAAAGGCAATCTAGCTCCTGAAGGCGCGATTGTGAAAGTGGCAGGTATCGCGTCCCAGCATCAAATTTTCACTGGCCCTGCCCGGGTGTTTGAATGCGAAGAAGACGCTTTTGAAGCTGTTAAAGAGCGTGCCTATGAAGAAGGTGAGGTTTTGGTGATCCGCAATGAAGGCCCATCAGGTGGCCCGGGCATGCGCGAAATGCTCTCCACTACAGCTGCGCTTTCTGGCCAAGGCATGGGCAAAAAAGTTGCCCTCATTACAGATGGGCGTTTCTCCGGTGCGACACGCGGTTTTTGCGTGGGTCACGTGGGGCCTGAGGCGGCGGCCGGTGGCCCAATCGCATTGATTGAAACGGGTGACGTGGTCACGATCAATGCTATTTCTGGCGAGTTGAATGTTGATTTGAGCAACGACGAATTGGCCGAACGCAAAGCCAATTGGAAAGGTCCACGCGAGACCATATACGCTAGCGGCGCGCTTTGGAAATATTCGCAATTGGTGGGTCCAACCTACCAAGGGGCGGTGACCCATCCCGGTGGCAAAGCAGAGCGTCACGCGTATTTTGATCTCTAGGCTTCGCTGGGCAGCCAGCCTTTTTGGGTTGGCTGGCTGCCAAACACATCTTTTGACAGGACAAAAGCTATAGGCGCTCCAGGCGCCCAAGTATCGTGGCCCAGCGGGATCACAATTGGTGCCCCGAAAGGGTATTGCCTTGACCGTCGCTGTAAGCGCCGGGGTGGGGTGGTCTTTGCAAGCTGCGTCAGGCTAAGCAGCAATGATGCTTTTGATCCCACTTATGTAAATCTTTGTACAGGTGCAGCTGCCGGTTCAAAAAGTGATTGGCCTACGCTCGCAGGGTTTGTCCGTACTGGCGCGGGCAAAGGATGGCTTGCGGCGAGCGGTAAAGCCGACGACGTTTTGATTCACTCGGTGAAACGAAGTCGCAATGCGCTTTATATAGAACTCACAGATCGATCGCGCCTGGGCTATCTTGGCTCGTGGCGCTCGAAAGCCTTCATGAATGTCGCAGATCAGCTGGCGGTTTTAGGGGGCTACTCTGGACTGAGCCCGAGCGTTTCTAGAATTGACGGAGAGGAGCTCCTCCGTGCCTTTGCCCAAGCGACGCTTGCCGCAGAAAATTCAGCGAAATACCCCCTCCTGCACAACAAAGCGTGACGTCACCAAACACGTCCTGTAGGCTTTTTTTATCCCACGATGGCGCAGCGTGCAGCGGTCTCACCTGCTTGCTCATCTATGGCTTCCGCTCCAGTATTAGCGCGGTCAACCCCTAGACTTTTGGAGGGAAACGAGGGGTCATGATCTTTGATTTTACACGATAGTATAGACTCGAATAATTTCGAGTTGAGGAGATTTTCTATTGCTTCGAATACCATAGCTTTTGTAAGCGCCGCTGATTTGTCATTTAAAACGCAACTTAATACGACGATTTCAACTGGATCAACTATTGCTATGATCACTACAACCTTGAAATGGAACTATAACGTCTCAGAAGTCGATATTCAAACTAGCAACGGCAGAAATGGCCTTGATAATTTTGTAGGTGGTCACACTTGCACAACCACTGACGATGGGGCGGTGGACGGTGCCGAAGAGCCGCAAATAACAGGAACAAAAAACACTACTTTCGTTGCTATGGCGAATACCAATACCTGGCTTTATTCTGCAAGCCCTACGGAATTAGACCTGCTCAAAACTATTGTGTGGCGTGGATTGGCACGAAACTAGGGGCTTGTCGGCACCAAAACCACTTCGACTCGTCGATTGACCTCGCGGCCCTCTGGTGTGGCGTTGCTGGCCAAGGGTGCGAAATATCCTATCCCCTCCGAACCGATCTGCGTTGGGGAAATATGGGGAAATTGACGGAGCAACATGCTCCGCACCGCCTCGGCTCTTTTTTTGGACAGATCAAGATTGGCCTCATGTGATCCGCTGGTATCCGTGTGACCTATAAGGGCGATGGATTGATCGCTTTGGCGTGTTAAATAGGCACCTAAAGCCTGCAGTGAGGCGAAACTTGCCTTGTCTAAACGTGCCGATCCTGCGTCGAAGGTGAGATCTGCAAGCACATAACGCCCGGTGGTGTTGAGATCTGTCTCCAAGACGCCGCTGGCTGGCGCCAGAGATGCCGGGGACAACTCAGGCGCTGGCGTGCCTGACGGTCTGACGTGGGCGAGTTGCACATGGGTTTGACTAAGAGAACGGCTAATCAATATCCATATGCCGTGGGTGTCATTTTTTAGTCCACTTAAAAAGACATAGTCGCCAAGATCCACAAACATTTGCGGCGGAGGCAAGACTGGCAGGGCGAAGCGGAAATCAAAACCGCCACAGGTTTGATCTAAACATTGAAGGGCCAAGTTATAGCCCTGGGCTTCCAGTTGCGGCCAAACTGCGGCCGCCACGACATCGGGTTTGCGGATCTCGCTGGACTGAAACGTGGTTTTTGTGACGTGTCCTGTGAGAGTGACGCTGGGTACTGCGGTGCCATTCCACACGCTGGTGGGTAAATCCAAGGTCGCCAGGCCCTGCTCACTTTGACTAGTTTGAACCAGACCGATGGGCATGTTCAGCTCAAGCGCTTGAGCTGAATAAGGAAGGAGGATTAAGAAGACGAAGCAGCGTAGCATCTGTGTCCTAGCGGTGTTTTGCGTGGTATTGTGTGTTTGGGCGCATTTCGGTGGCGCTGGCAATTCGGTTGGTCATGTTGAAAAACCCTGCCACCGCCGAAATATCCCAAATATCGCGGTCCGAAAACCCCACAGCGCGCAGGGCGACGCGATCCGCTTCTTCTATGTGCTGGCTGCTCTCCGTCATTAGGGCGGCAAAATCAAGCATGGCTTTCTGCCGGGCGTCCAAATCGGCGGACCGGTAATTCATCACCAATTGCTCCCCTAAAATGGGATCTCCTGATAGGGCGCGTACCGCCGCCCCATGGGCGGTGAGGCAATAAAAGCACTTATTTATGGAGGATACGACCACCGCAATCATCTCTCGCTCTAGTTTCGATAGGCCGCTGTCAGCCAGCATCACGTCATTGTAGAGCGAGGTGAACGCATTTAATTTATCGATGTCAAAGGCATAGGCTTGCAACACATTTGGCACCATGCCCAGCCTGTCTTGGCAAATGTCAAAATATTTTTGCGTCGCCTCAGGTAAAGGCGAGACCATGGGTAGGTCCAAAGCGGTGGGAGAGTCAGTCATGCTGTGTCCTTTATACGGTAATGATAATGCCCGACGGGACGCATGCCCAAAGAGCTGTAAAGATTATTGGCGGCTTTATTGTCGCGGGTGGCCATCAGGGCCATATATTTTGCTCCATGATCTTCGGCCCATTTTGCGGCCTGTGCCATCAGTTTTTTTGCCACGCCCGTGCGGCGGAAGGATGGCAGGACCTCAACTGCGTGCAGCATCGCAATGTCCCCATCAAGCGCCAGAAATCCCACCCCGGCAGGAGTGTCTCCACTGCGGGCGAGCAGGGCGGTCTTTGGGGTTTGCACCCGGTGCATCAGAGCGATGCGCGATTCCTGAATGCCGCCCACGGCCCAAATTTCATGCATGATGTGCAAGGGTTCCCAAATGGAATAGCTTTGCGCTCTGGGCAGGGATGCGGGCCGGACACTCGCGGTATCACAAAGATAAAGGGTCACTGGGTCGATGATCTTATAGCCGCGGGTTGCAAGTGCCTCGTCGAGGATTTCATCGCCGTCGCGGATCATAAACAGGTGCTCTTGCCCCTGTGCCGTCAGGGTTGCTTCGACCCAATCAATATTGGCCAGTTCTTTTTGGGCCAATGTGACAGCTGACACACGTTTTCCACCACCGGCCCCATCGCGAATCTCCCAGCCTGCCTCTTGGCGGGTCGTGCGCGCAGGCCAAGTGGTGTTGGTGGCTTGATACAATCGGTGAACAGAGGGCAGGGTCATTGTGGAAATTCAACTTTCAATGCTATCATCGCGCTCTGCAGTTGGCTTTCATCTGTGCCGCGCATGACGATATTCGCGCCAAATAGCCCGTCTTTTTGGAACGGATAGCAGCCGATTGACAGCTCTGGGAAAGCATTGGCCAAAACACCAAGCGGTGTGGCGATATCCCCCTCGCCGCGATCCACCCTATAGGTAATACTGAGCAGTGGCTTGCCTCCGGTGAGGCTGGGAAGAATGCTAGCAAGCATGGCCTGAAAAATCGAGGGCACCCCGGCCATGACATGCACATTTAGCAAAGTAAAACCGGGCGCTTTGCTCACCGGATTGTCGATCAGGTGAGCCCCGTCTGGGATACGTGCCATGCGCAGGCGCGCTTCATTGAGTTCTTGGCCATTGGTGTCATAATGGGCTTTTAAAATGGCTCGGGCATCGGCGCGCACGCCTATTGAGACGCCGAAGACAGCTGCGATGCAATCGGCGGTGATGTCATCATGCGTGGGGCCAATGCCGCCGCTGGTGAATACATGGGTATAGGCGGCGCTGAGTGCGCGCGTCGCACTCACGATCGCCTCTGGATCATCGCTGACCATACGAACTTCTTTGAGATCAATGCCCTGATCGGTAAGTTGGGTGGCCAGATGATACATATTGGCATCTCGGGTCCGTCCAGATAAAATTTCATCGCCAATGACGAGCATCGCGGCTGTTGGATTTGGCATTGGGCATCCTTGCGTTCGCATATTTGTTAGGTATAGGCCTGCTCTATGCGCTTTCAAACCCCTCTTGTGCCAGGTCGGCTGATCAAACGCTATAAACGCTTTTTGGCAGATGTGATTCTTGATGATGGTCGCCAGGTGACCGCTCATTGTGCCAATCCTGGCGCTATGATTGGCCTCAAGGAACCGGGTCTGCGTGTTTGGCTTGAGCCCAATGATGATCCCAAGAAAAAGCTCAAGTTTGGCTGGCGCGTGGCGCAGCTGGATAACGGCGCATGGGTTGGGATTGACACCAGCTTGCCGAATAAAATCATTCATGAGGCCTTGCGCGACCAAAAAATTGCTGAACTCGTTGATTATGACACCATCCGGCCTGAGCAGAAATATGGTGTAAACTCGCGGGTGGATTTTTTGTTAAGCGCGCCAGCTTTGCCTGAGGTCTATGTTGAGGTGAAAAATGTGCATCTCAGGCGCAGTGGAGATTGGGCCGAATTTCCCGACACGGTAACTGCGCGTGGGCTAAAACATTTGGGCGTTCTGGGGGACATGGCTGAGGCGGGCCATCGTGCGGTGCTGATCTATTGTGTCCAGCACACCGGTTGCACACGGTTCCGCTTGGCGGCAGATTTGGATCCAGCATATTCGGAGGCGTGCAAACGCGCCCTGCACCGCGGTGTTGAGATGCTGTGCTACAGCTGTGCGGTGAGCTGTGAGCAGATCACCCTCGAGCGGGCGTTACCGCTTGATTTGCACGCGCCGGGGCAGGGATGATTTTTCGTGTCATGGTCTGGCCGTGTGATTGGCCTTGGCCTATACAGGATGAAGATTAGATTTAGGAGCATTCACGTGACCTCAGCCCGTGGACGACTGACCAAAGATGGTATCCGAATTTATGAGCCTGGCGACTTTGCGGGCATGAAAGAGGCTGGCCGCGTCGCAGCGACCATTTTGGATGACATCATTCCCTATATCGCGGTTGGGCAAACCACGGGCGAGATAGACGGGGTGATCACCGATATGGTGACAGCGCATGGGGCTATGTCTGCCACCATCGGCTATAAAGGCTATCTGCACGCCAGCTGCATTTCGGTCAATCATGTGGTCTGTCACGGCATTCCTGGAGACAAGCGCATCAAAGATGGCGATATTCTCAACATTGATGTGACCGTGATCGTCGATGGTTGGTATGGCGATACGAGCCGGATGTATGTGGCTGGAAAACTGCCGCGCAAATCGGCACGGTTGATCCAAGTAACCCATGATTCCTTGTTCAAAGGGATTGAGGCGGTCAAACCTGGCAATACGTTTGGCGACATCGGTCATGCCATTCAAACCTATGTGGAAGCTCATCGCATGAGCGTCGTAAAAGACTTCTGTGGTCACGGCTTGGGGCAAGTGTTTCATGCGCCGCCCAATGTGTTGCATTATGGCCGTTCCGGAACAGGTCCTGTTCTTCAAGAGGGCATGTTCTTTACGATTGAGCCGATGGTCAATCTTGGGCGGCCAGAAACCAAAGTTCTGGCCGATGATTGGACCGCTGTGACCCGTGATAAATCGCTATCTGCGCAATTTGAGCATTCGGTGGGCGTGACAGAGACGGGCGTGGAGATTTTTACACTGTCGTCCAAGGGCCTATTTCACCCAACTTATACCTAGGTCCACAGAAAGGATGTCCCCCCTGCAGACCCAGACATGTGAGAGACAAGCGTCCTAGACTTGTGGGCGTCTTGGTTTTGCGTTGCCGCCCATGTTTGGCTTGCCCTTAGGCTTGCTGCCGCGCCCTTTTGACTTACCGGAAAATTTGGCGCCTGAAGGACCGCGGTGTGGGTGGGCGCCATTGCCAACTGGCCCCTGCGCCTGATCAGAGGATTGTCCTTTTGATTTGCGGCCTTTGGGCTTTGGTGTCTCCAGGGCTGGATCGTCATTGGTTGGATCCCACCGCCGTTCGAGCGCTGGCTTGGCCTCAGCGCGTGCCGCATGGGCCTTTGGGGCGCCGCCGCGACCGCCGCGTGGCGGCGCCTTGCCCCAGTTGTCGTCATGTCGACGGCCACCGCCGCCACGTCCGCTGGGTTGTTTGCGTTTCGGTTTGCGGGTGTCCACGCCGGGCACAAGATCCCACCGCCGACCAGAGGCAATTGGGATTTCCATTTTTAAAACTTTTTCAACATCCTTCAATTCGCCCATCTCATCGGGTGCCACAAATGCAATCGCCCGACCATCGCGGCCCGCGCGCGCGGTCCGGCCAATGCGATGTATATAATTCTCTGGCACATTGGGCAGGTCGTAATTGTAAACGAAACGTACGTCAGGAATGTCAAGACCGCGGGCGGCAACATCGGTGGCAACCAAAACTTTGATCGTCCCGCCCCGCAGCGCATCAATGGCGCGCTGTCTTTGGCCTTGTGATTTGTTGCCATGTACCGAATCGGTGGCATAGCCCGCTTTGCTCAAGGTTTTCATCAGACGCTCAGAGCCGTGTTTGGTCCGCGCAAAGACGATGGCTGCATCGCCGCGGTGTTCCGCGAGTTTCTCAATCAAAAAATCGGTCTTGGCAGTACCTGCCACGAAATGCACCTCTTGGGTGATTTTGTCAGCCACCTCGCCAGGGCGGGAGACCGCCACACGCTCGGGGTTTTTCAAATAGGTCGCCGCCAGTTCGTTCATGTGTTTCGGCATAGTGGCCGAGAACAACATGGTTTGGCGCTCGGCAGCCAGTAAGGGCGCAATTTGGCGCAGCGCGTGGATAAAACCAAGATCCAGCATTTGGTCGGCCTCATCCAAGATCAAAAACTGGGTCTCTGAAAGATCAACGGCCTTGCGCTCGATGAGGTCGATAAGACGGCCGGGGGTGGCAATCAACAAATCTGTGCCTCGGGCCAGACGGTTGACCTGAGCGCTGATCGACATGCCGCCAACCACCAGGCCAACTTTGATATGCGTACCTTGCGAATAGGCAGTGAGATTGTCTTTAATTTGCCCGGCCAATTCCCGCGTGGGGGCCAGGATCAAACCGCGCACGGTCTTTGGCGCTGGTTTTTTGCCAACTTTCAGCAAATGATTCATGATTGGCAATCCAAAGGCGGCTGTTTTGCCGGTCCCGGTTTGGGCCAGCCCCATCACGTCACGCCCCGCGAGGGCATGGGGGATGGCTTGGATTTGGATCGGAGTTGGATCAACAATGCCTTGTTCTTTGAGTTGTTCCACAAGGCGGGGCATCAGGCCCAGTTCTTCAAACGTCATAATTTATCCCTTGCGCCTGACGGCGCAGTTGTAGCGGATCACTTTGATCATTTGGGCGGGATTGCCCTTTGACTGTAACACGCACCCCTAAGGACAGCCCCTAGGGTCGGTCAGGTCAAAGTGCTGCAGGTGCAGTCATGGTTGCCAACCGGACAGGCGCGCAGTTAGGTGTAGATGGGCTGAAAGTCAATCCCATGCGGGAATTTGATCTTGTGCGAAGGACAAGCCCTAGCTTCCGTTGCTTTCGGTGGGCGTTTAGATCGGCTGAAGAAATGTCATCGTCGTGCCACCAAATTTTCTGCTGTCGCGCAGGATAAATCCTTCGGGCGTCATGGTGGCGGCCTCCTCAAATATGATCAACGCATCGGCCGTGATCCAGCCCTGAGCCCAAGCGCTGCGCAATGCCTGCTGCCCTAGGGATTTGCCATAGGGGGGATCTAAAAATACTAAATCGCAGGCCGCGCCGGGCGGTAAATTTGTTGCGTCTTGGGATATGAGCTTACTGCGGTCTTGGGCGCGCATCCGTGCAATATTTTCGCCAATCAGTTTTTGCCCGACACGGCCATTCTCCACAAAAGTGACATGCTGGGCACCGCGCGATAAGGCCTCCAAGCCGAGCGCGCCGGTACCTGCAAAGAGATCCAGTACGCTGAGACCTTGGAAATCGATCCAATTGCGCAATACGTTAAACAGTGTCTCACGCACCCGGTCGGTGGTAGGGCGCAAATGCGCAGCGGGATCGCCCTCGCCAATCTCAGCCAAGCGTAGACCGCGGTTTTGACCGGCGATAATCCTCATC
>MDSY01052698.1_pt1 | contig 10813 bp, 6 predicted proteins | sample 811131 | NCBI WGS metagenome assembly MDSY01 (sample SAMN05326643, study PRJNA326480) | marine metagenome | isolation source: seawater | place: Atlantic Ocean: South West | collected 2010
AGCAAGACATCTCGAGGCCGCCTCGAGTTATCTCGAGCGACCAGGTCATCTCGAGGCCGCCTCGAGTTATCTCGAGCGACCGGGTCATCTCGAGGCCGCCTCGAGTTATCTCGAGCGACCAGGTTATCTCGAGCCGCCTCAAGTTATCTCGAGCGGCCGAGATGTCTCGAGCCGCCTCAAGTCGTTAGGCTCTCGAGTTATCCTGAGCCCGCTCAGGATGACTCGGTCCGCTCAGGAAGACTCGGTCCGATACGAGACATCCCACGTTCCCCGCCACTGTAAAGTACTACAACAAATTATTTATAGCCAGTTTATAGCTGATCGGCGAGGAGAGCCCCAATCGTCTCGATTGGGTCGTACTAAGTCGTACGGTAAAATACGGCGCTTTAAAGGGGTCATGAAAAAGGGGTGTAATAACGCGGTACTTTACGACCTCGCCTCGCGCGGCAATTTAGCGCTTTCGCACAGCTATAAGTCCGAAGTTCTCGGCGCCGGGGTATCGGTAAAGATACGCGCTCGGCGGCGGCCGGCGGGCGGCTCAAGTTTGCCTCCTCACTCGCTACGTTCTCACGCCGGAAAGAGCACCTTCTTGGCCTCATACGCCTTCTTTGCCATTGCAGAGACTGCAGATGGTGCCGATTTGGCAAGGGAGATTGCGACGGAGACGGCGGCCGTCGGCTTGGTAACGGAAACGGAAACCGAGAGCTGCTTGTTTGCGTCGGCAAGCTTCTGTTTCTCGGGCACGTTGTCCGCCTTGAGGTTTCCATCGTCGGTTGGCGTAGGGCATTGCATCGCGTTGTCGTACTCAGGCGGTGCTGTTGCGAGATCGGGTGGCTCAGCTGCCTCCACGCTCGCCCAGTACGCGGCAGAGTATTCCTCCTCCTCCTCCTCGGGTCCACGGAGCCACTTGATGAATGGCGAAGCAGCCATGCGAATTTTCTCACCCGCGTCATGCATCGGTTTCTGCGCGTGCCATTTGAGGACCACGTCGTGTTCGAGAAGACCGTGGTCGTACAGCGCCTCGAGTATCTTTGGGGCCTTCTCGAGCATCGCCCCGCCGTGCTTCGGCGCTGTTACCATGGTGGTCACCGCCTTGAGGAACGCATGCTGTGTGCGACGCTTGTCGGCGGAGGCGCCGAACAACTCGCGCAGCGCCGGCGCGCACTCCTTGATCTGCTTGAGGGCGTGCTCGCGGTCTCCCTGAAGCCAGCTCTCCTCACCGAGCGTCTCGAACATGAATCCGAGGATGTCGTCATAGTCATCCGCACTCGTCATGCCCATGAACTTGCGGAGATTGGCCTCCGTGACACCACTCACGATCTCGACCCCATCATCTGGGCTGTCCTGCTTTGCGAAAGGGTCAGTGAGCGCGAGCCAGCTCTCCTCACCGGCCGCCATCTCCTGTGAGGAGGCACGCCTCGTGAGGAGGCACGCCTCCAGTTGCGCATTTGCTGCCTCACTGTCGAGCTCGCGGCCGATGCACACGAGCTCAGTGCGCCGGTCGCCGTGCTGCACGTCCCACGTGCTGAAGCTCGCCGCATCCGGTGCTGTGGGATTCTGAGCTTTCTGAAGTTCCTCCGCCAGGCCTTCGGGCCATTGCTGGCGTGGGATTGCCGCCCACCAAGGGTTTCCAGGCGTCATTGTGAACTGCGTGCCCGCCAGTGCCGCGTGAGCCTGCTTGCTACGCCATGTCGCCAACCATGCGAAGCCCTTGAGCCGCAGGAGACCGGCCAGCGCACCCAGGAGCGGGCGGCTGCCGAGGGTGGCCTGCAGACGCTCAGGGTGGAAGGGTCGCTTGGCCTGGAACACGAACGAGGAGATGCCATACTCGAGCCTGGATGGTGAGAGACTCCAAATGGGCGACGTTGGCACGGGCTCGACGCACGCAGCACCACGCGCTGCCGCTCGGGTCTGAGCGGCTGGGGTTGGGCTGGGGTGCTCCTCTAGAGTGCGTATAGAACCCCCCAAGCCCGAATCTCTGCGCCCCAGGCGGCCACGGTAGAACGCTGAGGGGCCACTTTTAACGTGCCGCGGAGCGTCTCGGGCGTGTGCTCGTGCTCGCGCGCCTCCTTCAGCCACTGTGGGTGCTCTTCGGCCTTTTGCATGTTGAAGCGCGTTGCGTTGAGTAGTGTCGATGGTGGGAGCACGCTGTGCTCCGAGCGTATGATCTCAGCTGCCGGGTTGACCTTGCGTAGAAAGGCCTCGACCGCCCCTAGCTGCTCCGCAGTCACCAGATCGCGCTTGTTGATCAGCAGCAAGTTGGCAAACTCTAACTGGTCGCAGAGCAGGTGGGCGACAGTGCGCTTGTCGCCCTCTACCTCATGCCACCCGCGGTCGACGAGCGTGTCCACCGTGCTGAGCTGCTCAAAGATCGACGCCGCGTCGACGACGGTCACGAGGTTATGCAGGCTCGCGACGTCGTTCAGGCTCAAGCCGGTGGCCTTGTCGCGGAACGTGAAGGTCTCGGCCACGGGGAGCGGCTCGCTGATGCCACTCGACTCAATCAGTACGTGGTCGAAGCGGTTCTCGGACGCGAGCGATGAGAGCGACGTGAGCAGGTCCTCGCGCAGCGTGCAGCAGATGCAGCCGTTGGAGAGCTCGATCATCTTCTCCTCCTGCTGCAGCATCCCGCCGCGACGCACGAGCTCGGCGTCGACGTTGATCGAGGCCATGTCGTTTACTATCACTGCGATACGGAAGCCTGCGCGGTTGTTCAGCATGTGGTTGAGCAGCGTCGTCTTGCCAGCGCCGAGGAAGCCGGAGAGCACCGTCACCGGAAGCGGGCCGGTGCCGCCAGACTCGCTCACGACGCGCGCCGCGTCGCGCACCGCCGTGTACGGAGACGGGGTGAGAGGCAGGCTCCGCCAGAGAAAGATGATCGCTGCGGGCTTGGCGGTCGCCTTGAGGTTCATCGACTTCACGTTGACCGAGCCGAAGCCGTCTGGGCCCTGAACGAGCAGCGTCCACCGCTCGCCGTCAGGAGTCCGGCTCGAGACCTACCAAAGCGTGGGCAATCACGGACGGCCCGATCAGGTCCCCCGATCAGCAAGATGGCGGGTCTGAGGGTTCGAGCGGTGCCACTCACTCGCCCCACGACGTTCTTGAATGACACCCCGGTGCTCGTCGCTAGATCCGCCGTGATCTCAGCGCACATGCCGACTTGCCAGTCGGACCTGCTCGCAGCAGCGACTGGCACGACGTGGTCCCTCCAGACGCGTGCAAAGTTCGACTCTGAGTCTACACTGCATTCACGCTTGAGCCGCGACGCTAGCAGGTGGCCGAGCAGCACCAGGTCCACGGCATGCGCCCGGCCCGGCTCGGTTGTCGTCGTGATAAGAGCTTTGGCTGTCATGCGCACGCTGTCGTCTTTGGTCTTTGGCTGCATCGTCGACACTACGGCCCGCCGTCTCTTGTCAGTTCCCATCGGGTCCGGCGGGGACGTGGCGTCCACTGCGTTCGAGGTCTGTGCAAGCGCAAGGCGGCGCTCCTGCTCGCACCGTACCCCGGGGGTGCATATGGCGTACAGAACGATGCGATAATGTCCAGTCGTTTACACCACAATCTCATCTTATCTTACCTATTTGGTACCCGCGAGACTACCCGCACGCTATTGTCGCTTTTGCTGTTCCTCTAAAGTTGTACAAGTACACCATACCATGACAACGTACTCACAAGCTGCACCTTGATCCTTGTTCACTGATGCATGAGTAAGACCGACAACAGGGAACAGGCGGCTGCGTGTTATCTATATCTAGTTTTGTGGATGTGGTCAAGGATTAGATTTATGCTAGTCGTGTAGCGTGTGAAACCCAACAATCTAATCTAATCTCCGTGGTCAAGCACATGCAGAACAACACCGCTGAGAATGACACGCGCGTACTGAAGCGCGTGCTAGGGTCAGTCGCACTACTACTACTACTACTACTACTACTACTACCTACTACTGTCTCCTCACTACTACTACTACCCGCACCAAACAAAGCCATCACCCCCCCCCACCAGATTTTGAACGCCTCCACATCATGCACCACCGCGGGGCGATCGACCGCGAAGCCGAGTGCTGGTCGCGCCCGCGCCGTGGACCCGTAGTGCACCTGCCGCCCTCACCCGAGCTTGCCGCCGCACGCGACGTAGATGCCAGGCGGGCCGACGAGCGCGCCCTTGGACTGCGCCTCGATGGTGATGCGCGTGATCTTCTCGCCGCTCTCGTCCGTGTACACTGTGAACACCTCCGGCCCGATCTCCCACGCCTTGCCCGTCTTCTCGAGCGCGGGCAGCTTGTCGGGCATCGGCGTGAACGGCTCGCCGTCGAACGTGCCGGTCACGAGCATCTTGGCCCACCAGCCGCCGTCGACGCCGCGGACGGCCGGCACGGCCTTCGGGTTGAAGGTGAAGTCGGAGAAGGACGCGACGAGCGCGGCCGCCGTGCCGAGCATGTGCGCGTGGTCGAGCTGGATCCCGGTCGCCGCGCCCGAGTACGGGCCGACGAACTCGACGACGAGCGCCTCGTCAAAAAGCGCGGGGAGGGCGTCAACCTTGCCCGCCATCGGCTGGCCGTTGAAGAAGGCAGTAACGGCGGGCGGCGGCTCCGCCCTCGGCGGGTATGTTGCGGCGACACCTTTGACATTGCCCCAGTAGAACTTGCCGCCCGAGCACTTGCCGTCCTTGTCGAAGAACCACTCGACGATGTCGACATTGTCCTTGGTCTCCTTGCCGGTGCCCTTGTGCGTGATGCTCGAGGTGAAGCGGTGCATCGCCGCGCCGGGCGTCGGGCTGGGGAATGCACCCTCGCCGGTCATATCCAGTCCGCTCATCTGCCACTCGCCGATCACGTCGTTCACCCACTGGTCGCCGCCCTTGAAGCCGTGGAGGAGACGGTAGACGCCCGGGTTCTCTGCGGGCGAGAGGGCGCCCGCGGTCACATCCATCACGATGTCCTCGGTCCACATCTCGGCGTGCGCGGCGGCCTTCGTCTCCGGGTTGTTGAACTGCCCCGTCCCCCACGCGCCGTACACCTTGCCGAACGCAGCCATCGCCTTCTCGGAAGTCATCTCTGGCGGCGGCACGGGCATCGTCGCCTGCGGCGACACCATCGGCGCATCCTTATCGAGGACGTACACGAGGTTCTCGGGCGCGCCAAAGTACATCTTGCCGAACTTAATCTTGTGCGACTCGTCAAACTCCCACACCAGGATGTCCGTCACCGGTCCGGGCGCCGTCTTTCCCGTGGCCTTGCTCGTCATCGTCACGCTGACCTTTTGCACGACCGTCCCCGCCGCCGACTTGGGCCCTTGCACGAACTTGATGTCCAGATCAACGAGGTCCATCCCGGCGAGCATGTCGAGCCACTGCGCGACGGGTGAGGTGGGTGCGGGGTGTGTGGGGTGTGTGGGGTGTGTGGGGTGTGTGGGGTGTGTGGTGGTGGTAGTTGGTGCCCAGGGTGCATTGAGGCACGCGGTGAGTTCTCGCACCTCTTTGAAGCCGGCGTAGCCCTCGTACATCTTAAAAACGGGGTGGAGGCCAGCTGCAGCCGTCGCGTCGAATTTGAAGTCCTTCGCCATGTGCGCCTCCCACGCCGGGTTGTCAAGGGTGGCAAACTCACCCTTGCCCCAAGCGCCAAGCATGGACTTGAACGTGTCCATGTTGCCCGCCGGCGTGCCTGCGTTGCTAGCCGGTGTGGCAGCATTGGTGGGTGCCACTGCTGGCGCTGGCACTGCCTTCGCGGCGGACGGCTTCTCGGATCCCGTCGCCTCCGCCGGTTTCGACGAGCCACAGCCCATCGCGCGTTGCGTTTCCTCTGCAGCGTTGATCACCTCTGGACCCCCCTCGCCCAGGTGGCCTTGATGAATTTGGTTCAGTCCCCCCCCCCTCCCCTTTTTTTGTTGGCCGTATGCGCGTAGTATGCGCGCACATCGTCCACCCGGCTCCTCCGCGCATAAATCTCCGAGGAGTGCCCTTTTGTACGCTGCAGATCTGTTGGGTTTCTGTAGCAACATGGCGATCCACACGCCCGACGACACCGTGGGCCCGAGCTCGGCGGCGACGCACACAACCACGCTCAGGGTTCCGCCGAACTTCCACATGGCACGCAACATCGGACCACAGCACGTCCCCAGCGACTTTGGCCCGCAGCACGCCTCGCTTTACGGCCCGTGCCCCAGGAACGGCCTGACCACCGCACAGCTCAAGGCTAGGCGCACGAAACCAATCCTCGCGCGTGCCGCCCTCCGAGAGTCCGAGGTGGGCGCCATCTTGGAAGCGGCCAACACGATGGCCGGCGCTTATGACGTGGCTTACGGTAAAGCACACGCCGCACTCTTCATGCACCGCCGCGGTTACTTCGGCAGCACGCTGCCCGAGCTGCTCCCCCGGCTAGTGGAGCAGATGCGCCAGGCGGCGGTTAAGTGGCACGGCGAAGAGGCGGCTGCCGCGATGAGCCTTCGGTGCATTGAGCTCCACACGTACCAGGCGGGAGGCGGGCTCCTCGACGTCGACCACCGCGACACGGGCTCGGCCGTCTCGATGTCCATACTGCTCTCTGAAGCGGCACAGATGGAGGGCGGCCGTTTCATCACGTGGGGCCTGAAAGCCGGCTGCGTTCGCTGCGCCACCGCCGAAAGCCGCGCCGGCCGCGCGGCCGAGGCTGAAGTCGCGTGCACTACGTGCCCCACGTCGCGCCTGCACGAGATGGCGCGAGGCGACGCCCTGCTCTTCGACTCCGAAAAGTCGCACAATGTCAGCACTCTCACGCGCGGCGTGCGTCACTCGCTTGTACTCGAGCTGTGGAGCGGCCCACAGAACACGTACGATCGCGACAGGTAACACAAAGACAAACATTGAAATCAACAGTCACGCTCCACTTAGGATAAAGCGGCCGGTGTCCTCAAAATACCCCGCCCCCTCTCCCCCGACCCCCATTGACCCTCAACTTAGCCGCCCCACCCGTCCGCTGGATGCCCCCCCTCGAAACATATGCCTGTAATCTAAACAAGGCTGCGTCCTGGCACGCTCACTCGCGCGGCATCGCCACGACCAGCCGATTGCTCGACGACACGACCACCGCCAACGGCCTCCATGCGAGTCGCAAATCAGGAGGACCGTCCGCGACAGAATACCACGCTCACGTGTGCCTCAGAGCCGTTCACCTACGCCACAGAAAACTTCCTTTGGTACACGGAGGACGAGTCGACGCTGGTTTCCTCGCTCGCTGGAGGTATGATCGTACTTGCTCTGTGCATGCTTGCTTATGCTGCGCTATGGCGAGCGTCGCCGTTCTTGCGCCGGGCAGCCTTTGGTGTTGCGGTCTCACCCCAGGAGGCCCCAGTGCCGATCATACGCACGTGGCGAATCCTCGCCGGCACTGGCTACAAGCGCGCGATCGATGAGTGGGGCCACCTCGAGGACCAGCTTTTCTTTAGCTTCCTGCGGATGCACCTCAACCTTTTCCTCACCTTCTCCGTGATTGCCCTTCCCATCATGCTACCTGTTAACGCCATGCGCTCCTCGACGGGCGACGACGCCCCGCGGTTGCCGACCTCACCGCCCGCGCTCACCGCCCCTCCTTACGGCCTGCTCCAGCGCTGCAGCCTGATGCACCTTCCGCCGGGCTCGCACGCCTTCCTAGCGAGCACGTTTTGCATGTACGCCTTCACCGCCCTCTTCCTGTTCTTCTTGCGGCGCGAATGGGTGGGGTACGTGTGGCGACGGCACAACTGGCAGCTGCGCCGTCGGCCCTCGGTCGACGACTTTACCGCGATCTTTCACTTGGGCCGCTCTGGAATCTCTGCTGGGGAGCTGGAGGAGCGTCTACGGCGTGTGGTGCCCGGTGAGGTCTACGCGGTGGTGAGTAGCCCCGCCTGTGCACTCCTTACCCTAACCCTAACCCTAACCCTAACCCTAACCCTAACCCTAACCCTAACCAGATACCGATCGCCAAGAACCGGCTCATTGACTGTTGCGCTGCGAAGCGTACGGCCGAGCTACTGGTGCAGGCCGAGGTTTCGGACCCGTGCGAGTTGCGCGTCGTTACAGTGGTGCCCGTCTCGCGTCGCTCTTTCCACGGCTTGAGGCGCTACCTGCCCACAACCTACCCACCTGCCCACCACCCACCTGCCCACCTACCCACCTACCCACTTGCCTGCCTCCTACTCACCTACCTCACCTGACCCCCTCCAGCTGCCATCTTTCACACGATCGGCGGTGCTAACAGGTCGCCGGTCGTTCCAAGCACCTACGAGCTGATCATGCCGCACGCGACTGCTAGCGCGAGACGGCCGACGCTGCCAATGGCGCAGCTGCCGAGGGGTTCGGCTGCGGATGTGAGCGACGGCCAGGCCAATGCAGAACCAGAACGCGAGGCCGGGAGCGAGACAGCCAAAGCGAGCCAGGGTTGGTCTGGTCGCGTGGTCGAGGCAAGGAAGAAACTGGAGAGCACCATGGACCACACGGCTCTCGGCCGGCGGTGGCGGCACCAACAGGAGGTAGTGTTGCATCCATTTGACAGGTTGCAGCTGAGTACAAGCCGACTGAGCGAGCTCCACGACGCGCACGAAAGCTCGCTCGAGGGAGCTGAGGCGGCTTGCGCCATCCAGCGCGGGCAGCGCCGCAAGCTTTTCCGAGCCCTGGTCCGCGCGCGCAATCATGAGGGCGCACGCCTATTTGCCGTCACGTTCTTTGCCACCGAGGCAGCCGGTGCTGGGCCGTTGCTCCGGCCAGAGCGTGGGGAGGCGGCAGCACACGGCGACGGCGAGCAGGCGACGAACATCAAGATCGTGCTTGACAATGGAGATTCAGCGCAGCTGCAGCCGCAGCCACCGACGCCGTACAAGCCCGTACGACCTTGCAGCTCGCACGACCTTACCAAGGTGCGGATGAGGCAGCGGAGGCGACTCGGGTGCTCCTCGCACGGTTGCTTGGCGCAGATAGCGAGCAGCTGCCTCGACTTTTCGTGCGAGTTCGCGCTCGACTTGATCACCGACTACAACGTGACGCAGCCGTACCTCGTGCTCTTCGCTACGCGCCGCGCACGAGCACTGTGCACTCAGTGCTCGACCGTGCTGGCACCAACTCAGCTGCCTATTCGGGCGGAGGAGGCGCCGCCGGCTGTTGACATAATCTGGAGCAACTTGTTCATGCCTCAGGCGCGCAAGCGTATGTGGAGCATGCTCGGCATGAGCTGCACACTGGTCTTTATCTTGCTATGGCACATCCCTGTCGCCTACGCAAAACGCGCGCCTCTTGCCGTCTTCCGCGTTGCCTGCTCTAACGAGACGTTCACGGCACTCGAGCCGTACCTGGGCACCGGATCGTCGGCCGATGGGCTGGTCGGCTCCCTGACCCTCAAGCTGCTGCTGGCGGTGAGCCTCAACTCGGGGATGCTCGAGTTTTTCACGCAGCTGCGTGGCGCGTCCAACTACACCGCCGTGTACGTCACGACGCTATGGCACCTCTGGGCCTTTAACTTCTTTATGGTCCTGCTTGGCTCCTGCATCGAGGGGTCGCTCTACGACACGCTGCTGCACGACTTCATCAACGGCTGGTGCGCGGTCGCCCGCCGCCTCGCCACCGACTTTCCGCGCCGCTCGAGCTTCTTCCTCTCGTACGTGGTCTCTGACATGCTCGTGATGCTGCCTGGGTACGACGTGTTGCAAAGTGCGGCGCTCCTCTTGCTTCCGCTGCCACGGCTGCTGCCCTGCTGCGGTGCGATGTTCCGGCGGCTGCAGTTGCACTCGATTTTCCAGCGGCGATGGCACGCCTATATGTACACGCGTGCCCAGCTCATCATTAACGTCGGGATGCTCTTCTGCTGCGTCGCGCCGATCGTCGTGCCCTTTGTGGCCGCCTGGCTCGCCTTCGCGCTCGGAGTCTACCTGCACAACTTCAAGCATGTGCTGAGCGTGCCGCAGGACCACGGCCGAGGCGCTGGCACCGAAACATATGACTCGGGGGGGCAGTATTGGCCGGTGGCCATTCGCACACAGGTCTGCCTCCGTCCCCGTTCCCCAGCCGCCCGCCAACCCAAACGTTTCTGTTCCCGTCCCGCCTCGCCCGCAAACCCAAACACAGAGGTGAGCGACTGCTCTGCTGCAGGTGTACTCGCTGCTGATGGCGCAGCTGGTGCTGGCTGCACTTCTCGCGATCAATGCCGCGTGGTGGGGCACTGGCTGCTTGCTCCTGCTGATCCCCGTCACGTACACCCGTGCGCAATCGATCGCCGCGCACTTTGAGCCGCTCGCCGCGGGGTTCTCGCTGCAGCAGTGTGCCGAGCTGGACGCCGAGCAGTGGCAGTGCGCCAGGGGGGGCACGCCGACGAGCTCACCGCACGGCATGCCGGCAGAGCTCGAGGAGCTACTGCGCAACGGGTGCGACGAGTACGATGGCAAGGCGCGCGGCCAGGGCCCCGCCATGAGAGGTCATGTCCTTCCGGCCGTCCCGCCCCTACAGCAAACCGAGGTGTAAAATCTCTCGCAATCTTTGACTCATTAATCTCTCTTTTCGTTCGTTGGTATTTCACACTACGAGTAGGTGAGTAAGGAAGTGCTCTGATCCAGGGTGGGACCCTGGTGCACAGGGTGAGGGAGACAGTCCAAACTCGGGCGGGGTGCGTGTGCGTCAGGTGTGCGTAAAGCCGTAAAGTATGTGTGGACCGGGGGAACACGGCACGCGCACGGCTACACGGGTGGTAAAATTTGGAGCTCGCATGATTTGGAGTGACATCTCTGTGAAAATAAAGGATAAATAAGGTTTTTTTTTGCGTTTGTAGTTTATTGAATAAACCGACGGCACCGGAGAACGGCACACACCACACGGCGGC
>MDSY01113521.1_pt1 | contig 10813 bp, 11 predicted proteins | sample 811131 | NCBI WGS metagenome assembly MDSY01 (sample SAMN05326643, study PRJNA326480) | marine metagenome | isolation source: seawater | place: Atlantic Ocean: South West | collected 2010
GCTACCGTGTAGACGTTTTTACGAGCACCGAAGTACCCTTTCGCCATTTTTAGAACCTTTTTACGGCGGGCTCTTGACGCCACTGCATTCGTTGAACGAGGCATGATTTAAAATTGTTTTGGTGTATGGTGAAGTTTCTTTCGAGACCTACTTGGAGAACCAATGACCGGGTTAATAATACCAGAATTGAATAAGATTAAATACAAAGCTGACGCTTAATGTTTGGCGTATCCGCCTTACATACCGTCGTGCTATGAGTTAAGTTACGCTTTTGCTTAGTGCCTTTCTTTGTCAGAATGTGGCTCTTAAAAGCGTGCTTACGCTTAATCTTACCCGATGCTGTTAGCTTGAAGCGCTTCTTTGCGCTAGATTTTGTTTTCATCTTTGGCATGGCCTCAGATTTTAGGGTTATAATTTAATTTTCTTTATTTCTTCTTAGGGTTGAACATGATAGTCATGCGCTTGCCTTCCAATTTAGGCATCTGTTCTACAGTACCTATATCTTCTAGCTCAGTAGCAAATCGGAGTAAAAGGATTTCTCCTCTTTCCTTGAAAACAATGGTCCTTCCTCTGAAAAACACGTAAGCTTTAACTTTTGCTCCATCCTCTAAAAACTTTCGCGCGTGCTTTAGTTTGAATTGGAAGTCGTGGTCATCTGTGTTAGGGCCAAAGCGAATTTCTTTTACAACAACTTTCGCTTGCTTTGCCTTAATTTCTTTTTGCTTCTTCTTTTGTGCATACAGAAACTTCTTGTAATCAATAACCTTGCAAACTGGAGGGTCAGCTTTAGGTGAAATTTCAACTAAATCAAGATCCATTTCATTTGCTATTGCCATTGCTGCCTGAATTGACATAACTGATGGCTCTACATTATCACCTACAACTCGCACTTGATTTGCAGTTATAAACTCATTGATCTTGTGCTCGTTTTCTTTTCTAACCCTACCGCGGTAAGGAGTACGTTTTCTGCGTATTGCTATAACTCTATCTTTTTAATGTTCATAAACTACTAAACGGCAAGCATTTCCGCTATCTCTGAACGTACATGTTCAGTAAAAGCATCTATGCTCATCGTACCGATATCACCCTCTCCTTGCTTTCGCACTGAGACAGTTCCTTCGGATTTCTCGTTTTCTCCAACAATGAGCATATAGGGAATTTTGTCTAATTCGGCGTCGCGAATCTTTCTTCCCACCTTTTCAGAGCGTGAATCTACGAGAGCGCGAATATCGGAATTTTCTAGCACTTTTGAAACATTTTCAGCGTAGTCGTTGTATTTGTCCGATAATGCCAGTATTCTAGCCTGTTCCGGCGTTAACCAAAGTGGGAATTTGCCAGCACAATGTTCAATTAAAATTGCTACAAATCGCTCCATTGAGCCAAAAGGTGCTCTGTGTATCATCACAGGACGGTGTTTTGCATTGTCAGATCCAACGTATTCCAACTCAAATCTCTCAGGTAAATTATAATCTATTTGAACGGTTCCTAATTGCCAAGTTCTTCCAATAGCATCTCTTACCATAAAGTCTAGTTTGGGTCCATAAAAAGCAGCTTCCCCATATTCAACTACAGTTTCTAATCCCTTTTCATTCGCTATTTCTTGGATAGCTTGCTCAGCTTTATCCCAATTATCATCTGATCCAATATATTTCTCAGGCTTTTCAGGGTCTCTAAGGCTAACCTGCGCAACAAAATCCTCAAAATCTAGTGTTTTGAAAATGTACAAAACAAGGTCAATTACATTTCCTACCTCATCCTTTACCTGGTCGTTAGTGCAAAAAATATGTGCATCATCTTGAGTAAATCCTCGTACTCGAGTCAAACCGTGTAACTCACCACTTTGCTCATAACGATAAACTGTACCAAATTCAGCAAATCTTACAGGTAGATCTTTATAGGTTCTTGGCCTCGACTTAAAAATTTCGCAGTGATGAGGACAGTTCATTGGCTTTAGAAGGAATTCTTCATTTTCAGAAGGTGTCTGAATTGGCTGGAAACTATCCTCTCCGTATTTAGCATAGTGACCAGATGTCACATATAAATCCTTAGATCCAATATGTGGAGTAATTACTGCTTCATATCCAGACTTTCTTTGGGCTTCCTTTAGAAAGTTTTCTAATCTCATTCTAAGGTCTGCTCCTTTTGGAAGCCAAAGGGGTAATCCCTGTCCTACTCTTTCACTGAAATGGAATAAATCCAATTCTTTTCCTAGTTTTCTATGATCTCTAGCTTTTGCCTGCTCTAATAATTCAAGATATGCAGTTAGTTCTTTCTGTTTTGGAAAAGTAATTCCATAAACTCTTGTAAGTTGCTTATTATTCTCATCTCCCTTCCAGTATGCACCAGCAATTGCAGTTACTTTAACAGCTTTGACAAAACCAGTGTGAGGTATATGAGGCCCTTTGCATAAATCTGTGAATCCACCCTGAGTATAAATTGATATATCACCATCCTCAAGTCTTTCTAGAAGATCAAGTTTATACTCATCACCTTTATCAGAAAAATATTTTACAGCTTCAGCCTTACTCAACTCCTTTCTTAAGAATGGATTCTTTTGTTTTGCAAGCTCAAGCATCCTCTTCTCCAATTCTGGAATATGCCCGTCGGTGAAAGTGTGTTCTCCAAAATCTACATCATAATAAAATCCAAACTCAACTGGCGGTCCCACCCAGAATTTTATTCCATCAAACATAGATTCAAGTGCTTCCGCCATTAAATGAGCGGAGCTATGCCACATAGTGCTTTTACCCTCTTCGTCGTTCCACGTAAGGAGTTTAAGTGTAGATGATTCATTTATAGGGCGCTGAGGATCTACAACCTCCCCAGCCACTTCGGCAGCGAGCACGTTTCGTGCTAAACCTTCGCTAATCCCAGTTGCGATATCAAGGGCAGTTGTACCTACCTCTACTGATTTAATCGACCCGTCTGGTAATGTAATGTCAATCATGGATTGCCAAAGATAACTTTTCTTTAGCCCAGTGCACGCCTACTTTATACTGACTTTTTGCCAAGATTTTACTTGCCAATGAATTGTAGCATCAGCTACCCTTTCATTTTTTGAATCACTAACTATTGAAGTTAAATGAAATTTTGACACACCATCTGATTCTAATTCCTTGTTTATCTGTATCATCTGATCTTTTGGGATGCCACTTTCTGTGATACAAAAACCTACAGGTCTTCTCAAATAATCAACCTCTATCCTACTCATTATTAGCCTGTATTTTTCCATATCAAATGCTTGAACAACATTTAATCCACTAACACATTCTGCTGCTGTTGCAATTGCGCAGGCATGCATAGTCCCAAGATGGTTTTTATTCTTGCGCTTTTCAGGCAGGTATACTTTACAGCTTTTCGGTGAAAGTTCTAATACAGATATACCATGTGGTCTATTAAATGGAATGACATCTTGCATCAGTCTAGAAAAAAACCATGGTTTTCCAGATTTTGCCCTATTAATTGCCCACTTGAATAGACCTCCTCCAATCATGGCTCTAATTCCATTATTGCATTTTCCATTGCTCCTTTAATATCTGGCTTAAAGTAATTGGGGCCCTTCATTACTTTTCCATCTTCTCTATAAATAGGAGTTCCATCTTCACCAAGTTTCGACATGTTAGAAGCTTGAATTTCTTTGAAAACATCTTCAATCACATCTTGCATCCCGTGACGCAAAATTGTTCCACATAAAATGTATAGCTGATCTCCTAAAGCATCAGCAATTTCAACCATATCGCTATTTTTTGCTGCTTCTAAATACTCATCGTTTTCCTCTGCCATCAATCTATATCTAAGCATTATTTCATCCTCTGAAAGGGATGCATTGGGTCTTTCTGAGTTTGGAATTTTAAAAGCATCGTGAAATTCTCGAACAGCATTAATCACGTTTTGAAGGGATAAATTTTTTTCCATAACTCTAAATTCTGACTTGTCTTTTAATAGCCCAAAACACTGACCTACATGTTTCCCACCAATTCTTAACAAGATTTTAAAATATTAAAACATCTATTGGTATTGTGAACTGATATTTTAGCCTCCGAATTTTTTGAATAATGATAGAAACAGCACCAGATATTCAATTGCTTAATGAACAGGTTGAAAAAGCAAGTCAAACAACTGACTTAATTAGAGCAGAGATAGGCAAAACCATCATAGGTCAGAGCCAAATGATAGACAAGCTATTGATAGGACTTTTAGCTAATGGTCATATACTACTTGAAGGAGTCCCTGGATTAGCAAAAACCTTAGCTATCAATAGCTTAAGCAAAACAATTAAAGCAGATTTTAGTAGAATACAGTTCACCCCTGATTTACTTCCAGCTGATGTAATTGGAACTCTTATTTACAATCCTAAAGAAGAAAGTTTCAAAGTAAAAAAAGGGCCCATTTTTGCGAATTTCGTTTTGGCCGATGAGATTAATCGTGCGCCTGCAAAAGTGCAATCAGCTCTTCTTGAAGCTATGCAAGAAAGACAGGTTACAATTGGCAATGACACATTCAAAATGCCAAATCCTTTCTTAGTTCTAGCTACTCAAAACCCTGTAGAACAAGAAGGAACATATCCATTACCTGAAGCTCAAGTTGATAGATTCCTTCTAAAAGTAGTAATTGGTTATCCAACTAAGGAAGAAGAACAAGCAATTCTAAAAGCAAATCTTAAAGCAGATGGATTACACGATCCTAAAGCTGTTGTAACTGCTAAAAAAATTCTAGATGCTCGGAAACTAGTTCGTGAAATCTACATGGATGAAAAGGTTGAGAAATACATTGTTGATCTGGTTTTTGCAACTAGGTCTCCTGAAAATGTTGGATTAGGTCACTTAACAGAATTAATCGGATTTGGCGCATCTCCAAGAGCTAGTATTGGACTAGGAATAGCTGCAAAAGCTCATGCATTTTTAAATCATAGAGGGTATGTAGTTCCTGAAGATGTAAGAGCAGTAGCCATGGATGTTTTAAGACATAGAATAGGCCTAACATTTGAAGCTGAAGCTGAAAACATTACTCAAGAACAAATTGTGACTGAAATAATGGACATGGTTGTAGTTCCTTAAAAATTAAAATGGATACATCTGAGCTATTAAAAAGAGTTCGCAGAGTTGAAATAAAGTCTCGCGGCCTAAGTGACCGAATATTTTCAGGTCAATATCATAGTGCTTTTAAAGGACGTGGAATGGCTTTTAGTGAAAACAGAGAGTACCAACATGGCGATGATGTTAGAGCAATAAATTGGAATGTTACTGCAAGAATGGGAACTCCATATTTAAAGGTTTTTGAAGAAGAAAGGGAACTTACAGTTTTTATCATTGCAGACATTAGCGGATCAATTGATTTAGGCACTAAGGGGTCAACAAAAAGGGATAGAATTACTGAGCTTGCTGCTGTTTTGGGCTTTAGTGCTTTAGGAAATAACGATAAAGTAGGAGCTATTCTATTTTCAGATAGAATTGAAAAATTTATTCCTCCTAAAAAGGGAAAATCTCACTTGTTGAGGATTATTCGTGAACTTTTAGAAATAAAGCCAGAAGGAAAGGGTACAGATATTTCTGGAGCGCTTGATCATTTTCTTTCAGCTATGAAAAAAAGAACTGTTGCTTTTATGCTTAGTGATTTTATTGGCGATGGATTCGAAAAGCTTTTAAAGAGAGCTAGTAAAAAACACGATTTTGTAGCACTACAGATTGAAGATCCTGTTGATTTAGAATTACCCAATATTGGTTTTTTACCAATTCTAGATCCTGAAACAGGAGAGGAATCTTGGATTATGTCTCAATCAAAAAAGTCTAGAAAAGAGTATATGGCTAAAGAACTTAACAGAAAGGCATCTTTAGACAAAATGTTTTCTATATCAGGTGTAGATCATGCAGTGATTAGAACTGATAGAGATTTTGTAAAACCACTTATGCAATTATTTGACAAACGTGGTTGACAAAAAGAGTAGACATATAAAACTACTTGCTGTTTCAATGCTCTTAGGCATGTATTCAAACGCACAAATAGAATTTAGTGCTGATACATGCATAATAAGTTGGGGAGAAAGAGCGACAATTACTGCTAGACTTGGTGTTGATGCTACAGATAACATTCTCTCACTAGATAGTTTTCCTGAATGGACGGACACAATTCCTGGTGGCTTAGAAATATTAGAAACACTTGGTCCTGACACAATTGTGGCAAATGAAAATGATCCTGAAGATTGGGATTATGTTATTCAAAAATCATGGGTAGTTACTGCATGGGATTCTGGCTTTGTCGATTTACCTGGACTACAAATCCAAAAGGTCCCAACTAGAACAGGTAGTAAAAATGAACTTGTCATAAATGCAGAAATAATCGAAGTAGAATGGACAACTTCTGAGAGAATTAGAAGGGCTTTGCCATACATTATTGCTTTTATAATCTTAATTGCAATTCTGGCATTTGCATATTTCTTATTTAGGAAATTTAAGAATCGCATCAAGCTTATAAAGCCCCAACAACAAGAAGTTATTCTCCCTCCACATGTTATTGCTTTACAAAAATTAGAAGAACTAAAAGCTAGAGAGTCTTGGCTTAAAGGTGATGAGAAAACATTTCAAGTTGATTTAAGCCAAACCATTAGGGAATACATTGATCAAAGGTTTGGAGTAAAATCTCTTGACAAAACTTCAAGTGAAGCAATTTCAATTATTCGATTATTAGACATTAGCGAAAACTTCAAAACAAATCTTACATCAGTATTAATGCTAGGTGATCAAATCAAGTTTGCAAAATTCAAGGCAGATCATGATAAGCATCTAAAATCATTAAATGATTGTATAGAATTCGTTCAAAACACTAAGCAAAATGAAGTGGATTAAGGTTACACCACCTCATATAATTTCGCTGATTACTATTGCTGTAATTTCTGTTGGGGCAATTAGGAATTATGAGATGCACAATCCAGAAGCGCTTTGGCTTATAGGATTACCTGTGATCTATGTTTTATTTAGGGTTTTATCAAGAGGAGTATTTTCAACTGTAAAGGCTCGAATAAATGTAAAGGGAGCTGTTAATTCTAGAAATCAACTATTTAATAATTGGATAATAGAAGTGCCTTTTGCATTTAGGACTTTAGCACTGGGAATGTTGGTGATTGTTCTAGCTAGACCCCAAACCTCAGATAGTGTTGAGGATATGACAAGTGAGGGAATTGATTTGGTTTTAGCTATGGACGTTAGTGTGAGTATGTTGAGTAAAGATTTTAAGCCAAACAGACTCGAGCAATCCAAAGAAGTTGCAGAAGCATTTATAGATCAAAGGCCACACGATAGGATTGGGATTGTAGCATACGAAGGCGAGGCATTTACTAAAGTTCCAGTAACAACTGACCACATTGTTGTAAAGAATGGAATTAGAGAACTCAAGACTGGTTTACTAGAGGGCGGAACTGCAATTGGTATGGGTTTGGCGACAGCTGTAAATAGATTGAGAAAATCAGACGCTAAAAGCAAGGTAATTATTCTTCTCACAGATGGAATGAATAACGCGGGACAAATCGAACCAATTGATGCAGCTCAACTAGCAGAATTAAACGATATCAGGATTTACACCATAGGTGTAGGCACAATAGGCAAAGCATATAGTCCAGTTGCAATTATTGGCAACGATTACAAGTACGATTGGGTAGATGTCCAAATCGACGAGGATGTGCTTATGAAAATTGCTGAAAGAACTAATGGAAAATATTTTAGAGCTACTAATGCCGATAAGCTAGCGAGTATCTATGATGAAATAGATGAGCTCGAAAAAACGAGGTTTAACGTATTGAGATACCAGCGTAAAACGGAAGCATACATTCCATTTCTCATAATTGCTCTTACAGCTCTTCTAATAGATAGAGCATTGCGTTTCACTGTTATTAGAAGTATTGCATGAAACAATTGAGCTATTCCATATTAGGCGTAACTATTGCTGAAATTTTATTCTGGATAATCTTTATTAGCGTTGCTTTACTAATAGGTGAATTCGCACCACATTTAGTTTGGCATAGAGGTCAATGGTGGTGGATGTTTGCCGCACTTCCCGTTTCAGCTATTGCATTTATTATTAATCTTAAATGGAAAGTAAAAGCTGTTGAAAAACTTGCTGAAGGGGATTTAGCAGATGGAATTGTTAAAGGCTTTTCCGCTGGACGCCAAACTTGGCGATTCTTATTATGGCGTCTTGCTGTTGCATTCGCAATGCTTGGTCTGTTAGGGCCAAAAGTTGGAAGCAAATTAGTTGAAGTTGAATCAAAAGGATCAGATATAGTTTTAGCCATAGATGTCAGTAACAGCATGATGGCAGAAGATTTGGGTCCAACTAGAATAGAAATTGCTCACCAAACAATAAAAAGACTGCTATCAAAACTTGGTTCAGATAGAGTAGGAATTGTTGTTTTTGCTGGTGAAGCTTATGTTCAATGTCCTTTGACTTCTGATTTTAATTCATTAAAAATTTTCCTAAACTCTGTGAGCCCAGATCTAATTAGCACTCAAGGAACAGCCATTGGAAATGCTATAGATGTTAGTCTAAAGGCATTTGAAAATGCCCCTAAAACTGGAAGAAATATTATAATTATTACTGACGGCGAAAATCATGAAGATGACCCTGTTGCTTCAGCTGCATCGGCTAATGAAAATGGAGTAACAATACACGTTTTAGGTTTGGCCTCTAAAGAAGGAGGGCCAGTGCCAAAATTCAGCAAAAATGGCAATCGAATTGGATTTATTGAAGACTCAAATGGCCAACCTGTTGTAAGTAAACTGGATGAAAGTACTCTGCTAGCAACTGCTCAAGCTGGAGATGGTGTTTTTACTAAGGCATCAAATTCATTTATCGATATTAACCCAACATTAGATGCATTAAGTAAATCATTAAAATCTCGTTCTACAGATGTAAGATTTACTGATTATAATCACAAGTTTCAGATATTCATTCTGATTAGCATCTTTCTTTTACTTTTAGAATCATTTATCCCAAACCCAGCACATAAGCCATGAAGAGTTTCTTTTACATATTGGCACTGTTAATTCCTGGTTTGGCTTTAGCCCAAGACGATTTAAAACTAAAAGGTCATCTTATTGATGGAGTATATCAGTTTAAATCTGAAGAATACGAAGGAGCTTCAATGTCTTTTGCAACAGGAGGAAGTTTAGAAGGATACGAAGACATTGCTACTTACAATAGAGCGCTTAGCTTATTTGCAAGTGAAAATATTGAGGAAGCAAATACAGAATTTTCCAACGCTTTGGAATCGACTGAAAATCCAATGATCAAATCTAGATCATGGTACAACAAAGGGAATCTTGCATTAATGAATGAGCAGCCTGACCCTGAAACAGCGATTGATGCTTATAAAAAAGCATTAAGGATTAATCCAAATTATCAAGAAGCTAGACATAACCTTGCTGTCGCATATAAAATGCTAGAGCAACAACAACAGCAGCAACAGCAGGATCAACAGGATCAACAGGATCAACAGGATCAGGATCAAGATCAGGATCAGGATCAGGATCAACAGGATCAAGATCAGCAACAAGATCAAGATCAGGAGCAAGATCAAGATCAACAGCAAGAGCAGGAGAATCAACAGCAGGAGAATCAACAACAACAGGAACAACAGATTGAAAAGCAACTTTCAAAGGAAGAGATGGCGCGTATCTTAGAAAATTTGGAAAATGAGGAAGAGAAAATTCAGGCAAAGTTGATAAAGGCTCAGTCAAAAAATTCTAAGAGAAATATTGATAAAGAGTGGTAATGAATAAATTGATATTAAATATTACTTTCAGTTTGTCATTACTCTTTTGTGGTTTTGGTTCAAGCTCAGGTGATTTATTTGCTCAAGACGCATCTGTTACCTGTACTGTAAATCAAAATCCATTACCAGCAGGTTCTAGAGTTAATATTTCAATTACACTGACAAATTGTAAGCCCAAAGGGAGAAGTATCGATAGGCCAGTTATTCCTGGATTGAAGTATTTAGGGGGGCCATCTGTTTCCCAACAACACAGCTCTATTAATTTTAAATCAACATCTACTTATATATACACATATACATACCAAATCAATTCAAAGGAAGATGTTAAAATCCCTCCAATAAAGCTTGCTACAAATAAAGGGGTTTTGAGTTCTGAGGAATTTATTCTGAAAATAGCTAAAAGAGGCGAAAACACATATAATCAAGGATTTGGGAATGTAGCAAGTGTAATTGAAGTAAGTAAAAGCAATGTGCACTTAGGAGAGCCTGTATTGATACAATACAAAATTTATTCGAAATTCAATAATATTCAATATCGAGAGGAGATTCCTGAACTAGAAGGCTTCTGGAAAGAAGTACTTCCACCACGACAAACAAATAGAAGTATTACTCAAGTTAATGGTGTAGAATACTTGGAAATTGTAGTTAAAGAAATAATTGCATTTCCTCAACAAACTGGAGAGTTCACTATTGATGGATTTGATATATATGGATATGTCAGCTTAAATATCTTCAATCAAAAGGAAATACAAGCTCAATCAAATCCAGTTACTATTACAGTAATTCCTCTTCCTGAAGGAAAACCAAACAATTTTATTGGCACTTTTGGGAAATTGAATGTTAATGCAGTGGTTGACGTTGATACTGTAAATGTTAATGAAGCATTCAATTTTGAGTTAACATATTCGGGAAAGGGAAATCTTAAATTAGTCCAAGAACCTGAACTTGTTTGGCCTGCTGAGTTTGAAGTTTTTGATCCAGAAATAATAGATAGGATAAATGTGACTACAGCAGGTGAATCTGGGAAGAGAACATTTAAATACGCAGTTA
>MDSY01136117.1_pt1 | contig 10811 bp, 6 predicted proteins | sample 811131 | NCBI WGS metagenome assembly MDSY01 (sample SAMN05326643, study PRJNA326480) | marine metagenome | isolation source: seawater | place: Atlantic Ocean: South West | collected 2010
GCAGATACAACAGATACACCAGGAAGAATGAGGTTTTTGACTGCTGCCGAAGGAGCTGATACATCTACCGAAAGAATGAGAATCGATTCAACTGGTAAGATCGGTATCAATACTAGTGCTGCGCAAAACCAATTTGTGGTTTCAGGTTCAACCGAAGTTTTCAATGGTGACTTGATTATAAACCGTCAAGATGGCGACCAGATCGATGCCATATTAAAATTCCAATTTAACTCGCAAGATAAGTGGGTTGCTGGTGTTGATGATAGTCACAGTGATTTATTCAAGATTAACAACGGTGCATTGACCAACAGTTCTAAGCTGACGTTAGATACCGACGGTGACCTTGTCATTGCTGGTAATCTTACTGTTGGAACAAATGTAATCAAAGCCTCTGATGGCGGTAATACCATTACGATGGATACTAGCGATAACGTAACTATTGCTGGTGATTTAACGGCGGAAGGTGGAGACTTATATGTTAAAGGCCCAGAAAATACAGCTGCGGTAATACACCTTCAAGCAGATGAGGCCGATGATACGGTCGATACCTGGCAAATAAAAGCAAATGTTGACGGCGGCAATAGCTTATCTTTTACTAATGCTTCGTCAGGCACAGCACTCACCATCCTAGGGACCACCGGTGATGCGACCTTTTTGGGTAAAGTTAATGTGGTCGATGAAATAGCCCACAGTGGCGACGTAAATACAAAAATTGTGTTTGACACTGAAGATATAACGATATCGGCAGGTAACAAAGAAGGCATATCAATTACATCCGCCGCAGGCGTTGTTATTAACGACAACCATGATTCGGCTATGGATTTTAGGGTTGAATCCGATAATGACGATAAAGCGATCTTTGTTGATTCGAGTCTTGATATGATCTCAATAGGAGATCCGGCCGCAGATGCTCTTGGAGCTGGAGCGGCAGCTGATGTACATCTGTTTATATCTGGTAGTAGGGGCGGTATCACTTCTCAAGATGGAAAAACTGCAACGCCAGGCGGTGTTACGGTTATTGGTGGCGATCTTGTTGTTAGTGGAACCGTCTACAATGCTAATCATCAGATTATTCAGCCGTTATCTCTTAAAGAAAGTGGTACTTTTTCAACAGCACCTCAAGCACAAGGAACAGATTCCATTGCTCTTGGTAATGATGCTCAAGCCGGTAATATTGGTGGTGCTGCAAAATCCGGTGCAATTGCAATCGGTAATAAATCAAGAGCAATGAATACAAACGCGATTGCATTAGGTTCTGCGGCCGCTAATAATACAGCATCAGGTATTTCCGCAGCTGCGTTGGGTGGTGAAGAAATTACTGCTTCTGGAGATTACTCCGCTGTGCTTGGTGGGCAGACTAACGTTGCTGCTGGTAGCCACTCTGCAGTTATTGGTCGATCTAGTACAGTCTCATCTGCTGGGTCTGATAGTATTGCAATAGGTAAATCTTTGACTGTTGCTGAAGCTAATACCATAGCGATTGGTAATAATACTCATAACGCAAAAATAAGAATAAGTGGATCACTAGATGTAAGATCGATATCGATATTTAATGACGATGTTACTCTACCCTACGGATCTGACTTATTTGTTTCACAGTACATTAAACACCACGGTGATGAAGATACTCGAATCGAATTTGACGTTAATGAAGTTAATCTAACAGCTGCGGGATTTGATGTTGTTAAGGTAAATGCTACTACTCACACATCAGCAAACCCTTCAGCAACCCTTAATAAAGTTACAATCTTATCTGGTTCGGGACACGAAACTTCTTTTGACGAAGCTTCTGGAAAAGACGTCGCTTTCTATGTTTCAGGCTCTACTTCAAATAGAGGTGGACCACTAAAGGGAACTGCGGTGTTTGGTGGCGACGTACACATCTCTGGCGCACTTTCAACCGATGGCTCCTATACCTTCCAAGATTCATCGGTTCGGATCTTTAGAGATGGAAATATCCTCAAGTTTGATGACGGTATTATGGATGTGCAAAGTCTTGAAGATCTAGCGCAAGTTGCAGCATCTACTGCATTCTTCTTAGGCGTCGACGGAGCAAACCCAAACAGTGCTAGAATAAAAGCAACTGGTTCAATGGCCTTTGCTGGTGGACTCAATAATTACATTTCCAATCTTGGAGCGCATGGTGTTGGATCCGATGTTTACTTCTTTGTATCCGGATCAAACGGAGCAAAATTAGGTCATGCGGCTGCTGGTGCAAACCAATTTAAAACAGATGGTCGGGCAGTTGCGTTATTCGGAGGTGATGTTGCAATTAGTGGATCGACTCATGCTGCTGACATTACTGGATCGTTTATTAAGGCTAGCGGACCTTTAGTTGCCGGCGCCAATGTTATTAGGAATTCTAATAACGACAACAACATAAGGTTTAGTCCTTCTAATACGGGAGTATTTTTTGGAGCAGCAAATGGTGACGGAGATCCGCAATCATTTGTTGACATTCAAAAGAATGACGGAACTCAACTAGCATCGAATAACGAATTATCAAACTATAATATAGTATTGAGAAATAAGAGAGATGCCGCTGGTACTTTCTCTGGCATTGCTTTTGATATTGCAACTGATGCGGATGCGGACAAGATTGGTGCTTCTATTGCAGCGCGACGGATGAACGCAACCAACGCAAACCGATCTACTGATCTTATTTTCTCAACAAACAATAATGATGGTGGTGATGGTAGTGATTCCGATGACGCACTAACAGAAAGAATGAGAATCACCTCTGATGGTAAGGTTGGTATCGGTGTTACAAATCCAAGTTATGCACTCGATGTCAATGGTGACATTAAGATCCGCGGTAACGATATTAGGGACGCAAACGGCAATAAAGTTATTTCGTTTGACGGCTCTGGTAATGTCGATATTTTGGGCACTGTAACTTATGCAACTTCGTCTTTTGCAAATATTAAGATTAATGAAGGCGACATTGTTTTTGGAAATGCTCAGCACGCAGACTTGTTTGTTTCTGGTTCTACGGGAGCAAATGCAGCTGGTAAGAATCTGACTCTGCACGCTGGTGCTAGTACTGGTAACGTCGCTGGTGGTAGAATTGATTTTAGAGTCGCTCAAGCTGGTGGGTCTTCTAACTCTACTCCTAATGCACATACTACATTAATGAGTTTAGATCCAGCCGTTGGCGTAGTCATTCAAAGTTCCCTTCAGGTTCCAAATAACGACGGTATTAGAAATGGCGATGGCGAAATTGTTCTTCAGGTCGATGCAGATCGAAATGTAGATGTTCCAGATGGTGAAGTAACTGCGCAAACATTTTTCGCTAGTACAGGTAATTTCAAGGCTTCTCCTGGCCAATCTCTTGGTTTATATTCAAACAGCAACATTATTGCTTACTTGGATGCTAACCAAGGCACAACGCCAGGAAACAATACGTTTAAAATCAGAAACGGTTCAAATGCAGATGTATTTGAAGTTAACGAAGCTGGTGATGTCGAGGCTGCAGGTATTCTTTCAGGCAGTACTTTGGTTGTTCACGGACAAAGTACCCTATCCGGCGGGGACCTTGTTCCTGCTATTGATGTTAAAACTGGAAATAGCGACATTGCAGCATTGAGAATGGGTTACCATACTGGAAACATGGGATTCCGACTGGTCTATTCAGGAAGTGGAGGTGGTAACTTAAATCTCTTTTCTTTCCAGACAGAAGGAGAAGACGATAGCAATCAAACAGTATATCAAGTTGATCAAGCCGGATACTTCCAGCATAAGACCGATGTTACAATGTCTGGTAGTCTTAGCGTGACTGGTAGTCTTACACTAGGAATTCCAACAGGCGAGGTTTCCGATGCAATGTTTAACATTACAGATCAGACTCGAGACGCAACTGCAAATGTTGGTAATCCAGCAAATTATCACATGGTGTTACAACACGATGCAGCAGATAGTAATGGAAAAGGTGTTGGTATCGGTTTTATGGTTTCCGGGGAATCAGATGATATCGGTGCTGGTATTATCTTCAACAGGACGGACAATCATTCAAAAGGTGAACTTCTATTCTATACTAAGCAATCTAACGCTGATGATGTCGATCCGGTTCTTGCATTGACCTTAAATGATGCTGGTAATACGGAAATAGCTGGGTCTTTAACTTTAGGTACCGATTTAGCCGTTGCCGATGGTGGTACAGGAGCGTCAAATGCATCGGGCGCGCGAACTAATCTAGGTTTAGTCAAAGGAATAGCCGATGGAAATGTTTTGGCCGCCAACAATGCGGTAGCAGACAATGATTTCTTAAGAATCGACGGAACGGAAGTTGAAGGTAGAAGCGCGGCTCAAGTTCTTAGTGATATTGGCGCGCAGGCTGCTGATGCTGACTTAACAAATTTGTCTGGATGTCAGGCCGGAGCAAGTGCGGCATTAGCCCTTCTTACTTCAACAGAAGTTGCAATCCTTAATGGTGCTACCCTTTCAACCGCAGAACTTAACAAATTAGATGGTGCTAATGTTACTACTGCTGAACTTAACATCATGGACGGAAACACGACCGCTACAGCAACAACTGTCCATACAACCCAGGACAGAATTCCATATAATGATAACGGAACAATGAAGCAAGTCAGCATTGCAGATTTAATGAAAGCAGTTTCACCTTTTTCTACTGTTTATCAGGGGTATCTCTTGCTCAACAATGACGGCGGCGGGCTTAATGGCGAAAAACATCGAAATGTTTTAGGAAATGTTGACTCACCTAGTGGGGACTCGTCTACGTATTTCCAGGGACCTGGAGGATACTCAACGAAGTCATCATCAACCAATGACGCCACCGGTACCGATCACTTTATGCCCATCAGCGATACTGATGCTGCTGATGACTCTGCTGGCACTGTTTTCGTTTGTCCTCAGGATATTACTGTTACTGGATTTAAATTAATGTGGGTCGGTGAGTGGGTACCCAAATTGAGGGGTTCAACAACGATGCAGGATGCTGATATAACAGTTTTTATAGGGCATCAAGATGATACAGGCGACTTTGATAGCAGCGGTACTGAATATAATCTTATAACATCATACGATGAATATTTAAGTATCGGGAGTAGTCAGCACGCGGCGCAACCATTCAAAACGTTCTTTTACGATTGGAACAGCTCAATTAATTATGACGCCGGCGACAAAATAGCAATATACATAAGATACCACGTCAATAATAACGCCTCCATTGCTTATCATTTCGACCAAAATGCTTCGAACGCGTATGAAGGGGCTTCCAACAACGTGTACTTTAAACCGAGAATTGTTTTAACTGGCTATTATAGATAAAGAGGCAACAATGACACAGAAAGAAAGAATCGAACAATTAGAGAAGCTGCTCGCTGATTTGCAGGCTCAAGTTGAAAGTTTAAAACCACCGCCGCCACCTACTGCTGAACCTGATGGAGACGCCCTTAATTCTATCATTAGGGAGGTTTGGAATATGAAAAAGATTGGCGGCCCGATTGGTGAACAAGACCAGGCAGAATACCAAGCTGCGGTGAATGCTGGATATAAACCGTACAAAGACGGGCATCCTGACTTAGAATTATTCTATAAATCTGATGAGTATTTAAACAGAGATAAATAAACCTTTGAGTATATAAATGGCTGATCCTAATGATAAGTGGGAAGATAATGTAGATGGGTTTTCTATTATAGCTGGAAAGAAAGTTTCCTTTTATGTTGATAGAGAATGCATCTTATGCTCTGTATGCGAAGAGGTCGCACCTAATAATTTCCGAATGAATGATGATGAAAATCACGATATTTGTTTTAAGCAGCCTGAAAACGAAACAGAGCTGGAAGACTGTTATGAGGCCATGGATTCTTGCCCTGTTGAGGCTATAGGTGATGATGGCTCTAATTAGCTAATTAATTAATTAATTAAATTTAAAGAAGACTGAATTCCAGGTTAGCAGAATTTGGAATTAATTAATTACTAAGCTTAAGCTGAGCAATGTACAAAAAATAAATTTTCTTTTTTTCTTGTTTTGTATACAATACAGCTGTGTGTTGAATTATTTAGGATAAACAAGGAGAGCTTGAATGTTTACTAATCCTTTTGAAACAAAAAAATCGGAACACTTGATTCCAAAAGATTGTGATGTTGTTGTAGTCGGTGACCTATTTGCAGAGGATTATCTAGGAGGTGCTGAGCTAACAACTAGGGCTTTAGTACAATCCAGCCCATTGAGAATACATAAAATTCACTCCAAACATGTAACAATGAAAACTTTAGAGTCTGGTTATAATAAGTTTTGGATCTTTACTAATTTTTCTCAGTTCGATATGAAACTAATACCTTCTGTTGTTTCAAACATTAGGTATGCTATTATTGAATATGATTATAAATTTTGTAGATACCGCTCTATAGAAAAACATCTTAGTGCAGAAATGGAAGAATGTGGCTGTCATAATGAAATGCATGGCAAGTTAATCTCAGCTTTCTTTCACGGTGCAACAACTTGTTTCTATATGTCAGAAGCACAGATGAGAAGGTATCATGAAAGATTTCCATTTTTAGCTGAAGAGGAAGGAAGCAAACAATATGTTCTCAGTTCTGTCTTTTCTGAAGACTTTTTCGCTGCTATAAAAGTACTTAGAGAAAAATATAAAGATATAGAAAGAAAAGGTTGGCTTGTACTTGGTTCGAATTCTTGGATCAAAGGAACCAGCGCTGCTATAGCTTGGTGTGAAGACAATAACAAAGAGTATGAAGTCCTTCAGGGCCTTAGTCACGTACAAGTATTAGAAAAAATGGCACAAGCCGAAGGCTTTGTTTATCTTCCGCTAGGTGGTGATACATGTCCCAGAATGGTTCTAGAAGCTCAGTTGCTTGGCTGCAAGCTTGAAGTTAATGACAATGTACAACACATGACCGAAATTCCGTTCTGCGATGATGATTTACTAGATATTGAAACATACCTGTATGCAACAAGAGATACTTTCTGGACTTGGATCCAAACAGATATGGATTGGCAGCCAAACATTTCTGGCTACGTAACAACCAAAGATTGTATTTCACAAGAGTATCCTTTCGAGAATTGCATTAATTCAATGAAAGCTTTTTGTAGTGAGATAGTTGTCATGGATGGCGGTTCAACTGATGGAACGATTGAAAAGCTACGACTATTAGCCGATGAAGATGACAGGATTAAAATCTACGTACATAACGTTGATTGGGATGAGAAGAGATTTGCTGTACAAGATGGTTTGCAAAAAGCTCGAGCTCGAGAAAAGTGTACAGGCGAGTTCTGTTGGCAAATGGATTCCGATGAGGAAGTAAACCAAAACACCGTTGGTGAAATTGTTAAACTATGTCGACAGTTTCCAAAGTTTGTCGATTTGATTTCTTTACCGGTTGTAGAATATTGGGGATCGAAAGAAAAGGTTCGAATCGATGTTAATCCATGGAAGTGGCGTTTATCTAGAAATAAGCCACATATTACTCATGGTATACCAAAAGAACTAAGACTAACTGACGATGATGGTAATCTCTATTCTTCACCAGGTACCGATGGCTGTGACTATATTCACAAGGAAACTTTCGAAAGACTTCCTCATGCTTCTTTTTATACAAATGAAATCCATGCTCTTAGAATAAAAGCAATGCAGGGAGATTCCCAAGCTTTAGAAACCTACCAAGATTGGTTCAATCGTTTGATAAATGCGATGCCATCAATTAAACATTACAGTTGGCTCAACATTGAAAGAAAAATCAAGACATATAAAAACTATTGGCAACAGCATTGGGAAAGCTTGTACGATATCAAGCAAGAAGATACAGCGGATAACAACATGTTTTTTGACAAGCCTTGGTCAGAAGTATCAGACGAGGAGATAAAAACTTTGGCAAAAGATCTTGCAGAAAAAACCGGTGGTCATGTATTTCATTCAAAGATAGAGTGGGACAAGCCTATGCCACACATTTCCTGTGAGGACTAATGAAATTAGTAACTTTAGACTATGGCTGCGGAACTAGCTCGTCTATTTTAGACTATGGTGTTTCCGATGTAGTTATTGTCACCGAAGAAGATTACGAACACGTTTTTGAAGTTCAAGATGATTTATTCTTTGTTGGTCATGACTTCCTGTTATTCTTGTGGGATACTCAAGAAAAAGTCGAACGCTGGAAAAAGTTTCAGTATCAAAAAGTAGTTTGGTGCTTTGAAAGAATAGATGCAATAGTACCGATATGGCAGCAAAAAAGTCACTATAGTATGCAGATGGTCAAACAGTTTGCTGATAAGATATACGCCACAGATGAAGACGATTGTGACAAATATGGTTTCGAATGGTTTCCACAGTGGGCTAGCTGTAATTTTTACAACAATCGTAAAAGAGATGTAGTTTGGAATCAAATACTTTTTAGTGGCCAGGCTGGAAAACCCGAATATGCAGCCAGAAATAACTTTGTTAATCAGGTATTAGACGACAAGTCGTTATCAAAGTATATGAGGCTAACAAACACTTCAAGAACCCTATCCTGGGATGAATATGTTGATAACTTATTAAGTCATTCTGCAATACTAAACCCAGTTGGAATCCTTAAAGGTTTTAACACTAGGGCTTATGAGGTATTATATTCAGGAAGAATGCTTTTGCAACAGACTTACGGAAATTATAAACGACATTTTGAAATGATTGAAGATTGTAAAAATGTTATTCATTTTACCGATGTCCCTGGTCTTAAAAAGGGTTTATCAAATCTGGATTTAGATGTGAAAAATTCAAGTACTTTCTTTAAGAAAAATAATTTGTTTGCTAGGTTTGCCGACAAAGGCATTAATCTAAAATAAAGAGGAAAACATGGAAAACGAAAAACAGCAGATAACAGACAACTGGAAAGAGATCGGCAGAAAATTTCCACTAGTCTGTGGACTTAAAACGCTTGATTGTGAACTAACTATTTACGCGTGTTTACAACAAGCATATAAGCAATTCGACTATGTCGTTATCACTGACGACGGCTCGACGGATGGCACTTTAGATATGATACAGAAATGTGTTAACGATTTTGAAATTAAAAATATAACAGTTTTAGATGTTTCAAAATGGGATCCAATGCCTGATCAAAAAATAGAAAAAAGAATTGATGATCACCATGTTATGAGACCTGCAGGCCAAACACATGCAAAAGCTCAGTGGAAAAACTACGAAGTCGTAAAGCAAAATTTTCCAAATGCTATCTATGTTAGCTTGGAAGACGATGTTATACTATACGACAACATTAGATCTAGAATCTATAATAGAATAATCAATTGGAAAGAGCCATATACTGACTGTGAATTTTTTAATGTCACAACTATGATAGATAAAGAAACAACTCTTGAGGTTGCTCACAACTACGAAGAAGGTGTTCCTATTCCTGGTATGCGATTTAGAAGATTGCACGATAATGCCGGTGACTATACTCTAGCAGCTTGGTGGTGCGGAGGAGAAATTACTGTTGGACCAGATCCTAACTATCCATTTGGCGCTTGTTTGTTTCCATGGCTACCAAAAAATCAAATGGGTAAAAAAGGTCAATGTGATGATCTTCCTTTTGGTTTTCACTGTGTTAATTTTAGAAGTAACAAGATTGGCACTGACTACGGTGAAAAGGTTATTATTAAAAAGTTTGCTGAGTTAAATGACCCAGACATCGATACAACCCTTTTGGATCGTGTTCACTTTCCTAAAGAGGTCTATGTTGATAACAATAGGATTATCCAGTGGAAAGAGTAATACCGGCTTGTTCCGTCGCAACCAAGAAATCATTAACTGAGTTTGAACTTCTAAAGTTTAGTTTGGAGCAGTACCATAATGTTGAGTGGTTTGTAGCAACAGATGACTACACTGCTAAAGCTTTATCTCACTATAAAAATGTGAATGTAATCAACAAGATAAAGACCGATGACTGTAGTCATGGCGTAAATGACCCGGTTAAAAACAGACTTTTTCTAGAATTGATAATGACGAAATTTGATGCTATGGAAGCTGCAATCGAAAAATATGGTGTTGGATTTTTCGTAGACTCCGATATGTTTTTTGTCAATCCTCTCGAAAAGAGGTTTTTAGACTTACTTTGGAACAAAGACGTAGATGCAATATTAAGTCCTCACATGACAAATAATCTTGGGCTTGAAACACAAGTCGGCCATTTTAATGTTGGATTTTTTGCAGTTAGAAATAAAAATTATTTAGAACAGCATCGAGACATGTCTTGGAAAAGTAAAGAACTGGGCATGTACTATGAACAACAGCCTCTGCAATTTACTTCGTACGAATATCTAACTGTCAACGCTCCAATATACTATAATATAGGTTGGTGGCGATTTAATGAACAACATAATGCTAGTAGGCTACAATGGTTAAGAGAAGAAAATGGCAGAGTTATGTTGCAAAACAAACCGGCTATTTGTTTTCACGCACATACCATGAAATCCCTAGATTATAATAATTCAGGTCTTTTTTTAGTCCAAAAAGTCTTTGATTTAATGGTTAAGTGCATAAATGAGCACGGTAATAAAGATTATAAAGACCTTCTGGAGAAATATAATGAACTCAACAATCAAAAATCCTGAAGCAGTCTGCCTAATAACTCCGCCCTCTCCCTTTCTTTTAGACGAAAGGGTTTTCATGCATATTGGTATTCTAAAAGTAGCCTCGTCTCTTGAATCAAAGGGGCATGTAGTAGAATTTTTAGATTTAAGCGGTATTGAAAACTATTTAAAGGTTGTTGAAGACTATTGCAGGTCAACGAAAATAAAGACGTTTGGTTTAACAGCTTCAACTCCACAAGTGCCTTTTGCAGTTCAAATTGCACA
>MDSY01056137.1_pt1 | contig 10810 bp, 8 predicted proteins | sample 811131 | NCBI WGS metagenome assembly MDSY01 (sample SAMN05326643, study PRJNA326480) | marine metagenome | isolation source: seawater | place: Atlantic Ocean: South West | collected 2010
GCGCATAATCATCAAAAAATTCATTTTTATTTTTTGTAAATATCTTTGTCATTCTTCTTTGAACACCAGAAAATTTTTTTAAAGCATTTTTAATAATATTTATTTTTACACCTAGATTGATACAAACTGCTATAGCTGCGGATGCATTGAGAATATTATGTTCACCGATTAAATTTAAATTAATATTTTTAATACTTTTTTTTTTATTATTCAAATTTTTGTAATGCAGATCGAATAGTGAATGTGTGGCGCTATATCTTGGATTTTTTATTTTATAATTTGATTCTTTATCAAAACCATAAGTTAAAATATTTTTATTTTTTATCTTTGTTAGAATATTTCTGATATTCTTATTATCAATACAAACTATCGATTTGCCGATTGGTGGAGTTTTATTTATGAACTGGATAAAAGCAGCTTCCAAATTTTTGTAATTTTTATAATAATCTAAATGTTCTAAATCTATGTTAGTTATAATCGAATAATTAATTGGTAATTTTAAGAAACTTCCATCTGACTCATCCGCTTCAAGTATAGCCCAATCACCTTTTCCTAATTTTGCATTACTTTTAAACGAGTTAATAACTCCCCCATTTATTATAGTCGGATCTAACTTTTGATCATATAAAATTTTCGCTACCAGAGATGTGGTAGTAGTTTTTCCATGAGAACCAGTAATTATAATATTTTTTTTTTAATGAAACAACATTAGCCAAAATTTCAGCTCTTGAAAAAATTGGAATTTTTTTTTTTTTAGCTTGTTTAATTTCTAAATTGTTATCTTTAATAGCTGTAGACTTAACAATTATAGTTGCTTTTTTAAGGTTTTTTTTTGCATGCCCTATAAACACTTTAATTCCTGCTTTTGCACAATTAGATGTACTTTTATTTTGAAATTGATCGCTACCTTGAATTTTAAAACCCATAGTTTTCATAACTTGAGCTAGCCCGCTCATGCCTATTCCTCCAATGCCAATAAAATGAATTATTTCTTTTTGCCCAATGCTAATATTTTTCATCTCTTATTCTATTTAATTCTTTTTCAATATTATCGTACACTCCTATGTCAGAATATTGGCTTTGTTTAATCCTTATTTTATTCAACAAAGACCTGTTTTCATTAATCCTTTTTATCAATTCAAGTAATTTAATATTTAAATCTTTTTCCTCTATTAAATAGCTATACTGATTTTTTTCATAATGAATAGCATTTTTTAATTGGTGCCCGTCTGCTGAAGATGGCAAAGGAACAGAAATAAAAGGCATGTTTGCATTAAGTAACTCTGCCATCATTGATGAGCCTGAGCGTGTTATTACGAAGTTAGCTTTTGAAAAATAATCTAAAATATTACTACTGAAATTAAAAATTTCAAATTCAATTTTTAGATCTTTATAGAATGATTTTAAAAAATTATTTTGATCAGGTAAACATTGTTGGTAAATTTTTAAAGGTATTTTGGTTTCAATACATTTTTGAAATATTTCTGGAAGTTTTTCTCCGAAGATTTTTGCAGCCTGGCTACCTCCTAAAATCAATATATTTAGTCTATCGTTAGTTTGAGTAGTTTCAGATTTATCTTTATAATTTAATATTTCTTTACGGATAATGTTACCAATTGCACAAATTTTTTTTTTATATTTATTAGAAATTCCATCTAATTCACTATAAGAAACAAATATTTTTTTTGCATATGGCAATAGGTATTTGTTTGCTTTTCCAATATACAAATTATTTTCGTATAAAATAAATGGAATTCGAAGTAACCAAGCAGCTACACAAACTGGAAAAGAAGAATACCCTCCCATTCCAAAAACAAGATTTGGTCTATTAATAATTAAAAAAATAACCGATTTTGTAATTGCGTAACAAATCTTTATCAAAGAAAGTAATGTTTTAAATATATTTTTTTTAAAAATAGTTGAAGAGCTAATTTGAATAATCTTAAGTTCATGATAATTTTTTAAATATTTTAAACCACGCTTATCAGATATTATTTTAACATTTATTTTTTTGCTCATAAAGTGTTTTGCTAAGCTATAAGCTGGAAAAATATGTCCACCAGTGCCCCCGGTAGCAATTATGATTTTTTTAATTTCATTATTCATCAGTATCTAATCTAATTTTTGTATAATTTAGAATTACTCCAGCTAAAATTGCACTACCTATAAGAGACGAACCTCCGTAACTCAAAAAGGGTAATGTCATTCCTGTTGTTGGCAATAGACTAGTATTAACACCAATATGTATAAATGTTTGGAATATAAGAAGCGACGCTAGTCCACATAAAGAAAGTTTTAAAAACTCGTCACTTTTCATAATACAAATCTTTATAATTCTAAAAGATATATATAAAAAAATACTTATTATTAAAATCGATACTATCGACCCATACTCCTCTGATATAATGGCTATAATATAATCGGTATGAGCCTCTGGCACACTATCCTTTAAAATTCCTTCACCCATTCCTTGTCCTGTTAATCCTCCTTGCTTGATCGCATCTAAGGCTTTCGTTGATTGAAAACTATCTCCTTTACTAGGGTCGAAAAAAGCAATTAATCGATTTATGATATAACCAAACTTTTCGGGCATTAAGAACAAGAGGCTAGATAGCAAAACTACAAAAATAATAAAAAAACCAAATATATAAATGAAGCTCACTCCTGAAACGAATACTGTTGCGGCCCAGCTAATAATAAGCAAAATTGATTGGCCGAGATCTGGTTGGTCAATTAAGAGAATTATTACTGAGGCTAATAATAAAAAGCTAAATAAATATTTTATCTGAGATTTTTGAAACTTATCTAAAGATAGTATTTTAACAGTGGTCAAAATAAAAAAAGGCTTTAAAAGTTCTATTGGCTGTAATCGAAAAAGATATAAGCTTAACCACCTTTTAGCGCCTTTAACCTCTACACCAATAATAGGAACTAAAACTAATAGCAAAAATGTTAATATAAAAAAAGGTATAACTATCTTTTTTAATAACGATGTATCAATAGCTGAAATTATAAACATTATTAAAAGGGCTAAAATGGTAAAAGCTAAATGTTTGGAAAAAAAGAAATAGTAGGTTTTATTAAGTCTTTCACCTGCCAAAGAAGATGTGGAAGAGAATGAGATGAAGAGACCTAAAAAAAATAATATTAAAAAACCAAATAAAATATTTTTATCAATATTCCTCCAATAATCACTAAATTCAAATTTTAATAATTTTTTTAGCATATAATTTACATAATGTTTTAAATTCATTACCTCTATTTTCAAAATTTTTAAATTGATCAAAAGATGCTGCTGCAGGACTTAATAAAATTGTATAATTATTTTTTTTAACCGTTCTTGTATCTTGTATTGCTTGAATTACTGAACTTCTTAAATTATTTGTTACTAAAAAGTTTATATTTCCTTTTATTTGTTTTTTAAAAAAATCAATATTTTTACCCATAATATATGACTTAACTATATTTTTCTTTAAATATTTTAAATTTATTTTATCTTTTTGTTTTGGCAGCCCGCCAACAATCCAAAAAATATTTTTACATCCTGCTAAGGCAAGTTTTGCAGCCTGAAAACTTGTAGCTTTTGAATCGTTAATAAAAGTAACATCTTTTTTTTTTAAAAATAATTCGTAACGATGTGGAAGACCTAAAAAAGAGTTCATTGATTTTAAAAATGAATTTTTTTTTATTTTTAGTAATTTTGCCAAAGTAAAAACAAAACTCATATTTTCATCGTTTATATTTAAATTTAGATAATCATTTTTTAATTTAAACTTTACTTGTTTATATTCTTTACGGTTTACAGAAATCATTTTACTTAAATATTTTTTTCTTTTAAAAATTTTTTTAAGACTTTCATTTATTATTGCAAAATTATTTTTTTTTTGTAAGCGAAAAATTTTTAACTTTGACTCTGTATATGCTTTTAATGTTCCGTGCCAATCGATATGATCATTGGTGATATTGAGTAATACCGCATAATCAGGATGTATAAATTTCGAATGAGAAAGTTGAAACGATGAAGCCTCAATTACAAAATAAATATTTTTTTTTATTTTTAAATCTAAAACTGGTGTACCTATATTTCCACCTAAGTTTGCTTTAAAATTATTTTTCTTCAATAAATGAGCAATCATTTTACAAGTTGTAGATTTTCCATTTGATCCAGTTACTACAATTGACTTAAACTTTGAGTTACTTAAATAAAGCAAATCAATGTCTGTTATTATTTTTTTTTTATAATCAATTAAATCTTTTTTAAATTTTGTTTTTTTTAAACTTATGCCAGGACTTAGAATAATAAAGTCTACTTTTTTTATAATGTTTTTCAAATCTGGAATATTTTTATTTTTAAATTTTTTTCTGAGTTTTGCGTTATCGTCCCAAACAAAATAATTAGAAATATTTTTTTTTTTAAAATATTGAATTACTGAATGTCCAGTTGACCCAAGTCCATATATTAAAAAAGAGTGCGTTTTAAAATTTAATGTATTGGCCATTCACTATCGTAATTTTAGTGTTGCTAGCCCAACTAGTGCTAATATTATTGCGATAATCCAAAAACGAATTACAATTGTGGACTCAGCCCATCCTTTTTGTTCAAAATGGTGATGAATCGGGGCCATTTTAAAAATCCTTTTTCCTGTTAGTTTAAATGAAATAACTTGAATAATTACTGAAATAGTTTCTAAAACAAATAATCCCCCTATAATTGCAAGTACGATTTCATGTTTTACGATTATTGCAACTGCAGCTAAAGAACCTCCTAAGGATAATGATCCAGTGTCTCCCATAAAAATTTTAGCAGGTGGTGCGTTATACCAAAGAAAACCCAGACAAGATCCTACAATAGAACCACAAAATATAGAAATCTCACCTACGTCTGGAATGTATTGCAACTGAAGATATTCGGAAAAAATTGTATTTCCTACAACATAAGAAATCAATGTAAATGAAAGTGCCACTAGCATAACTGGAACAGTGGCTAGCCCATCTAGTCCATCAGTTAAATTAACGGCATTAGAAGATCCAATTATGACAAATAAACCAAATGGAATAAAAAAAAGGCCCATCTGCCAAATTAAATTTTTAAAGAATGGAAAGTAAAGATTGTATAAGTATTCATGATCTGAAAAATTTATCAAAATAAACAGTGTTACTGCACTAATAATTAATTGACCAAAAAACTTTAATTTAGAGTTAAGTCCTATAGAATTTTTTAATCTTATTTTAAGTAAATCATCTATAAAACCCAATATACCCAGACTTAGTGACACAAAAATCAATGTCCATATATAAATGTTTTTTAAGTCTGCCCATAACAAAGTACTGGTAAGAATTCCTATTATAATGATAACCCCGCCCATAGTAGGTGTTCCTGATTTTTTAATAATATGATCTATTGGACCGTCACGTCTTATTGGGTCAGAAATCATATTATCTGAAAAGATTTTTATAAGCGGTCCCCCAATTATAAAAACTATTATTAAAGAAGTGACTACTGATAGTCCTGTTCTGAAAGTAAGGTATTTAAATACGTTAAGGAAAGAATAGTGTTCAATAAATGAGGTAAGTAGATTATATAACATTTAGACTTCCTTTTATCATTGCATTGCTAATCATATTTAAACCAGTAGCGTTAGATCCTTTTATCATCAAATAATCATTATTAGCGATTATATTTTTTAAAAAAGTATCAATGTCTTGATTGCATTGAAAAATATTCCCTTGTTTCTCTTTTTTTAAATTTTTATAAGTAAATAAGGTCTTTTCTCCCTTTATAAAAACTTTATCTATGTCTGAGCTGTTAATAAGTTTTGATAGATTTATGTGATAAATTTCCGATCTTTTTCCCAGTTCTAGCATGTCTCCAAGAAGTAAATATTTTTTACAATTATTTTTTTTAATTTCTGAAAAATTATAAAGTGCGTTTTTCATAGAAAGAGGGCTGGCATTATAACTTTCATCTATAAGTTTAAAATTTTTTTTATATCTATTAATTTTATGTATTTTTCCTCTACCTTCAAAAGGTTGAATTTCTTTAATTGTTTGAATAATTTTTAAGATATCTAAGTTTAATTCTTTTAAAACAGCTAATGAAGCAAGTAAATTATAAATATTAATGTTCTTAATTTCCAATTTTAATAACTTACCATCAATTTTTACGACAATTTTTTTTAATTCTTTACTTTTTTTCATATCCACTAGACTAACATCTGATTTTTTTGATTTACCAAAAGTAATTACCTTTAAATTTTTTAATTTGGCTTTTTTATCTAAAAATCTAAAAAATCTGTCATCTCTATTTAATATAATTGTTCCTTTATTCTGAATATTATTAATTATTTCACTTTTTGCCCTTGCTATGCCCTGGATATTCTTAAAATTTTCTATGTGCGCCTCAGCTATATTCGTTATAATAGCTAAATTAGGTTTTATCATTTTAGAAAGAGTGTTTATTTCACCTATTTTACTCATGCCAACCTCAAATACTCCAAATTGATGGTCTAAGTTAAGGTTTGATAAGCTTAACGGAACGCCAAGATGATTGTTAAAAGATCGGGGTGATGCATAAGTTTTACCATATTTTTGAAGCAAAATATTAAGCATATTTTTTAAGGAAGTTTTTCCAACACTGCCAGTGATTGCTAATATTTTTGCACTGCAATTATCCCTTTTAAGTTGGGCGAATTTTTTTAAAAAATTAATTGAATCATTGGTAATTATTATTTTTTTGCTATTTTTTTTTTCGATTGACGTAGATACAGCACTACTAGCACCTTTTTGTAATGCTTCTGCAACAAATTTATTTCCATCATGATTTTTTCCTTTAATAGCTAAAAATAAATTATTTTTTCTAACCTTTCTAGAGTTGATAGTGAGTTCGTTAATTTTAAAAGAGAATTTATTCTTGGTAATTTTATTTAGTATATTCAAATTTAATAGATAATTTAAGTTTTTTTTATTTATTTTATCATTTCTTGCTTTGACTTTATTTACTATTTCTTTGTCAGAAATATTAAGTTTTTTGTGTCCATAATCTTGATAGTTTTCATGGCCTTTTCCTGCAATTAAAATCGTTTCATTTGGCTTAGCACTTAATATTGCTTCTGAAACTGCTTTTCTTCTATTGCCTATATTAAAGTAATTACAACCCTTAAGATGTTTAATAATTTCTTTTCGAATTTTTTCTGGATTTTCTTTTCTGGGATTATCATCCGTTACATAAATCTTGTGACAAAACTTTTTTGCAATTTTTGCCATTAAAGGTCGCTTTTTACAATCTCTTTCTCCTCCACAACCAAACACTAATGAAATATTATTATTATAATTTCTTTTTAAAGATTGAATTACTTCAGATAAAGCCTCGGGTGTATGGGCATAGTCGATAAAAACTCTTATATCATCTGGATATTTTTTTATAAGATTTAATCTTCCCTCTACATTTCTAATTTTTTTTAATGTATTTCTTATTTTAATATTTTTTAAACCACATAATTCTGCAGAAAGAATTGCCATAGACAAATTTTTCATTTGAAATAACCCGACTAAAGGTAGTTTGATATTCTTAATATAATTTAATTGGCTTTTGATATTTAATATCCTTAGTTTTCTTTTTTGGGAAATTTTCTTAATAATTGAATATTGTTTAATAGATGTGTCGGTTATTACATAGCTTCTTTTAGGCAGTAATTTTGAAAATAAATTCAACTTAGCTTTAAAATAAGCTTTCATTGTTTTATGGTAGTCTAAATGATCTTGACTAAAATTAGTAAAAATTCCAGCTTTAAATTTAATATTGTTCAATCTTTTTTGATCTAAGCCATGGCTTGAGGCTTCGATAATAACATTTTCAATTTTATTTTTTTTTATTTTTTCAAGGTTTTCGTGTAAATCAATTATATCAGGTGAGGTGAGATTCGTTTTTATAAAATTTTTTTTGTATTTGATTCCTAGCGTACCGATTGATGCCACTGGTATTTTATTTGCCTTTAGTATTTGATAAAAAAAATCAGCTACAGATGTTTTTCCATTTGTGCCAGTTACTGCAATAATATTTTTTGGCTTAAGTTTATAAAATTTTGAAGCAACTTCACTTAAATATTCACGAACTTTGCTTACTTTAACTATATTTACTCTACTATTTTTAAGATTACAGCTTTTAGAACAAACAATTACCAAAGCTCCTTTTTTAATTGCTAAATTAATATATTTTTCACCGTTTGAATTTTTTCCCTTGATCGCAAAAAATATAAATCCTTTTTTAACATTTTTACTATTAAGAGCTAAACCTTTAACTCTAAGATTTTCAAATTTTTTATCGGGGTTTTTAATTAGATATTTTAGCAACATTTTTTTTATAAAACTCTTCGCTTTTTATGGCTAAAATAGGTCCAATTTTTTCTATAATTTTGCCTGCTACATAAACAGAATTCCACCCTGCTTCGTTTCTAGTACCTTTGATATTAATACCTCTGTAATTGTATGTTAAATTGCTGGCAACTTGTGGATTTTCTAACATCACAAGCAAGATGTACTTAGGGTCATAAGATGGAAATACCGATATAAAAGTATTTAAATTTTCATTCTCACTCCTATACTTTTGTGAAGTACCTGTTTTTCCACCAACATCATACCCGTAGATATTAGCTAAGCTTGCTGTTCCCTCTTTATCTGTTACTACTTTTCTAAGTATGGTATTAATTTTTTTACTGGTTTCTGATGAAATTATTTTTTTATTATTATAATTTTTTTCTTTTTTAATAATAGTTGGCTCTATAATATAACCTCCATTAGTTATAGAGGCGTATGTTGCAGCTGCTTGCAAGGGTGTAACAGCAATTCCATGTCCGTAAGAAATAGTTTCTAACTTACATTTATTCCATTCAAAACTTATAGGTGTTCCAACTTCCTCTAGTTCAAATTTTGATCTCTTCAATAAACTTGTTTCTTTGATAAACTTCTTGTAATCATTTTCACCAATTTTTTTTGCCAACATTAAAGTTCCTACATTAGAAGATCTAATCAAAATATCCTCTACAGATAGATTTTTTGGAAATTCCTTAATGTCTGATATATTGTGGATGGAGCATTTTATTTTTTTTGGAATATTTTTAATAACTGTTTCTGGTGTTACTAATTTTTTTTCAATGGCTAATGCGATTGTAAATGTTTTAAAAATAGATCCTAATTCGTAAACGCCCTTTGTAATTTTATTAATGTAATTTTTATCAGTAATATTTTCCCTTCTATTAATATCAAAATTTGGTAAAGAGACTAAGGATAAAACTTCACCATTTTTAGCATTTAACAATAAAGCTCCCCCACCAGTTGCGTTAAATGTTGTTAAGGCCTTATTCATTTCATCGTTAATTATGTGCTGGATATTTGTGTCTAAAGTAAGCTGTAACGGACTGTTTAATAGGTTTTTATCTTTGAGTTGTTTATCAAAAAATTTTTCTACTCCAGAAATTCCATAATTATCATAATCAACTTGACCTAAGACATGGCTATATAAATTAGCATGAGTATAAATTCTAGATTGAAAAGGTTCAAAAATTATTCCTTTTTCTCCAAAAGACCACAATTTTTCTTTATCGCTTTGATTTAATCGTTTCTTTAAATAAAAATATCTACCATCATTTAATTGTTTTTTTATAGGTTTGATTGATATTTCAGGAAAATTTAATTTAATCTTAATTAATAAGTTATCCTTATTTTTTATCAATTTAGGGTTTATAGCTGCATGGTATGATTTTACATTTCTAGAAACTAAAATCCCATTTCTATCAATTATATCACGCCTTAAAGAGGTAAAGTGAGAAAAATTTTTTTTATAATTAAAAATCTCAGGATTTTTTAGAGAAACAAAAGTAATTTTTATAGAAAATATAATTATTAAAGAAAAAAAAAGAAAAAAAAGAAGGTAAATTCTGTCTTGCAAAATATTGATCTTTTTTATATTTTTACTTTTACTGTTATTATCTAAATAATCCTCAAAATAGAAACTTTTTTGGCTTTTACTAAGATACTTATTTTTTTGTTTTTTTTTCATCAGATGTTTTTAGGTTTGATATTTTTTTTTGTGAACTTATAAAACTATTAAGATTCAAATATATTTTTGAATAAGACATTGGTTCATATTCTATAAGATCTATTTCCTTAATTTTTTTTGCTAGGCTGGATGGAGAAGAAAGATAAAAATAATCTAATTGGGTCTCATTTAAGTCTTTTATTTTAATTGCAATATTTTTGTCTATTTTATGAATATTTTTTTCAATAATTCTTGTTTTATTTTTTATCATTGAAGTAATGCCTAATAAAAATAGAAATATAAAAATAGATATTATTAGCTCAACTTTAAGCATGTAAACTCTCCAGATCTAGATACTTCTTAAATTTATTTACTAGCTCATTAGGATAAATAAATTCATTATTATTTCTAATTGCGTATCTAAGTTTAGCTGATCTTGATGGTGAGTTTTTTAAGATTTCCTCATCAGATGGTTTAAAAACTTTGTTTCTGTATGCTTCAAATAAAGAAACATCGAGATCTTTAATTTCTGGAAAATATCTAGATGGGTTAGATCGATTCGAAGAAAAATTATTAAAAAAATATTTTACTATTTTATCCTCAATAGAATGAAAGGTTACAACTAAAATTTTGCCACCTGGTTTTAATTTTTTAGTAGCATTAATAATTCCATTAATTAATTCACTTATTTCTTTATTTACAAATATTCTAAGCGCCTGAAACGTTTTAGTGCAAGGATTTATTTTTTTTGAAAAATTTTTTTTTTTACTTTCTTCA
>MDSY01017297.1_pt1 | contig 10808 bp, 10 predicted proteins | sample 811131 | NCBI WGS metagenome assembly MDSY01 (sample SAMN05326643, study PRJNA326480) | marine metagenome | isolation source: seawater | place: Atlantic Ocean: South West | collected 2010
AATTTCAAAAAAATTAAGATTTAAATTTTTTGCATATTTCCCAAAAAAAGAATAGCAAGGTAATTTGATTAAATCAGATCTGCGAATTTCTTTTTTAATTAATTTCATTTTTTTTATAGTTTGTGTATTAAATTTAACTGGCCCTACAGCCTCATAATAAGTTTTTTCTTTTAAATTAAGATCCATTTTAATTACTTTATTTTTATAAATCATAACATCTTGTAAAATTGTTGACTTTTTGTATTTTTTTTTTCTACAAGTAATATAATTTTTATTATCTTTTACTATTTTGTTTAGAGCTTTATAAGAAATTATTAGATCAGAATTAAAATAAATAATATTATTATTAATATTTTGAATGCCTATAAAAAATGAACTAATACATCCTGTTTTATTAAACAATTTATTATGATGAAAATATAATTTGGTATTTCTAATTTTCTTTTTATAAAAATTTTCAATCAAATTTGATTTAAAACCTGTTACAATATGAAAATCTTTAATTTTTACCTGACTCTTAAAAATATTTTCGAGTTGCCATAATAACAACTCTTTTTTTTTTAATTTTAATAGTCCTTTAGGTAATTTTTTGGTTTTATTTCTAAATCGACTTCCAAGTCCTGCACACAATATTACAATACTATATTCCATTTTTTTTTATTAATTCGAAAACTAAATTTCCAATTTTTTTTATTTTTGCTCTATGGGTATTGCTTAATTTATATCTTTTATTTATCAAAGTTACTTTTTTTTTAGTTAATGTGAAAGTCTTATCAAATTTTTTTTTTAAAATTTGATTCGATACTTGTCCAAATATTCCAATAATAAATAAATTTTCTCTTTTTGCAAATTTTGCTATTTCAATAGTAAATTTTCCTAAAAGGCTGGTATTGTCTAATCTTCCTTCACCTGTCAAAATATATTTAATCTTTTTTTTTTTAATTAATTGTAAAATTTTACTTTTATCTAAAAAATATTTCATTCCATTAATAATCTCTGTCTTAAAAAGTAAACTTACAGAAAATGGAATTCCACTTGAGGAACCATGATAGCTATTATCTAGATTATTATTAAGTGTATTTTTAAACATCATGAAATATTTTTTTACAAGATTATCAATAAATTTTAATTCTATTTTTTTTGCACCTTTTTGTAATCCAAACATTTTGGTAGACCCTTTATTTCCATACAAAGGTAGTAATACATCTGCCAATAATATTATTTTAATATTTTTATATTTTTGTTTAGTTTGTTTAAATGAAACTAGATCTATTTGGCCTACTTTATCCCAACTATCTTTTAGAGGATTAAATTTAGTTTGATCATTATTTTTAAAAACTACACCCAGTGCTGAAAGAAAACCTATTCCTATATCAGTGGAATCACATCCTCCTAATCCAATATATATTTTTGTAGAACCTGACCTTATAGCTTTTTTAACTACCTCACCAAGTCCATACGATGATTTTTGAAAATAATTTTTTTTCTTTTTAACTAATTCTTTACCAATAATTTTTGACAATTCTATATAAGAAATTTTATTTTTATTATCAAATCTATAATATGATTTCATTTTTTCTAAATGAGAATTTTTTATTAAAATATTCTTTTTTTTATAATATTTGAGAAGATCTGATTTTAAAAAACCTGGACCGCCATCAGAAATATAAGCTTGAGATAAAATATTATTAATCTTTGTTTTAGCAAATATTTTATTAATGTTTTTTGCATCTGCAAAAAATTTAAAATCGTCTAATAATGATAATATCATTTTATTACTTGATTTATTTTCTCATGTTTAATTAAAGAAATTTGATATTTTTTAATAATTTCATTAATGTTTTTATATTTTTTTCTCTGTTTAAAATTAGGAACTTTTTTATATTATCATTTTTTATTTTTATCAAATTTGTAATTTGGTCATCAAAAAAATAAATCTGGTTATTTTTTGAAAATTTATTTAAAATTTGATTTTTTGATCTAAATAATTCTTTTGAATAAATATTTTTTAATGGTATTTTTACCTTATTATATTTTAATAATACTTTTATTGATTTATAATCTTTATTTGAAATTATAAAAAAATCTTTTGTTTTATTCTTCTTAAAAATACTTACGATTTCCTTGTAAAATGGGTTGAGTCCTACCCATTTTTTAAAATTTTCTTTCCTAAATTTTGCCCTTTCTTCATAGAATCTTTTCTTATAGTCATTATTAATTTGGAAATTAAGATTTTTAGCTTCTATCTTTTTTTTTATTAAAATGAATATCTTACAAAAATCAATTCCTTTAACTACATATGTGTTATAGGCAATTATTTTTTCATAATATTTATTATAAAAGATTTTAAAATTTTTAAAATCTTTCTGGAAAACTACTCTATACGCTATATAAAAACATTCTTGATATGAGTTGCAAATTACACCATCAAAATCAAAAAAATATACCTCTTTCATTATCTAGATAATTGTAGAATTGCATCATAAATTCTTTTACAATATGCATACTCATTGTCATGCCATAAATGAAAGCTTAGTAAATCATCATTAACTGAAGTTCTAAAACTCGATAAAATTGATGAACGTGAATCTTTTAAATAATCCAAACTAACTTTTTCTTTCTCAAAACTTCCATAACAAATGCCAAGAATCTTTGGATTTATTTTTTTTTCTAACATCTCTAAAAATTGATTTTTATTTAATTTTTTTTTTATCTTTAGCACACCATAAACTGAAGAAACAATATCTGTTGGAATTCTATATGACATTGCCTCTACCGCTATTTTACCATTTAAATTTGGTAATACCTCTATAACTGATTTAGATATTGCTGAATTTATCAACTTCACATTTTTAGATGCTCTTCCCAATTGTGGTAATCGATTAGGTCCATCTAAACTTTTTTCTGAGGAAAGAACTGGATGGATAGTGGTTAAAAACCCATTTTGAATAACAAGTTCTTCATCTACAATTTTTAAAAATGGAGCTGCTGCATTTCCTGTACAAGTAGATAACGAAATAGTTTTATGCTTATTTTTATTCAACTTATTCTCATTCACACCGTACACCAATGTAAAATCTGCTTCTTTTGCAGATCGAGTTATTAAAATATTTTTTAATTTTTTTGATATAAGTTTTTTTACATTTTTTATATTTTGTTGATTGCCAGAAGCTTCTATCAATAAATCTAATTTATGATTTTTCCAATTTACATCTGTAATATTTTTTGAAAAATTACATTCAATATTACTTTTTCCAATTTTAATTTTATTATTTCCTATAATAGAAATTTTTTTTGGAAAAATTCCATAAGTACTATCATTTTGAAGAAGATAAGATAAATTATGAATCGCATCTTTTTCTGATTGATCATCATTTTTTAAATCTTTAATAATTTTTACATTTATATTATTTTTTTTTTCAAAAATTATTCTTAATAAAGTTTTTCCAATTCTACCTAGACCACAAATTCCTATATTCATATTATAATTTTAGTTTTTATAAATGATTCATTAATCATTAATTTGCTAAATCTCTTTTGTTTTGAAAAATTAATCTTATAATTAAATTTCTGCCTATTCTACTAGTACCATTATCAAAAATTTTTATTATTGAGTATTAATATAGATTAATACGTAAAAAGACAATTATAAAAGAAATTTGATTGTTTTATTTGTTATAAAACTTTATTAATTAATATCTGCCATCTCTTAATTGCCTTGTTATATGGCAAACTAAAATTTTTAGTATATAAATTAAAATTATATTTTTTTAAATTAACTTTTAAGGGTATATGAAATCCTTTAAAATTTTTATAAATATTAACTTTTATATTTTTTACTCTTTTTTTTAAATAATGGTTACCTAAATTGGTTAACTTAGATAAACCAATATCATAATATATAATTGGCTTGTTTGTTGATGCCAAAACTTGAAAAGCACTAGAAGATACATAGTCAAAAACAAAAAAATCATAATCTTTGTAAATATTTTGCAAACTTTTAGATTTTAATTTCTTGTTAACAAAATTATAATTAACATTTAATTTTTGCTTTGGGTGTTCTTTAAAATCTAAATTATCCATGTTTTTAAATAGATATTCTTGCCATTGAATATATTTTTGTGGATCTATTATAAAATGATCTGGCTGTATTGCGTTAATTTTTTTTATTTTAGCAGATATATATAGTCCTCTCGAATTTTTAATATCAATTCTAGATTTTTTAAGAGTTCTGCTATTGAAAATATTTTGACATTGTTCGCTGTTTGTATAGATAATTTTTGGCTGGTCATTTAAAGATTTTAGATTTTTATCTTTATTATTTTTAAAGTTTCCATATTTACCATAACCTACTAAAATATCACATGTTGACAAATCATCGTATCTCCACGCGTATTGACTTACAGCACCCATTTCATCGCTATGGAAAAAAAGTATCGTTTTACAGTTTCTTTTTTTATAACCACTCAAGGCAAATAACCTATTGTAAATAGATGCTACATTACTTGTAATTAAATAAGTTTTTTTTTCGTTTATTTTTTTTGGTTCATTTAATTTTAGTTTTTTTATCCCATAATCAAGATTTATTATAAATTTTTTAATATTAAATTTTAATTGAAATTTTTTTCTAATTTCTAACATTAGATCTATTATTATTTTTCTTTGATATTTAATTTCAATATATCTTAACCTCGGTGTGTTAATAAAAAATACTGAATACCCTTTTGAATACGTATAAATGATAAATTTTAGATAATCAAAAAAACTTAAATTAAAACCATATATTAAGATTTTTTTTTTTGTAAAATTATCTATAAATAATGAAATTAAATTAAATAATTTTTTAAAAATTTTAAATAATGTATTTGTTTTTTTTTCAAATATATATTTATTATCTCTACACAAAAAATAATTTTTATTATAAAATTTTTTGTTACTTGAAATTTTATTTTCTAAATATTCTGTGCAAAAAAAATGCATTAATTCGTGATAGAATAATAAGATTAAATTGTTATCACCAATCTTTTTATCTTTTTTTAAGATAGAAAGTTTTTTTTCTATAGTGTTGCCTATGGTTTTTAAATTTTCATTAAGTTCATTAGTTAACATAATAAATTTAAGTAATATTAATTATTTCGTTTCTAGTCTTAATAGTAGTTGAGAAATATTCCAACATCACTTGATGTAACACAACTTGATCTTTTAGCTTAGGTAGTTTACACTTATCATATTTTAATAAATTTCTTACAAGGTTTTTTGATAGATCGCTTTGTAACACCAGCTTATCTCTAAAGATTATTTTTTTATTTTTTTTTACATCCGAATTGCAATGCTCGAAGAAGAGTTTTTTATCTTTATTTACTAACTTAACTTCAAATAAAACCCATTTATCATTTTCATGGAAAATTTCTATTTTTAATGGTTTTGTTGAATTAGTAGATGATAATAATAAAATATTATTTTTTTTAAAAAAAATTTTTATTCCACCATTCGCTTCAAGAAATGATTTTCTTCTCCTACTTTTTTTCCAAATCAAGCCTTTTCCAATGCTTTTAACTTTATAAGGTAATGTGCCAGTTATCCAAAAAACAAGGTCAAAAAAATGTATTGCATTACTTGCTAGACCCCAATTGCCACCACTAATTTTAAAAACTAAATTTGATTTTTTATTAATATCTTTTTTTAATTTAATAAATCTTGTCATCAACCTTCTTGGAATATTTATAAATACTTTTTTGTTACTCAGCGTTTTATTTATATTAAGAACATTCTTACTATTTTGCTCTATTACTTTTTCAATTATCCATTTAGAAATTCTATATTTATCATTATAATATTTAATTACTTTGCCTCTATTTCTTGCTGTTGTAGAAATTATTATTAAATCAAATCTTTTATTTGATAAAGACAATTTATTTAGACTTATGTTTTTGTTAGAATAATTTTTATTTTCTAAAATAAATTTATTTAATTTTTTTACATCTTTATCAAAAATAAAAATATCTATTTTAGAATCAATAATTTTACATATACCCTGAAAATATCTCTTACCAATATTACCTAATCCAACAATTAAAACCTTATATTTCATAAATTCTTTTAACAAGCTCTACTGACTTCATTCCTTCATCTATTGTTGTTAAATTTCTATTTTTTTTTGTTTTATAATAATTAATCAAGTTATTCACCTGATTATAAAACCCAGGTTTAAATTTTTTATTAATAATTTTCTCATAATCTTTTCCATTAATTTTTTCTATTGGTTTGACTAAAACATTTTTTTTTCCTAGATTCATAGATATCGACATTCTGCCCGGAATATTCCATTTTGAAAAATAAAAAACATAGTCTCCAGAGTTAAAAAATATTTTACAAAATATAAAAAATCTATTTCTAAATATTTTTTTTATTTTAATTATTTCACCACTACATATATATAATATCAAATCAATAAGATGAATTGAATTAACATAATTTAAATTTTTGATAATCTTTTTATTATAACCAAGTAACGTTAAATCATTTGGACTTTGTTGGTCATTTATAACTAATGAGATTGGTTTTTTTTTATTTTTAACTATTTTTTTTATCTTCAATATACTTTCATAATTTCTTCTATTATAGGCAATAAATGTTTTTTTAATTATATGACGAGGTATGTTTGAAATAATTTTTTTTGCTTCAAAATAATTTAAACCTAGAGGTTTTTCAAATAATATAACCCAGTTAAATTTTAAGATTTTTTTATAAATTTTTAAAATTGCTAGCTCATTGATGGCTACAATAACAATTTTTGGTCTGTACTTTTTGTATAATATTTCGACTGTGTCTACTTTTTTAATTTTTGGAAAAATTCTTTTTATTTTTAAGTGATTTTCCTTTGACCGTGTTACTACGCAGCTTAAATTAACTTGTTTGTTAAATTGATTTAAAACTTTTACATATTCTATTGCTATTGGGCCAGCTCCAACTAGTCCTATTTCAACTTTACTCATTTAATTTCTTAGTTTTTTTTCAACTTCATTTAAAATAAAATGACCTAGAAATAAATGTGCCTCCTGAATTCTAGCTGTGTCTGAGCTATTAACAAATAGATTATGATTAGCTAATTTTAACTTGCTTGATTCTAAACCCAAAAAACCTATCGATTTGATTTTTAATTTTTTACTTAATTTTAAAACTTTTAAAATGTTTTTTGATTTTCCAGATGTTGATAAAACTATCAAGCAATCATTTTTTGTTGCTAGGCCTTGAAGTGTTTTTGCAAAAATATCTTCAAAATCATAATCATTTGCACATGCCGTTAAGTGTGAATTATTAAATGATAAAGGTATAATTGGATAGGGTTTTCTGTTTACATTCGGGTTTAAGCGAACCAGAAACTCAGTTGAAAAATGTTCTGCCTGTGCCGCTGAACCACCATTACCACATATAAAAACTTTATTTTTTTTCATTAATGTTTTGGTTATTAAATCTACACAATTTGCTATTTTTGGCATTTGGCTCTGAAGACCCAATATAGTTTCTACATTTTGTGATATGCTCTCTAAAAAATCATTATCTTTATACGACATTATAAATTTTCTCTAAGCTTTTTTGCTATATCCTTTTCAATACTAAGTATCTTTTTTACTTTTGAGCCTTGGACAGCTTGCTCTATTGATCTTATTCCCCCTACCAAATCAGTAAGGCCCTTAGAAGTTATAGATGCAGACTGGTCACTTCCATACATTGTTCTATCTAGGGTATAATGTCTTTCAACTGAAGTTGCACCTAGAGCTACCGCAGCATAACTAATACTTAAACCTCCTTTTTCATGTCCACTATAACCAACTTTGGTTTTATACTTCTTTTTTAAAATATTTATCATTCCTAAATTAGCAAGTTTGTCTTGAAATGGGTAAGCAGCAATACAGTGCATCAACTCGAACTTACAGCCATGTTTTTTAAAAATTTTAATAGCATTATTGATATCTTTAAAGCTACACATTCCAGTACTAATAAAAGTATATTTTTTTTGTTTAGCAATTTCATTCAAAAGCTCTAAATTTACAATCATTGCAGAGGCAACTTTAGAATATCTTAACTTATATTTTTTCAAAAATTTAACACTTGGGATGTCCCATGGAGATGCAAACCACTCCATTTTATTTTTTTTACAAAATTTGTTTATTTCATCATATTCTTTTTCGTTAAACTCTAGACCATTTTTTTGGTCATATTGAGTATTGCCCCATGGACTTACTCTTTCAGATTCTAAATACTTTTTTGAATACAAAGTGCCTATATCTCTTTTTTGAAATTTAACTAGGTCTACACCACTTTTTTTTACTTCGAGTATCATTTTTTTCGCAGTGTTTAAATCACCATTATGGTTAATTCCTATTTCTGCTATAATTATTGTTTTGGACATAATAATTTAATTTGATTGTTAATTGTAAATATATACATAAACTAATTATGAAAGTTATGAAAGTATTTTGTATTGTATTAGCCAGAGGTGGGTCCAAACAAATCAAAAAAAAAAATATTATTAAATTAAACAATAAACCAATGTTGTATTACACTATTAAGGAGGCTCTTAGATCTAAATTAATTCATGAAACTTGGGTATCATCTGATAGTGATGAAATTCTTGAATATTCAAAAAAAATTGGTGCTAATACAATTAAAAGGCCTCTTAAATATTCAAAAGATAACTCTTCATCTGAAAGCAGTTGGATACATGCTGTAAGATATTTAAAAATGATTGGAAAACAAATAGATGTAGTTGTAGCTCCTCAAGTCACATCTCCTAAAAGACCAGAAAAAATTTTTGATAACGCAATTAAATATTTCAAAATAAACAAATTTGACAGCCTTATGTCTGTAAATGAAATTAATCAACCAAATACGTGGGTAAAATCTAAAAATTCAAAAATTCTAAAAAAAAAAAATCATAACTCATATAAAACCAGGCAGAGTTTAGAAAAAACTTATAATGAAAATGGTTCTTTTTATATTTTTAAAGCTAGTGAATTTTTAGTTAAAAAAAATAGATTATTTAAAAAAATTGGCATGTTTAAAATGAACAAAAAATATGGTTTTGAAGTTGATGATATTGAAGATTTATTAATTTTAAAAAAAATATTTAAAATTTAAAAATAATAATTTATATTTCTAATTGAGGATGTGAAATTTTTACACTTGGATCGGAAAGATCTGGTAATTTTGATGGATCAATATTTACACCAGTTTTTCTAACATCAATCTTTATTTCATCGCTTACTAAAGCTTCTTTGCACACAAAACTTGCAAGCCTATCTACAGTACCAATTTTAGCAAAATCAGAAAATGTGAATAATGTTTTTTTCTTATGATTTTCTATAAAAAAATCTGCTTCTTCATTGGTAATTTCAATGGTATTGGCCCATCGTATATTCATTAATGAAAAACCATCTTCTTTTCTAAATCTTATTCTTTCTGGTACTAAAATTTTAGCACCCTTTTCTATTGCATCATTAACATAAGAAAAATTTTTAAATTTGAATGGCTTCACAATAAATTCTTTGCCTGGCATTAAAGGATCTTGTCCATCCATTTTCCCAGAAGCGGCAAATGCGTCCATTCTACATCCTGATTGACAAACATCTATATAGTGACAACCTTTACATCCTTCAAAAAGATAACTCTCATTTCTCCATGTAGAAGTATTTTGATATGCATCTTTCAATCCAATTTCATAGACATTTCCATAATTTTTATCTTCCATGACACAGCCATGTGTCTCACCGTTAGAGTTAATATTAAATCTATGCCCCTGTTGTGTCGGACAACCTCTACCAACAAAATCTTGGTATTTTTCTAAATCACCAATCATACATAAGGGGTAGTTAATTAATGTTCCCACATTCATTCCAAACTCTTCTTTAAGTTTTAAAAGTTCATCTAAAGATTGTTTTGCAACCTCAATTTTAGCACTGTGTTGTTTTTGCACGTCTTTCCTGTCGTAAGCTGGAGGTATGACTCTATGAGCAAAAAATTGTGTAACACCAAGACTATTCAAAAATTTTCCAGACCTATAAATAGTTTCATGGTTAAGTTGGGTAACAATTGTATTAGCACTTACCCTTATCCCAGCAGCTACAGTAGTTTTTATTCCCTCAACAATTTTGTGGTATGACCCTTTAGAGGTAGTGATATAATCTGTTTCTGTTGGAAAATATGAGAACCATGATGTTAAAACATGGTCACAACCAATATCTTTTAATTTTTTCATTTTTTCTGGCGTCGCCAACATTAAATTACTATTTATACTTGTTGAAATATTATTTGCTACCAATCGTTCTAAGGCGTAACAAAGTTCATTAAATTTTGCCAAAGGCTCGCCTCCAGAAAGAATTACATGAAAAACTTTATTTTTTACAAATTCATCTATTAAGTAATCAACTTTATCTTTATCTAAATTAAATTTACCAGCATGCTCATCTCTCCATGGATTATAACAATGTCTACATTTTACATTGCATGCCTCTGTCATTTCTAAGTTTATGGTTGTTGGAGCTGAATATGCTTTTTTCTTATATCTGGTTATTTTTTCTTTAGGATTATATTCTGACTCAGCTGGATAAAAACCTTTTTGATGTGATTTAAATTTTTTTTTATCTTTTTCAGTAAAAACTTTATTTTGTGATTTAGTCATTTTTTGTGAAGTAAAAACTCTTCCAGTCAATTTTTATATAACTATAACCATATTTTTGTATTAATCTAACTATTTTGTCATGATTATCACCTATTTCACAAAAAATATCAGGTTTAAACTTTTTAAT
>MDSY01131841.1_pt1 | contig 10807 bp, 9 predicted proteins | sample 811131 | NCBI WGS metagenome assembly MDSY01 (sample SAMN05326643, study PRJNA326480) | marine metagenome | isolation source: seawater | place: Atlantic Ocean: South West | collected 2010
GCATGACCCATTCTTCTTCCAGGAGGAGCTGTTACTCCTGCAATAAATCCTACCATGGGTTTTTTAATTTTGTGGTTTTTAATAAACTCTGCAGCTTCTTCCTCTGCAGTCCCTCCAATTTCACCAATCATCAGAATTGATTCTGTTTCCTCATCATTCAAAAATAAATCTAAGCAATCTATAAAATTAGTTCCATTTATTGGATCTCCTCCAATTCCAATGCACGTTGATTGTCCTAACCCATTTTTCGTAGTCTGAGCAACTGCTTCGTAAGTAAGTGTTCCAGATCGTGAAACTATTCCAACTGATCCTCTTTTATGAATGTTTCCTGGCATAATTCCTATTTTACATTCATCAGGAGTAATTATTCCTGGACAATTTGGACCTATTAACCTTGAATTTGAATTTTTTAATATTTTTTTCACTTTTAACATATCTAAAACTGGTATTCCTTCTGTGATGCATACGATAATTTCAATTGAAGCATGTACTGCCTCAATAATTGCTGATGCTGCAAATTTAGCAGGAACATAAATCATCGTTGCATTGGCTCCTAAATTTTCTTTGGCTTCTTTAACAGTATTATATACTGGTCTTTCTAGATGTGTTTGACCACCTTTTTTCGGAGTAACTCCTCCAACTAAATTGGTTCCATATTTAATTGCTTGTTCAGAATGGAATGTTCCATGAGCACCTGTAAATCCCTGACAAATAACTTTTGTATTTTTATTAACTAGTACTGACATAAATTATTTTATTGCCTCAACAATTTTTTTTGCAGCATCTGAAAGATCTGAAGCTGAAACAATTTTTAGTCCTGAATTATCTAATATTTTTTTTCCTTCTTCGAAATTTGTGCCTGCTAGACGTACTACTAAAGGTACCTGAATTTTAATTTCTTTAGCGGCCTCTACAACTCCTTGTGCTAGTATATCACATCTCATTATCCCACCGAATATATTTATTAAAATACCTTTTACATTTTTATCTGAGAGGATAATTTTAAAAGCAGCAGTGACTTTTTCTTTTGAAGCTCCTCCTCCAACGTCTAAAAAGTTTGCTGGTTCTTCACCATACAATTTAATTATATCCATTGTAGCCATAGCAAGACCTGCGCCATTAACCATGCAACCAATACTTCCATCTAATTTTATATATGCTAACTCATGTTTGCTTGCTTCAATTTCATTATCTTCCTCTTCATTAAGATCTCTTAATTCTGTAATTTCAGGATGCTTAAAAAGTGCATTATCATCAAAATTCATTTTTGCATCAAGACAAACTATATTGTTATCCTTAGTTAATATTAAAGGATTTATTTCAACTAAATTAGAATCTGTATCAATAAACATTTTATAAATTGATTTAACCAAACTTTCTGCTTGATTGCTTGCCTCTTCATCTAAATTAAAAATTTTAATTATTTTTTTACAATCATCCTTGGAAATTTCATCATTTAAATCTACCTTAGTGGTGATAATTTTTTCTGGTGTTTTAATAGCTACCTCTTCGATATCCATTCCTCCTTGATCACTTGAAATAAATGCAATTTTAGAGCTTGATCTATCAACAAGACAAGAAAGATAAAATTCTTTACTAATTTCAGATGAAGCTTCAACATATAGTCTTTTTACCTGACGACCATTTGGACCAGTTTGATGTGTTATTAAAGTTTTTCCTAATAATTGCCTAGCTTCATCTTCTAACTTTTCAAGATTGTCTACTATTTTAACTCCACCAGCTTTTCCTCTGCCACCTGCATGTATTTGTGCTTTAAGCACATATTTATCTGTTTTAAGAGATTTTGCTTTTTCTATAAGCTCCTTAACTTCGAAAGAAAAAACTCCTTCCGGAACAATTGCACCATATTTTTTTAGAATCTGTTTTGCCTGATGCTCGTGGATATTCATTTACTAATTATTTAGACTTGGATCAATCTTTGATGCTGCTTCCCATAATTTTTTTACTGCCTCTATAGAATAATTAAATTCTGATCTCTCCTTATCATCTAATTCTATTTCTTCAATTTTTTCTACACCATTTTTTCCAATAATTACTGGTACTCCAGCATAAATTTTATCTACTCCATATTCTCCGTTCATATATGCTGCACATGGCAAAAGTTTTTTTTTATCGTGCAAATAAGCATCAGCCATTTCTACCCCAGATGCTGCAGGAGCGTAATATGCTGATCCTTTTTCCAAATACTTTACTATCTCAGCTCCCCCGTCTCTTGTTCTTTGATTTATTTTTTCTAGTGTTTCTAATGAAATTTTTCCTTCTTTAACTAAATCTAAAAGTGGTTTTCCAGAAATTTTTGTAAGTCTTGGCAAAGGTACCATTGTATCTCCATGGCCTCCCATAACCATTGCTTCTATTTCTTTGACTGGAACATTTAGTTCTAATGATAAAAAAAGTTTAAATCTTGAAGTATCCAAAATTCCTGCCATACCAACTACTTTATTAGAAGGTAATTCAGAATATTTTTGAAAAGCCATTACCATTACATCTAAAGGATTAGTTATACAAATTACAAAAGCATCTGGTGAATTTTTTTTTATTCCTTCTGCAACTTGTTTAATTATTTTTAAATTTATACCCAAAAGATCATCTCTACTCATTCCAGGTTTTCTTGGAACGCCTGCAGTTATAATAATTACATCTGAATTTTTTATATCCTCATAATTATCTGTTCCAGAAAGTTTAACATTAAATCCATCTACAGATGATGATTGAGCAATATCTAAAGATTTACCTTTAGCAATTCCACTTGCAACATCAAACATTATAATTTCATCAGCTAATTCTTTAATTCCAATTAAATGTGCTAATGTTCCACCAATTTGACCGGCGCCAATTAAAGATATTTTTTTCATTATTATTTCATTGTAGGCATTATAAACTCTGGATTTGATCTAACTCCTGAAGGCCATCTAGAAGTAATTGTTTTCAACTTTGTATAAAATCTTACTCCCTCTGGTCCATGCATATGTTGGTCTCCAAATAAGGATCTCTTCCATCCACCAAAACTATGATAAGCAACAGGAACTGGAATAGGAATATTTATTCCAACTAGCCCAATTTTAATTTTACTTGCAAAGGTTCTTCCAACATCTCCATCTCTAGTATAAACACTGGTTCCATTACCAAATTCATGATCATTTACAAGTTTTACAGCTTCATCAAAATCTTTTACTCTTACAACGGATAATACTGGTCCGAAAATTTCTTCTTTATAAATTCTCATATCCTTATTTACATGATCAAATAAACAACCTCCTATATAATATCCGTTTTCATAACCTTGTAGTTTTATATTTCTTCCATCAACAACAAGTTTAGCTCCTTCTTTAACCCCTAAATCAACATAACCTTTTACTCTTTCCAAATGTTCTTTGGTAACTAATGGGCCCATTTCTGAATTTTTATCCATGCCTGGACCAATTTTTAAACTTTCTACCTTTTTAGATATTTGACTAACCAATTCGTCGCCTATATTTCCTACAGCAACAGCAACTGATTGGGCCATACATCTTTCACCTGCTGAACCATATGCTGCACCTATAAGTCCATTTACTGCTTGATCTAAATCACAATCAGGCATCACTACACAGTGATTTTTTGCACCACCTAAAGCTTGAACCCTTTTCTCATTCTTTGCAGCATTTTCATAAATATATTTAGCTATTGGTGTTGAGCCAACAAAACTAACTGCAGGTATGTCTTTGTTTTCTAAAATTGCATCAACTACTTCTTTATCTCCATTAATTACATTAAATACTCCATCTGGTAATCCAGCTTCTTTAAATAATTCAGCTAAGCGTAAAGGACAAGATGGATCTTTCTCGGAAGGTTTTAATATAAAAGTATTTCCACATGCTATGGCCATTGGGAACATCCACATTGGGACCATTGCTGGAAAATTAAATGGGGTTATTCCAGCACAAACTCCTAAAGGCTGTCTAATTGACCAACTATCTATATCAGTACCTACATTTTCAGTAAATTCTCCTTTTAACATTTGTGGTATTCCACAAGCAAATTCAACTACCTCAAGACCTCTTGTTAAAGAACCCTTTGCATCTTCATAAACTTTTCCGTGCTCCGACACTATTAATTTTGTTAACTCATCAAAATTTTTTTCAATAATTTCTTTAAATTTAAATATTATTCTTGCTCTTTGAAGTGGAGGTTTTGTTGACCAAGTCTCAAAAGCTTTTTTTGCTTTTTGTACAGCTAAATCTAGATCTGATTTTGATGCTAATCTTACTTGTGACTCTTGCTTACCTGTAGCAGGATTAAATACTTTTCCAGTTCTATCAGAGGTGCCTGAAACAATTTTGCCATCTATAAAATGTTCTATTAAATTCATAGTTGCAATTATTTAATTAAGTAATTAGGTCCTTGCAAGCATTTTCTTAATTTCAGCTATTGCTTTTGCTGGATTTAAGCCTTTAGGACAAGCATTAGTGCAATTCAAAATAGTATGACATCTATATAACTTTAACTCATCAGCCACTTTTTCAAGTCTTTGTTTTCTTTCTTCATCTCTGCTGTCAATTATCCATCTATATGCTTGTAGTAAAACTGCTGGTCCTAAATATTTTTCACCATTCCACCAGTAACTAGGGCATGAAGTTGAACAACACGCGCACATTATACATTCATAGAGACCATCTAACTTTGCCCTGTCATCTATTGATTGTAGATTTTCTTTTTCAATATTTTTTTTAGAAGTTTTAAGCCAAGGCTCAACTGACTCATATTGCTTATATAATATGCTCAGATCACCAATTAAATCCTTTAATACTTTTAAATGTGGTAAAGGATAAATATTAATTTCCCCATCTAATTCAGTGTGAGACTTTGTGCATGCTAATCCATTTTTTCCATTCATATTCATGGCACAAGAACCACAAACACCATGTGCACACGATCTTCTATAAGCTAAGGAAGAATCAATTTCATTTTTAATTTTATTTAAAATATCTAAAACCTTTGATGGACAATTGTCCATATCAACTTCGTAAGTATCTAGTCTAGGATTTTCATTTTTAGATGGATCCCATCTATATACATTTACCTTTCTAATATTTTTAGAACCAGTTTTATCTTTATAATATTTACCCTTTTGAACTTTTGAATTAGCAGGTAAATTAATTTGTACCATTAATAAATTCTCTCTTGAGGTGGAAAATATTGAACATCATTTGTTAATGTAGATGTATGTACCGGTCTATAATTGATTTTTGTCTTATCACCATCAAGCCATGTTAAGGTATGCTGCATAAATTTTTTATCGTCACGGTTTGGAAAATCTTCTCTAGCGTGAGCTCCTCTACTTTCTTTTCTGCTATATGCAGAGTCAATTGTTGTTATTGCTTGTCTTATTAAATTATCAAATTCAAGAGTTTCAACCAAGTCAGTATTAAATATCAGCGATTTATCTTTTACTGATATTGAGTCGATACCTTCAAAAGGTTTCCTGATTTCTTCAACACCTTCTTTTAAGGTCTTTTCAGTTCTAAATACTGCACATTTCGATTGCATTGTTTTTTGCATAGATGATCTCAATTCTGAAGTGGGATTTAATCCCTTTGATTTTCTGATTTTATCAAATCTATCTAAACATTTATCAGTTTCAATTTGAGAAATTTCTTCATGGGGCATTTGAGGTTTTATCAATTCTGCTGCTCTTTTAGCGGCTGCTCTTCCAAAGACTACTAGATCAATTAAAGAATTGGAACCAAGTCTATTTGCTCCATGAACTGATACGCATGCCGCCTCTCCTATTGCCATTAATCCAGGAACAACTTGTTCTGAACCATTTAAAGTAAGAACCTCTGCTTTATAATTTGTTGGTATACCTCCCATATTGTAATGAACTGTAGGAACTACTGGTATCGGTTCTTTAGTAACATCAACATTTGCAAATAATCTGGAAGACTCGGATATTCCAGGTAATCGTTTTTCAATTACTTCTGGATCTAAATGATCTAAATGAAGATACACATGATCTTTTTCTTTTCCAACTCCTCTTCCTTCATTTATTTCAATTGCTATAGATCTACTAACAACATCTCTTGAAGCAAGGTCTTTTGCTTTTGGAGCATAATGTTTCATAAATCTATCTCCATCTGAATTTACTAAATAACCACCTTCTCCTCTAACACCTTCTGAAATTAAAGTTCCATGTCCATAAATTCCAGTTGGATGAAATTGAACAAATTCCATATCTTGCAAGGGTAAACCTGCTCTTAGTACCATCGCATTACCATCACCAGTGCATGTGTGTGCCGATGTAGAGGAATAATAAATTTTACCATAACCACCAGTCGCGATTATTGTTATGTGGGCTCTAAATCTATGAATAGATCCATCATTTAAGTTCCATGCAATCAGACCTTTGCAAGCACCATCTTTCATTAGTAAATCTAATGCAAAATATTCTATAAAAAATTCTGTATTATGTTTCAAAGCTTGGCCGTACAAAGTGTGCAGTATAGCATGTCCAGTTCTATCTGCGGCTGCACAGGTTCTTTGAACAGGCTCATTTCCATAATTTTTTGTCATTCCACCGAATGATCTTTGATAAATTTTTCCATCCTCTGTTCTACTAAAAGGAACTCCATATTTTTCTAATTCCAAAACCGCTCTTGGAGCCTCTTTGCATAAATATTCAATACAATCTTGATCTCCTAACCAGTCAGATCCTTTGACTGTATCATACATATGCCATCTCCAATCATCTTCTCCCATGTTTCCTAGAGCTGCTGAAATACCTCCTTGTGCAGCAGAAGTATGGCTTCTTGTTGGAAATACTTTTGAAATACAAGCTGTTTTTAATCCAACTTCACTTAAACCTACGGCTGCCCTAAGGCCTGAACCACCTGCTCCAAGCACAATAACGTCATACTCATGATCAATAATTTTATATTCTCTCATAAATTAAATATTACAATAATTGTAAATAAGGGAATTATTATAGCAAATATATTTAATACTTTGTTTGCGGCATTTTTGATTTTTTCATTTTTAATATAATCTTCAAATGCCTCGTTTATACTTAAAGCTGAAAAAAAATAAGCAAAAATTAGAAATAAACTTAATAATAGTTTTGAAGGTTGAGTTGATAAAAAGCTTACTAATTCATCATAATTTTTATCATAAATTATAGCAAAATTTATCGTAAACCAAATCATAAATGGAATTAAAATTGCTGAACTTATTTTTAAAAATAGCCATTTTTTTGTTACTACTCTCATTAAATTATATGCTCCTTATTAAATAAAATAATATAGTTAAAATAAATGAACCAAAAATTACTAATAAACCTGAAATATTGGCAATTTTAATTTCAAAACCATAACCTAAATCCATAATTAAATGTCTAGTTTCTGCTAATATTTGAAAACAAAAAGACCATATAATTCCTAAAATTAAAAATTTACCAAAAAAAGATTTTAAAAATAATTTAGTAATTTCATAATTATTTTCACCTAATGTTAAAGAAGTTATCCATATACAAATTAAAGTAATTGCTAGAATATTAATTACTCCTGTTATTCGATTGGAAATTGAAATTAAAGAAGATATATGCCAAGAATAAACTTCAATATGTGGAGATAAAGGATTTTTATTTTCCATAAAAATCTTCTTTAATTAAAGCCTCAGCTATTTCTACTGCATTTAACGCAGCACCTTTAAGCAAATTATCAGAAACAATCCATAAATTTATAGTATTTGGTTGAGTTTTATCTTCTCTAATTCTTGAAATGAATGTTTCATATTTATTTTCTGCTTCAGCTGGAGTCATATAACCACCATCTTTATGTTCATCTACAACCTTACAGCCTGGTGATGAAGATAAGACATTTTTAACTTCATCTAATTTATATTTTTTATGAAATTCTACGTTTACACTTATTGAATGAGATACAAGAACTGGAATCCTAACGCATGTAGTAGTAATTTTAATTTTATTATCTAAAATTTTTTTAACCTCATCGTGATTTTTTTGTTCTTCTTTAGTGTAACCATCTTCAAGAAAACTATCGATATGGGGAATGGCATTAAATGCAATTTGTTTTGTAAAATTTTTTGATTCTAATTTCTTATTTTCAAAATAATCTTTTGTTTGAGATAGCAATTCATCCATACCTGCTTTTCCTGCGCCTGATACTGATTGGTAGGTTGAGGCTATAATTCTTTTAATATTATAAAGATCATGTAAAGGTTTTAAAGCTACGACCATAGGTATTACTGAACAATTTGCGTTTGAAATTATATTTTTATTTTTGAAATGAACTAACTCTTTAGAATTCACCTCAGGAACAATTAAAGGAATAGTTGGATCTTTTCTAAAAAATTTAGAATTATCTATAACTATTGTTTTTTCTGCCGCTATAGGAGCCCATTTTTCTGCAATAGCACTCCCTGCTGCAAAAAAAGCAATTTTTACTTTTGAAAAATCGAATTTTTCTAGATCAATAACTGTAAGTTCTTTATTATTGAAATTAATTTTTTTTCCTTCGCTTTTAGATGATGCTAATAAAAACAATTCAGAAATTTGAAAATCCTTTGCTTCCAAAACTTGGATAAGTTTTCTTCCTACATTTCCTGTTGCGCCTACAATTGCTATATTCATGATACCTAAACTTTTATACTAAATGAAAGGTAAATCGCAAAGCTTTCCATCAAAAGTTTCGTTATTTATCTCAATTTTTACTGTTTGTGATACTTCCCAGAATGGTTTTTTCATCATTGCTATTCCAATAACTTTTCCAAAATAAGGTGAAAAACAGCCAGATCTTAATTCACCAATTTTTATATTATTATCATCTGTTATTTGTATAGATTTAGTTACATTTATTTCTTTAGTTTTAATTTGAACTCCCATCAATTTTTTTTTGACTCCTTCTGACTTAATTTTTTTTAAACTTTCTTTTCCTAGAAAGTTTGCATCTGAATCTAAATTTACATATTTTTCCAAACCGCACTCAAGAGGATTATCATTTATATCAATATCATTACCATAAGATAACAATCCACTTTCAATTCTTTCAATAATATTTGGGCACCCTGGCTTTAAATCAAATTCTTTTCCAATTTCAAAAAAATAATCATATAAATCTAAACCTGATTCTATATTTTCAACATAAATTTCATAGCCACCCTGTTTAGACCATCCTGATTGAGCAATTAAATGTTTTGTGCCTTTAAAATCAAAATAGCTAAAGCCAAAAAATTTTAATTTTGTTATTTCTTCTCCAAAAACTTTTTCCATTAATTCAAAAGATTTTGGACCCTGAACAGCCATTATATTTACATTTGGTTCAAATATCTCAACATCAAACTTGTGTCCTATTGCTAAACCTTTGGCAAATAAAATTACGTCAGAGTCAGCTACAGAAATCCACCACCTATTATTATTTAATCTTAAAACTACGGGATCATTAATTAAAAATCCACCATCATCAATAATAGGACAGTAATAACATCTTCCATCTTTTGAATTTGACAAATCTCTACAAGTCATTAGTTGAACTAATTTTGCAGAGTCTTTTCCAGTTATTTCAACTTGTCTCTCTCCAGCAACATCCCAAATCTGTACATTTTTTTTTAAATGATGATATGAGTCCTCGATTGATCCAAAAGAGGCTGGCAACAACATGTGGTTATAAGAAGTGTAAGCTGTTACTCCTTGCTTCTCAATACGAGAAGTATATGGAGTGCTTCTTAATCTTCTTGATTTAGCTATAGAAAATGTTTTCATTTTAAAAGTCTAAATGTATTATTTAGTTTTAAAAATCAAGTTAATTCCTTGACTTTTTTTCTAAGTTCAAATTTTTGGATTTTGCCTGTTGAAGTTTTTGGCAGTTCACAAAATTCTACTTTCTTTGGAACTTTAAAATTAGCAAGAGACTCTTTACAAAAATCAATTAAATCTTTTTCTGTTACAGGCTTATCTTTTACAGTCTCAATAAATGCACAAGGCACCTCTCCCCATTTTTCATCTGGCTTCGCTACTACTGCAGCAATCGAAACTGAAGGATGTTTTGATAAAGTGTTTTCTATTTCAATTGATGAAATATTTTCTCCTCCAGATATAATAATATCTTTTGATCTGTCTTGAATTTTTACATAACCATCTGGATACATAACAGCTAGATCTCCTGTATGAAACCATCCACCTTTCATAGCTTTGTTTGTGGCTTCTTTATCCTTAAAATAGCCTTTCATAACTACATTTCCCCTAATCATTATTTCACCAATTGTTTTGCCATCCCTTGGAACTTCTTTCATAGTTTCAGGATCCATAATTGTTACACCTTCTGTATTAGGATATCTCACACCTTGTCTCGCTTTAATCTCATTTTGTTTTTCTTCATCCAACTCATTCCATTCGTCATTCCATGCACACTGAGTTACATGTCCATAAGTTTCTGTTAATCCATAAACATGCATAACTTCAAAACCAAGGCTTTTCATTTTTTTAAAAATAATACTTGGTGGTGGAGCTCCAGCAGTTAATACATAAACTTTTTGTGTTAATTTTTTTCGATCATTTTCGGGTGCTCCTGTAATCATATTAAGTACAATAGGTGCACCACCAAAATGAGTGACATTATGTCTTTCAATCAGCTCAAAAATTTTTTTTATATCGATGTTTCTTAAACAAATTGTTTTTCCATTTAACATTGGTACAGTCCATGGATAACACCAGCCATTACAATGAAACATTGGTACAACAGTTAAAAAATTTAATCTATTTGGCATATTCCAAGCTGCTGCACTTCCTGTTGAC
>MDSY01062344.1_pt1 | contig 10806 bp, 8 predicted proteins | sample 811131 | NCBI WGS metagenome assembly MDSY01 (sample SAMN05326643, study PRJNA326480) | marine metagenome | isolation source: seawater | place: Atlantic Ocean: South West | collected 2010
AGTCCCAACCCTGCTTCGCATTCATTGTCATTCACGAATTGTCCCTATCACACGAATTTCAGCATTTTTGATTTTCAAGGGAGAGAGGTGTTGAATGATTTCTGGGTGGGCCAAACGATTGATGTCAGTGATTTTTCAGCTGGAGTTTATCTGGTTAAGGTAAATTCCCCGACCAAACAGTCTGCGAAAAAGCTGGTGATCAAATGAACCTTATCATCAGAATAATATCTTTGAAAAACCTAATTGGAGTTGATCATCATATTGAATTGCATCAATCGATTTAATGTGTCGCAGCTCTCAAGATTTATGCTATTCTTAAGTTCTTTCGGTGATGTTTGAGGATAGCTAAGCTGAAACGATAGCGTTTTGCTTGGGATAGAGATTCAAAGACTTAAGCGTGAGAGTATGCCGTGTCTTTTAGTACATTAGAAGTCTTAAAACCAATGTTATGAGATATTTCCTTTTCACTATTCTACTTGTTGTTCCGCTGTTGTTAACGGCTCAATCTAAAAAAGAGCAGATTGCCACACTAAATCTTAGGGTAGACAGTCTCTCTGAGGTGCTCATGAATGAACGAATAACGAACGAACAAACGTTGTCGGATCAGATGAAGGAAATGTATCAACTAAGTCAGGAAAAAAGTGATTTAGCAACAGAGGTGGTCAGGCTTTTGCAAGAAAAAAGTAAAATCGAGGATGAGAAGTTTGAAACAGAAATTGAGCGTGATTCCTTGATTTATAAACTAAGCGCGCTAAGTGACACGATTCACAAAAAAAACGAATTGCTCTCCATATCCCATCAACAGACAGACTCTCTGTTGGTGCTTTATGAAATGATGAGTGCAATTTGGGCAGCCGATTCTATCGCAGATTCAAACGAATCTATTATCGTTTCAAATGAATTGCCTGAAACAACACCCGTTGTCACGGGTTCTTGGGAAGACATTGTGAAAGAGGGCTATTTTGACCTTTGCGAAGAAACGACTGTAGAAGTTTTGGTTCAGAATTTTTTTGCGAACCCATCTTGGGATAGCTTCTTCGCAGAAGACGGTTATTATTACATAAATGTTACAGGAAACATTTTGTATGACAATGCCGCAGCTTTTTCACTCGTTCAGTTCAGTGTGTATGAAGATCAATCCTGGGAAATCAATGCCTTTGAAATTGATGGTCAACCTCAAGATGACTACATGGTGATTGAATTAATTAATTTAATGTGTCAGGAAAGTGGGAACTAAGCTTACGTGAATGTGCTTCTAAATAACTACAGACAAGTAGTTTGTAACTGACGGTAATTTTCGATATTTACGGTATGAAGACATTGGGTTACATTCTTATCATTTCTTCGGTTTGGATGGGATGCAAGCCCGTTCAAGAGAAAATTATTGGCACCTACGAGATTGATGCGGACAGAGGATGTCCCAATTGTGAAGACAACGGACCGGATTTGATGGTCTTTGAGAACTTCAATGTCAGTGATGGAAGTCCTGGTTATTATCGCTTTGGCTATGGAAATGGTGAAAGTCACTCTGGAACATATGATTTCTTACAGATGGATACACTCCTGAGATTAATGCTCTACCCGGACAGTTCTTCAATTCAATTTTACGGGATTGTGGGATCTATTCAGCAGACAGATTACAGAGTGGTAGGCAACAAGATCAAGGAGAATTGTGATGGGATTTTCCGAAACTGTGTTTGGGTGCGACGAGATTAATTACAGCACCTCTCCAGCACACATCGTGATAAAAATGGCATTTCTGCGCTCTTTTGGTTATATTGAGTGTTGTTATGAATAAAGGACAACTCATATTTTCCATTGCTCTGTTACTTGGACTTAGTGGTTCCGTTTTTTCTCAGGTCGTCCAATTGGAGTTGGATACTTTTAACCGTTCGATCCCTACGGCAAATTTTGGTGGCCAAACCTGGAGAGGCCCCTCTTGGGTCAATGAAGTTTTCAATGACTCAGTAGCTTCAATGTATCCGGATGTACTCGCATATCCGCCAAGCCCAGATATTTGGGATTGGCAAAATGGGTGGTTTTATCCTCAAGAAGTGTTAGACACCTGTTGTGTAGATACCATCACTTTAAATTGGGGGCAATTAAATGCGACAGTGATTGAAATCACACCTGAGAACTTTCAAAATGCGTTAGATCAAATTGGAGCTGAAGGTCTTTATTGCTTAAATATGATCAGTAGCAGTATGTCCAAGCAATTGGCAGACTTACAATCGGCGAAGGAAAATGGGGTTAAAATTGAAAGAATTAGACTCGGAGACGAAATGGGGAAAGCCGGCAATGACCATAGCATCAGTCATTACCCCACGGCGGAAGATTATGCTGCAACATGTGACATGTATATCGATTCGATACGGGCAATGCTTCCAGACACAAAAATCGCTGTTTCAGCGGGGAATTTCGGTGCTTACAACCCCAGGGCTCAAGAATGGAATGAAGCTTTATACAACATGACAAATCAAGCGGATGCCTTCAGGTGGTCTGCATTTTTCTACTTAAAAGAAGCAGATACCCTATTTACCACAAAACAACTTTTGGCCTATGCCTTTGACCAAATCCCAACGTATGAAAAGGTCAGAGAATTTCAAGATACCACGGCCAATTTGCAAAATCATGAGCTATGGGTGGGCTATGGGATTACAGATAACACGTTGGACAAGCGGTTTTTAAACAGATGGAGTTTGGTGTTGATGTTTAGTGCCTCTCATCACCTCTTTTTAAGCAACAAATTGGTTGAAGACATCAGTATGTTTAATGTCGGGGGGATTTTTGACAACTGGGAAGCTTTAGATACTCAGAATGGTTTCAGAAAAAGAGCGACTGGCGTTTTTGCCACGATTTGGAACAAGGCCAAACGGGGTAAAAACAGATCCACAAAAATTGAAACGCCTGCTCATTTAATGGACTCGGTCACGTATCTCAACAACAACAATGTTCCGCGCACGGTCGTCTATCCCAAGCTTTTTGGCTGGAAGTTTGAAAACGACTCCACTGTAGCATCATCTGTTGTCTTGACAAATATTTCAAACGACACGCTAGAGGTTTCTGTAGATAGTCTGCTTTCTGGCATTGTTTCTTGGGAGAAATGGCATTCAGATTCATTGTTTGATGTCATCGATCATGACAATTATATTCAATTAATTCCAGATACGGGACATACAAATATTGTCTTACTCCCATATTCCATAAATGTGGCGACAAGCCTTTGTTACTCTGAAGACTTAAATTTAGATGGCACTGTCAATGTTCCGGATTTGCTCAATTTATTAGGTGAATATGGATGTGCATCGTTTTGTGAATATGATCTTACGCAAGATGGTGTGGTGTCCGTCGATGATTTGTTGCAAGTTTTAAGTGTGTATGGAAATTCGTGCGAGTAACATGTTTCCAATGATTTCCTGTTTTTTTTTTTTACTAAATTGTGGGAATGCAAAGCACCTCTGAAAACTTTGATTATGATTACGTGATAATTGGGAGTGGTTTTGGGGGGAGCGTGTCTGCATTAAGGTTGAGTCAGAAAGGCTATAAAGTCCTTGTGGTTGAGAAAGGGAAGTGGTTTAACAATGCGGATGATTTTCCCAAAACGAATTGGAATTTGAAGAAATGGTTGTGGATTCCGGGACTTCGGTTTTTTGGAATCATGAAGATGACGTTTCTGAGGCATGTCACGATCGTTTCTGGAACTGGCGTTGGGGGAGGCTCCTTGGTTTATGCAAATACATTGCCGCGACCTTCGCGCGCGTTTTTCGACTCTGGAAGCTGGGCTGGACTCTTAGACTGGGAGGGAGAGCTAGACGCGCATTACAAGGAGGCGCTTCGGATGTTAGGGGCTTCTCCAAACCCTCGGCTTTTTGACGCCGATAAAGCGTTGAAAGATTTAGCTGTGGAGATCGGAAAGGAAAAGGAATTTCGCCATCCAAATGTTGCAGTGTATTTCGGCAAGCCGGGAAGAGAAGTGGCGGACCCTTATTTTGGAGGTGAGGGCCCTTCTAGAACAGGGTGTGTTCATTGTGGTGGGTGCATGACTGGATGCCGGTACAATTCGAAAAACACACTTGACAAGAACTACTTGTTCTTTGCTCAGAAGTTGGGTGCAGACATTCTTGCAGAAAATGAGGCTGTCGGGGTCGCGCCGATTCATGGGGGTGAAGGGGCAGAGGGATATAATATTTCCTTGAAATCAAGTACAAAATTATTTGGCGGCAGGAGAGAGGTTCGCGCGAAAGGTGTCATTTTTTCTGGGGGAGTATTGGGAACGGTGAAGCTGCTTTTAAAATTGAAGTCGACGACTTTGCCAAATCTCTCGGAGATGGTGGGCGGAGACATCCGAACGAACAACGAGACGCTTATTAGTGTCAGTACGCTCCGCAAGGACTTGGATATGTCTAAGGGAGTGGCGATAGGATCGATACTACACACAGATGAAAACTCACACTTGGAGGCCGTGAGGTATTCTGCGGGATCGGGATTTTGGAAGCTGCTCCATCTGCCCGTTTCACATGGGTCAAATGTTGTCGTGCGGTTGTCTCGGATGACCTTTTCTTTGTTGAAAGCGCCATGGAGTTATGCAAAAATTTACGTGAGCAACGTTTGGTCTAAAAGCACGGTAGTACTGCTGTTCATGCAAACTTTAGACAGTACTTTGAAGTTTAAATTGGGACTTACAGGAGGGCTTTCGTCATCAGTTTCAAAAGGAAAAGCACCAAACCCCAATATCCCCGCTTCGAATGCTTTGACTCAGAAATTCGCAGAATTAATCCAAGGGAAATCGACTTCTTTTGTCTTGGAAACATTGTCTGGAATTCCCTCGACGGCACACATCCTCGGTGGGGCAGTTATGGCTCCAAGCCCTGAAAAAGGTGTCATCAATAAAGACAACGAAGTCTTCGGATATAAAAACATGTTCGTTGTGGACGGTTCTATGATCTCCGCGAATCCCGGCGTAAACCCCTCGCTTTCCATCACAGCTATTGCAGAGCGGTGTATGTCTCAAATCCCTGATAAAAATTCCTGATTTTCACTTTGTATCTGCACTGTCAAGATCCGATCGATTTTACACATAAATTAATAATCCGTATCTTGTAGGTTCGTTTTAATTTTTAGCAACCAGATGAGATATTTATTTGCATTTTTATTATGGTCCTTCGTTTATGTTGTAATTGCTCAAGTTGATTGTCCAAACACCTTTGACAACAATGACGATGGAGCTGTAACTATAAACGATCTCTTAGATTTATTGGTGGTATTTGGTGATTCAGATTCAGATTTAGATGGAATTTGGGACAGTGTTGATGCCTGCGTGAATCTTTCGGCTTGTAACTATTCGGCCAATCCGACTGAAACTTGTGTATTTATTGATGCCTTGGGAACATGTGGTGGAGACTGCCTTGGTGATGCCGATGGAGATGGATTATGCGATGATATTGATGACTGTGTGGGAGAAGTGGACGAGTGTGGCGTGTGCAATGGTCCTGGTGCTACAGAGGTTGTGATTGACAGTATTACATTGCTTTATGACAGTGTTTACCTCCCTCAATTAGCTGCTTGGTATGTCTATGAGTACGATGCAGACACTGCTTTTACGTATGTGTGCCCCAACCTCTTCCAGAGTTGTGGTGACCTTATAACCCACGAAGGCTATGACTACAGTACAGTCTTAATTGGTGGGCAGTGTTGGTTCAGTGAGAACTGCCGTTATCTCCCTGAGGTTTCGCCTTCAAGTGAAGGCTCTCAGGTAGAACCTTTCTACTATATATATGGCTATGAAGGGTCGGATGTAGATGTCGCCAAATCCTCGCCTAACTTCGAAACGTACGGCGTGCTCTATAACTGGCCTGCAGTAATGACAGAGGACATTTGTCCTGTCGGTTGGCATATTCCATCTGACATTGAATGGCAAATAATGGAGGTGTCATTAGGTATGACAGAATCTGAAGCAGCCCAAAGTAACAGTTGGAGAGGATCTCCCGTTGGAAATGATTTGAAATCCAATACAGGATGGAGTGAAAATACGGGTTCTAATTCAAGTGGTTTTAATGGTTTTCCCGGCAGTAATAGGCATTGGGGCGGCTTCGCTAGCAGTTTTGGAAGTAGTGGGTTTTGGTGGTCAGCGTCACAATCTGACGCGCTCTCGTGGAGCCGATTGTTGAGCAGCTTCAGTGGGGCAGTCTACCGAGAGAGTACATCTCGAGATGCTGGTTTTTCTGCCCGGTGCATCATTGATTATGTCGACGATTGTGGTGTTTTAAATGGAGGGAACGCATCATGTGCAGACTGTTGTGGGGTTCCTAATGGTGACGGTTCTTTATGCAATGGCGCATGTGGTCCATGCAACGATGACACATCTTGTTTGGATGCCTGTGGGGTTCCCAACGGCGACAACTCTTCATGCGCTGACTGTTGTGGTGTCCCTAATGGTGCCGGATCTACATGCAATGGCGCATGTGGTCCATGCAACGATGACACCTCTTGTTTGGATGCCTGTGGGGTTCCCAACGGCGACAACTCTTCATGCGCTGACTGTTGTGGTGTACCTAATGGTGACGGATCTACATGCAATGGCGCATGTGGTTCTTGCAACGATGACACCTCTTGTTTGGACGCCTGTGGGGTTCCCAACGGCGACGGCGCATCATGTGCGTTTATATGTGGGCAACAAATTGAGCATGAAGGCTACAACTACAGCACTATACAAATTGGTGACGATTGTTGGTTCAGTGAGAACTGCCGTTATCTACCCAGTGTTTCTACCCCAGCTCCAGGCTCAGAGTCTACTCCTTTCTATTATGTTTACGGCTATGACGGTACAAGTGTAGCCGAAGCCAAGGCTACCTCCAACTATGTTTTGTTCGGAGCGTTATACAATTGGCCTGCAGCCATGGGAGGTGCTTGCCCAAGTGGCTGGCACATCCCAACAGATTCTGATTGGACCCATGTGACAAATTTATTTGGTGGAGAAATGGTCGCCGGTGATGCCATGAAATCAAATAATTACTGGAATGACGGGGGCAGTAACGGGGGCAATGGATCCAATTTAAGTGGGTTTAACGGAAGACCCGGAGGGTCACGAAATTTTAATAATGATGTCCCTGGTTCACAAGGGTTTTTTCCCTTATCTGGACTGTCTGGATACTATGGGGATTTTTGGAGTTCTACGCCTACAGAAATGACCGGATATTTTGAGGGGACCGTATGGGGACGCGTTTTAAACTTTGACAATCCAGAGGTTATGAGAAATGTCCCCCGAAAACATCTTGGGTACTCTGCGCGTTGTGTTCTGGATTAGATCCATTAGGAATGACAAGTCGACTGAATAATTTTTGGAACCGGATTGCCATTGTATTCCTTTGTGCATGTGTGTTTTTTCCTTGGCAAGACGATGGTTTATACAGTCTAGGTTGGGTGGTTGTGTCTGTATTGATATCCTTAAGACTTCTTTCAGGAGGGCTGAGCAAGGTGTCCCTTTTTGCGTTCGTGCTGTTAATGACTGCACTGTTATTTGGGGATTGGAATCACGATACCCTGCGATATATAGGGGTCGTTCTCGTCTTATTTATTCGGCCTCAAAATGAAGATGACGAAGGAGGCGTTGCGAAGGATTTTAAATTCCATCTCGTGTGCACCGCCCTGTTCGGTGTGGGCATTTGGATGGGCATCGGTTTTGATGGGGCGTCTTCAGGATTGCTTGAGTTGCACTGCGCGACATGGTTTGTCCTGATTGCCTTCTGTATGCTCAATCTGAGACATCACGACCCCTGGAAAGTGTATCTCCTTGTATTTGCCTTTCTCTTCACGTGTGTCTTTGTTACGGCATGGTCTTCCTTCGCTGCGGGGACAGTGCTTTTGTTGTGGCATTTCACGAGGGATTTTTGGACACATAGGCGATTGGTCACGTTGAGTGTGGTGTATGGCTCCATTCTGGTGGGGATGATTTTTATCGCGCACGCGGGCATTTCGTGGTTGAACGAAAACAAAGAGAATACACCTTTCGGTGAGGGCATGGTGCTTGAAAGCCAAAGTCTGGATGAGCGGCTTGCCTTGTGGGAATGGACGACATCCAAGTTCACGGGAAAAGTGAATGGTGCAGGCTCTTGGAGACAGGATGTCCAAGATGCTGATTTATTCATCGGGGACAGGCAGCCTAGGAGGGCTCACAATGAGTGGTTTCATTTCTCCTATGAATTGGGATGGATCGGTATCGTTCTTCTACTGCTATTCTGTATTGTAAGGCCCTGGTCTTCACTTATCATCGCGCCGATATTTCTTCTGTGGTTCCCCATGGAACGCCCCGATTTTATTCTTGCTCTGGCCATTTTACATTCCACGTCCAAATTCAGTTTTAATGGCATATGGAATTCCCCAAAGATCTCAACAGCATTCGTTATTCCTCTATTTGTGTTTTGGATTTTAAGTTGGACGATGGCCTCAAGGTCTATATACCTCCAAAATCAAATCTCAAAACATATTGCCACACATCATGTTTTGCCTGAATTCACGACGCTTGATTTATGGGCTTTGCAATTGTTTCCTGAGAATGTCAGATATGGCTCCGACGGATGGTTTCGTCTTGGACAACACTACTTGCTCAATGAAGATCCCTGTACTGCTTTTTATTGGCTAAACAGGAGGGAGGCGAGAGGTTTTCTCACAGACACCAATCTTGATTCCAAGGCACGCACTGATTGTAAAAACGCATATTAAGCCAGACATCAATGTTGAACTTTTCAGCTTTGTTCGCTGACCTTCTTATGTGTAAAGTAGTATACATAATATTTTTTTCGTATCTTAAAGTACAATCTAAAACAATGAGATATTTATTTTCACTTTACTTCATAGGACTTTTCTTTTCTTTATCTGCGCAAGAGACGGTGACGTATCCTTACAACCCTGATGGGAATGACGATGGTGTCGTGACTGTTCCTGATCTGCAGGATATGCTTTCATTCTACGGGAATGACTTTATACCAGGAGAGATTATGATAGGAGATACAGGTCTTTCACAGTGGGTACACATTCTTTCACAGACGCTCCTAGCCCAACAAGAATTGATTGATAGCTTGTCCGTGTCGGACACAAACAACAGCCACTTTATTCAAAGTCCGATTGATGTTTCTCAGGTTGTAAGTTGCGAAGACATCAATGGTTTAAAAGCAGGAACCATCGTCCATGATCTTCATTCGGGCACTCTGAGGATGGTCGTCAATGGAATAGCATGTGGCTCAGGTGGAAATAATGTATGGTTAGAGACCTACAATTGTTCTGGTTCAGGTGGGCTTTGTAATTATTGGAATTCCAATCTTCCTTTAGCTCATTATAAATGGTGCTTTTCAGTTTCTGATACGATTGTAATCAATGGCTTTTCTACACCTTGTGTAGGCACCTCATCTATGACTAGAATTGATGATTTGAATGGTGATGCTTACGATCCAAACATTCACTTCTCTTATAATGGCGTAGGAGGTGTAAAAGACAATGTTCTATTTCCTGGTCAAACGTATTGTTGGACCGTGAATAACTCATCTTGTAGTGAAAGCCTTAGACCCATTGACACATCTGTTTTTAATAATTTAGGGATTTGGATTTCGAACGATGGGGTACTGTGGGGGGCTTCAAATACATTTGCTGCTGTTCCTGCGGGTTTTAATTACTTTGACTTTGGAAGGAAACTAATTACACTCAACTTTAATTAAAAGACAACGTCACAGAAAATTAAATCTGTATCTTGTAGGTTCTTAATACCAAGAACGAATGAAACGCTTCTCTTTACAATCTGTGCTCTTTTTGCTATTTTTTGGTTTGGCCTCGATGCTTCACGCCCAAACATTCACCAACGGAAACAATCTTCTACAAGATGAATACAACAGCGGAGGTTGTGTGGGATTCACAGATATGGATGGGGATGGCTTTGATGATGTGGTGGTCTTGGATTTAAGCAGGAACCTTCACGTGCTCTATCAAGGCCCTGATGGTTCGTTCAATGATGTGGACTACGGTGCTGTAAGTGGGAGCAGTCAATGGGGGATGTGCGTGGCGGATTTCGACAACGACGGCCACAAAGATGTGTTTTCAGGTGGGGCTTATGATGGTGTGCATGTGCAGCATATTACAGAACCTGGGCTTAGCAATTCGATGTCGCTCAGCGATGGGAATATGTTTATGCAGGCTTGCAACTGGGCGGACATTGACAATGATGGTTATTTGGATGTTTTCGGATGTCATGATGATGGGTTAAGCCGTATTTGGCATGGCGCAGCAGATGGGTCATTAACGCCTTCAACGTCTTTAATCACTTTAGACAACTATGCCTTGGCGGATTATTCTGGCGGAAGCGATCACTCTGGAAACTACGGAACGGTTTTTTCGGACTTCGACAACGATGGGGACATTGATTTGTTTATTGCCAAGTGTCGCCAATTTGTGAGTGATCCGAACGACCCACGTCGAATCAACCAGCTTTGGGTAAACGATGGAAACGGCAACTTTACGGAAGAAGCAAACGAGCGCGGTTTGGTCTTTTACGAGCAGAGCTGGACAGTCGATTTTGCAGACACAGATAACGATGGAGATTTAGATTGTCTGATCACGAATCACAGTACGACGCTCTTCCTTTTTGAAAATGACGGGGCGGGATATTTTACAAATATCACAGCTGGAAGTGGTTTAGAGGTGACGGGATTCTTCCTTCAAGCAAAGATGGAAGATTTCGACAACGATGGATATGTTGATTTGGTTTACTCAGGGGGAGCGCATGCTTTCTTTCATAACAACGGTGACAACACCTTTACTGAA
>MDSY01147720.1_pt1 | contig 10803 bp, 17 predicted proteins | sample 811131 | NCBI WGS metagenome assembly MDSY01 (sample SAMN05326643, study PRJNA326480) | marine metagenome | isolation source: seawater | place: Atlantic Ocean: South West | collected 2010
GCCGGAGGAGTGTGCAACCCCTCCGGCATATTTTCTGCCTAAAGTTTTCAGACTTGGGCTAGTACCATACGAGCCTGCCCAAGATGAGCACTCATCTCTGTGCACTCATCGTACAAGCATTCTCCGTTGTAGAACGCCATACCGCCCTCAAAGCACATGCCTTCCTCGCTGTACGAGATGGCAATCTTGAGAGTAGGGAATCGCTTAGAAACCCTTTCCCAGAACTCTGTGCTGAGTGGACCCCATGCAGTCTCATAAGTACCTTCAATACCCCAGTCGGGATCAAAGGTGTCAATCTCTGCATGACAGTCTCCCCACTTGGTTCCCCAGTTGGAGTCGTTGTTAGCCCAGTCGTACCAGTTGTCCCAACCAGTCTCGGCTTGCGCCCTATCACCCTTCTCAATGAGCATGTAGTGCTCCGCCTTCCGCTCTTCGTAGAGTTCGGGAGTCCAGAAGTCGTTACCTGAATCTTCAACAAGTTCCATGAACCTGCCGTCCGAATCAAAGTCGCCAGTAGGCTTAGGCGAACGAGTACCGATCAGTACCTCTGGCATGGGATAGAGATTCACGAGACGATACTCATGCTCCTCCTCTTCCTTGATGATTTCCATGAACTTCTGAAGTTCCTCAGCGTCCAGTTCATCTTCGGACACTTGAATCTCAAAGTGATTACTGCACCAGTTTGGCATTATGCCACCTCTCTTTCTAGTAGATATGTTCCTTCTAGGAACACTCTGGTTTTTTCAATTTCGTGGAAAGTAATGTCGTGCGAGTCTTGGTCTGCAACCAAGTCTTTCGCAATGTTATCTAGAGCCATGAAAACAATATCTCTTGCTCTATCATTACTTACTTGTATGTTGTTTGTTGGCGTGTTCAATCAAAAACCTCCTAACAGGTCAGTTGCCATATCTCGGATTCCTTCATAGTCGGGAATCTCATCATTGTAGTGAATGTCGTTCGGAACGTCAAGTTCGTCTAACATTTCTTCCATTTCCAGAAGGCTTGAAACCCTCCGACCATACTCCTCATCTGTTTCGATGTAGATTTGGATTTTTTCTTTTGGTTCAGTCATTTTACCTCCATGACTTGTTGATACTTCCAGCGTAGCAGGCTAGGGGCTGACTTGCAACCCCTAGCCAAACTTTTTATCGCTTCGGTTGAGTAACCTTGACGCTCTCTACCGCTTTGATGTTGATCGCTTGACCAACAAGATCGGCATCAAGCCAACCAGCCTCGATAGCACCGTCAATGAGTCTCATGTCACCGACACGCTTCGTCACCCTCTGGTGCTGACCTTGCGGAAGCACGTCCTTGAGAGTGTCGTTGTCAATGCTACGGCGGTTCTGGTGAACGATGGCTACCTTAGTACCATCTACCAGAGTGACATCGTGACCCAAGTCCTTGAAGGTTGCTTCTTGCAACTCAAGTGCGTCCTTGATGTCCGCTAGTTGTGAGCGAAGATCAACGATGCGAGTAGCGATTAGTTCCGCTACCTTTGCCTCATTGACTTCTACTTCTATCAGTTGTCGTTGTTCCATTCGGAACCTCCTTGATTAGTTGATGTATTCATCATTACATACTTTGACTTGCTTGTCAAGTCTTATCCAAGATTTTCTCAGATTTGTTTGTTCCTTGATTTCTTGGTACTACCCACAGTATCATCGGGGTGTGACACTCGCAACCTCAGCCGAAGAAAAAAACTTTGGATAAGACTTGCAATTGTCTCACCAACCTGCTAACGTGGTTATCAACCAAGTGACCAAAGGAGGTCAAATGATTTGCCCGAAGTGCGATGCAGAAATGCATGAGCCGTTCATTGCTCTCAGTAGAGATGACAACCGAACGAAGGTTTGCCCAGACTGCGGAGCGAAAGAAGCACTAGTTTCTTTCTTGGAAGCAACAATCTGGAAAGAACAATATCCAGTCTAAAAAACAACAAGCAGGTAGCAGAAGTTGAAAGGCTTTTGTTACCTGCTTATTTTTTTTTGCCCTAAATAATCAAAAACAAAAAGGGGGGCAAGATAGTCCCGTAGGGGGCGGGGCTTACTGAGACTTCTAAACTACTCAATGGTGTCCCTATGGTGTTCCCAACGTACAACGCAAAAAGCCCCAACCGATTTCTCGACTGAGGCAATTACGGATTTATGCAGTATCTCCGAAAAGATGTCAAACGCTAAATCTTACGTTTACGCTTTACAACTATGTTTGGCGGATTAGGAGGGAAAATACACCCTGTTCTTGAAAAGCCTGTCTGTCGGCTATCAGTTCCTCTAACTATTGTTAGAGCATTCTCCAGAGCAAATCACTCTAGTGTAACCCTTTTCCGTAGCCGAATAATTTCAACTTTGGACCTAATCCCAGTGGCAGTGATTCCACTGTTTATGGCGGAGTCTGTCATTCCAGACTATCTCTCTTACCGTTGGCTTAACTCATATTCCATGTAGGACCAGAGCCAGTTCCACTGACCATGTAAACACTGTAACACACCTTTGCAAGTGTGTCAAGTTTTATCAGCAGATTTTTACCTGCCGATTTTCTAAGGTAACTTTTGAAGCCGAGTGAACAGCCTCTCCGTTATCCTTACGGTAGAAGAAGCCAGCCTTGTACGGATTGTATGACACATCTACTGTTGTGTCTAGTTCCTCATCTGTGAGTGTTCCGATTACAAAGGCGTGGACATTCTTCCTGCCTTCTTGCAGTACCCGTTGTCTTCCGGCTTCACTAACTCGAAACTCCACATCGGTGAGGTTCAGTCTGTCAGCGTAGTCGGTGACCCGCCACCCTTTGGGGGTTTTGGTTTGGACACTGAATGTGTGCTTGTGTAGGTTGTAATAAACTTTAACTTTCATGTGAACCACCATACTACAGGGGTGGGACACTTGTCAAGTATTTCTTGGATAAACTTTTCTAACTAATTCTTGGCTAAGACTTGACAGACTGTAATTAGTATGTTACCTTGGGTATCAACTAACCAGACCTAGGAGGTCACATGAAATACAAAATAATCATAGAGGCTACAGAAGAAGCCGGAAATTCCTATGAGGTAGAGAAAGCATTGAATGAACTTAACCTTGCATTCGGTGACATGCTCATCTCTTGGAAAGAAGGTGATGACATTGGCTAATTCAATTACTATCGTTCCTCGAATCAGAGAAGGGCACGCCGATTCAGACTATGCCAAAGAAATGAACAATCAAGGAGATAAAGATTTCGGAACTGGTTATTGTTGCGATACTTTTTATGGAATGGATATGTTCACTGATGACATGACATGCTACTGGTGTGCTTATGGAGACAACTGGGAAGAAGAGAGGGTATAATGTACATCGTTTACAGACGACCATTCAAAGATGGAGAACCATCGCATAACTATGACATGGAACATGGAGAAGCACACGGTCCATTTGAAACCGAAGCGGAAGCAATCAAGTATGCCAACGCTCTACCGTACTGGCAGATTGTCACACTTGGCGGATACAAAGAACCATGCATCATGAAAGACCAAGACGGTAACCTTCATGAGTTTGAGAACTTCCCCGACCTAGAGGCAATGAAATGGCTAGGCGACTACGAAATCAAGAAATTACAGAAAATCTGAGATAAGACTTGACAAGGCAGAAAAACTCTGCTAAGTTTATAAACATCAAGCAACACCGCTTGAGAAACACACCGACCACAGGAGGTCACAACAAATGGGACACATGCTTACACACCGTTCGGAGTGGGCAAACGGAATCAACGCCATGGACGGCGCTCTGGAAACAGAGTCCATCTTTGAGCCTAAGGTTACGCCTACCCTTCTTCCCAACGGAACGGAATCGCATAAGTCGCTTACGGTTTACCGTGAGTACAACGATGGCACTCAGGTAGAACTGAATGCTGGTGTTAAGGCTGGCTACCACGCTGGCTCTTACGCTACCCTTATCAATACTGCTGAGGCTATGTTCCCCAACAGCCTGACGAAGATGGAGAACTACGACGATGGCGCAGTCCTTGTCTTCACTCAGGACATCGGAGAGGAATACTCTTTCGGTGACGGGGACACGCTTACCAAGCACATGATGTACACTGCATCGCTTAACAGCACCTATTCCACGAAGGCTATCGGTTTCACCTTCCGACCCTTCTGCACCAATCAGGAAAGTCTCGGTACTCTCCAGTTGGCTCAGAAGCGAACGAAGAACCATGACGCCATGCTTTTCAGCAAGGCTCAGATCATGGCTAACTACGCCGATGCGTTTGATCGCTTCATCACTAACGCTACGATGCTCAAGAGTTACACTATGACTAACTCGCTGCTCCGTACCGTTCTTGATCAGGTGGCTCCTCTGATCACTGATCCTGAGGCTACCACTAAGGCAATCAACTTCGCTGAGAAGCGTCGTGACGGTATCATGTACTACTACGGCGAGGAAGTTGATAAGTTCGGTGAGAACGCATACAGCCTGTACCAAGCAGTGCAGTCGTATGAGTTCCACGACCAGACTAAGGGCAAGAACGCTGATATCAAGAAGGTGAACGTTATCTCTGATCCTTCCGCTAATCAGACTCTGACCAACAAGACGGTAGACATTCTACTGTCGGTCTGACGAGGGGGGCGTGCGCCCTTGGTAACCCAACAGCACGAGACCTCCTGAGCATGAGGTAAAACTGCTCACCACATTTCGCAAAAGAAATACTTGACACAGCCAACACGGGTGTGCTAAGTTGAAATCAACAACTAGCCGACAGAAGTCGGAGAAAGAAGAAACATCATGGGAGCACGAGGAACTATCCGAGTTAAGCACTGCAACACAGACACCGCTCTGCATTTCTATGCCCACTGGACAGGACCGGACTTGCCAAAAATCTTGGCTGAAAGTTTGGAGCGAGTGAAGTCTGCTGGTCGTCTTAACGATGAGGCATACGCTTCTCGTATCATCTTTGACACTCTTACTGAGTGCACGGGTGAGACCACAGGTTACGGAATGGTCGTTGGTGACGAAAACGTCCCCTTTGACATTGATTACGATGTACCATGCGTTGAATGGACCGATGAAGGTCAAGTCATCGTATACATCATTCCGGTTGATCTAATGCTACACGGAAACTGGAGTACTAGCGATGTTGTTGCAGACTACATCACTATGCAGTGGACCGCTGAGGAATTTATTTCAATTAATCGTATTAAATACTTGACAAGCGTCTGAGCATCTGCTAAGGTGTTTGTTACTGGGGAAGTTCCCCAAACCAACTCAACTAACAACTGTACTGGAGGTACAAAATGAGTGAAGAAATGAAAGACAACTGCTGGGATACATTCAAGCAGATTGTACACGCAGGAGTGGACAGGGTAATCCTGTACGGTCCCCCAGGGACTGGCAAAACCTTCTCAGCACTTCACAGTGTGAAGCGAGAGGGACAGGAGTCTCACCGACTCACCTGCACCGATGACATGACCAACATGGACGTTACTGGTGGGTTCCTTCCATCGGCTGACGGTGGATTCCAGTGGATTGAAGGTGTGGCTATCAAGGCTCGCCGTACTGGTGCCCGACTCGTCGTAGACGAGATTGACAAGGCAGGTGGCGACGTGTTCGCTACGCTTCTCAACATGACTGACTCTGATGGGTCGTCAGAATGGGAGCACCCCGTTACCGGAGAGAAGACGACTCCAGCACCAGGTTACACTGTCATCATGACAACTAACGTGGAGCAGATTGAGGAATTGCCTCAGGCTCTCATTGACAGGTTCCCCGTTCGGCTCAGGATTGACCGACCTCACCCTGATGCACTGGCTACACTGCCTAGGCACTGGCGAGGCTATGCCGACCGTATGGCTGATGCAGGCTCAGAGCGTATGTCGCTCCGACTGTTCCAGTCCATGAACAAACTGTCAAACCAGATGGGCGAAGAAAAAGCAGCCCAACTGATTCTAGGAGAACGTGCCCAAGCCTTCTTGGAAGCGATCAAGATTGATCAATTCCAACAGGTGGACGGCTAAGATCGTGCCTCCAAGTGACTAGGGTTTCTTTCTTTCCCCTAGTCATAGCACAGGGGGGAGAGGGGTTTGGTTGGTTACCCTCTCCCCCCAACTTTTCTTTGAAAAGACTTGACAACCTACCCAACACCTGCTAAGGTGATAACATCATATCCGAGTGAGAGGAAAATAGATATGAACCACATTATTGAACAAGTACATAATCGCAACAGACCAATGCCAGAGTTGTTTGCCCGTAAGGACATTCGTAACTCCGGTGGTTGGGACGTTGCTAACGTTCGTGCGGTACGAGGGGAACCCTTCATTACCGTCTCAGGACGTATCATGCGAGTCCCACTGGACGACTCTAACCTTGCTAGGAGCATTCGTGCCCACGAGCAAATCCACGTCAAGGTTTCTCCACAGGACTTGACTCCCTACATCAATGACGTTACGCCAGAGATGGCTATTCGTTCTGCTGAGGAAGCACGAGTCAATTACATTGCTAAGAGTCTCGGCTTCCCGATGAAGGACATGATCACGGGTTCTGAGAAGCACGACGGTGAAGTCATCGTCCAGAACAACGGGTGGAGCGAGGCAGTTTACGCTGTAGCGTCTTCTATCCACACTGGCGGACTTCGCCCACTGCTCACCGGTATTCGCCGTGAGGCTCCGGTATGGGCAGATCAATTGCGAGAGATTGCTAAGGAATTCGAGAAGTTTCAGAAGAAGCAGATCCGTTCCATCAAGTCTCGCCACTGGGGTGTGAACAGCACACCAGATGACGTTGCATTCGCTATCTACGGCTCTACTGAAGCCGAGGGCGAGCGTAGCGACTGGATTCGTGGTATGGCATTCACTGTAGAGTTTGCTATGCTCATTGAGTCCATTGCCGAAATGCCTTCCCCTCCTATGGAGCACATTGAGCCTGAGGTACCTACACAAAGCGAGCAGGACGATGATGGTGACGACATGGAAGAAGAGGGTATTGACGATGAGAATGAAGACGGCGAAGAAGAGGCTGAAGGCAACGCTGGTCCAAACGGTGAACATAACGGAGATGTGCAAGATGGTTTGCACAAGGACGCTAACCGTGAGGAACTAGCAGACCAGAAGCAACAGATTGACCGTAAGGCTATCCAGAGGCGAGCCAAGCAAGCGCTAGACGCTATGTCACGGCGAGGAGCCGCTGGCGACTGGCTTCCGGTTCGTCTGGCTCACCTTCCCCTAACTCTCAACGTTCAGGGCGCTATCGGCAAGAAGCGAGTCGCTTCCAACGTAGGTCGTAACCCACGACGGATTCAGCGACTTCTTACTGACCCAGAGCGTCGTATCTTCGACAAGAAGGTGCGAGCAAGTGGAGGTGTAGTACTGATTGACTGCTCCGGTTCTATGGACTTGTCCAAAGACCAAGTGAAGGATCTCATGCTCTCCGCTCCGGGCTGTACCGTCATCGCATACTCCTGCGGTTGGCGAGCAGAGGAGAACACCTATGTGTTGGCAGACAAGGGAAAGATCTTCTCTGGTGACCTGCCTTACTTCCACTCTGGGAACGGCAACGACCTTAGTGCCATTGAGTACGCTGTCAGCCGTAAGCAGAACATCAGCGCTCCCATCGTATGGGTCACTGATGGAATGGTCTACCGTCCTAACGGAGGAAGCGTGTATGACCAAAAGGAGTGTGCCCACTATGCGAGAAAGCACAGGGTCCACATGGAGCATACCCCCGAAGATGCGATTGAGTATCTGAAGGGACTCCAGCGAGGACAGGCACACAAGCCCAAGATTCTGGACCGATGGAAGGACCTACTTGGGCAAGCATAATGAGAAAGGCAGGGACCGGATTGCTCTCACTCTCCAGTCCCTGCCTGCTCGTTCTAAACGGCTAACCCCGAAAATAACCGTTCAAGACTCTACTATAGCATAAAACTAAACTAAGGATTGGAGGAATTACATAATGAATGAACAACAATTATTTGACACACCGAGAAGCAAGTGCCCTCGCCCCCCAGTATCGGAGGCGGACATGCAGGAACTGTTTGACTACTGGAAGGACACATTCAACAAGCGTTCCTCCACAGTCTTTGACGAGGCTCGGCGGAAGAAGATCGCCGTCGCACTGAACAACTACTCCATGGAAGTATGCAAGCAAGCGATCAAGGGTTGCTCACTCTCTCCATGGCACAACGGACAGAACCCCAACAACAAGAAGTACACAGACCTAAGCCTCATCTTTCGAAACGCCGACAAGGTGGAGTACTTCCTAGACATCTACGAGAACGAGGCAAAGGGAGAACAGGAGATGGAAGAATGGCTGAACAGTTAACGAACACAGATATCGCAAGCACCACAGAACTCGTAATCTCCGAGAACCTTCACCTCAGCGGGATCATACGCACACGGCCAGGGATCACCGCAAGGACCGATGAGTTTGTTAGTGCCATCAACATAATTACGAAGCACATCAGCGACTGTAGGTATCGCAGTCTCAGGGGGCTTTCTAATGAGTCCAATGGTGTCCCTAGCGCTAGCCTCTAACTTGAAGGCGCAGTACTGGGCAGTACTCATCCCCTCTTTTTCAGCAGACTCTACCAACAGTTCCTTCAACCAAATCGGAACCGAAATGTGTAACTTAGTCAGTTTGTTCTTCTGATCCATCTTTCGATCCAAAATCATCTAAACTTTCCAAGCCCGCTTCTTTTAAGGCCATAGTTAAAAGTAATTCTGTAATCGTAATATCGTACCCATCGGAAATCTCAAGTAAAAGATTCTTCAACCGAGGGTCAACTTTGAAAGACATGCCAATTTTATCAACAGCAAGATCCGCTTTCTTTGGCGGACGGCCAGTTCTCATAACATGAAACGAATCACGCACACTCATCACCTCTTTATATATAATAGCACGTTGGCTATTGAGGGTTCCACTAGTTAGTATAGAACACTTCATAACAAGCCAATGGTGTCCCTAGCGAGCGGGTGCTGCGCTGGTTGCGGCAGTGGTTCTTATAAAGCCATGGTCTTGGGTTCAATTCCCAACGCTCGTACATTTCGACAATGTTAAAACCAATCTTTGTGTCCACTTTCACAAAGTTTTGACTTGATTAGTAATCCAAAAGGTTATATCTTAATATCTGAGAAGGTGAACGGAGGTGAATCACCAATGAGATATAAGATTTTAAACCGAATTGACGCAGCGAGAGCAAACTCACGCCGCCGCAGACATAACCGTGCTTGGAAGAACGTCCACCTTCCAGAGCGTAGAATGTGGACCGACTCACTAGAACGAGAAATTCTTCGGATGCGCCTCTGAACAAATTGCATCTAAAGTTTTGAAAGGCCCCTGCGAAATGCGGGGGCTTCTTCATTTTTACTTTTACTCGACAGAACTTTTCTAAAACTGCAAGTTTTGAACACTTTCGCAGCCAACCCGCTGCTGCCGCTGCCCGATTTCACCCAAACTCTGATGAGTTATTCCAACCCCGCTGCCACACCCACACCGCAAAATATGGCAACGCACCAAGCCACAAGGCTCAATCCCCGAAACCGGACCCAAGGGAGTCCCGAAAAAAAAATAAAAGAAACTTCTAATATCTTCTATGGTATCCCTATGGCGTCCCTACCGCAGCCGCACGCCGCACGCAAGACAGAACTCAGACCAAGGATAGACCTGACGCTGCTCAATCGGATGCGTACAAGAGAAGATCTCTCTCCATCTCGAATCAGCCATCTGACGAAGCCACTCAGAAACAGACAAACCATCTGCTTCCGCAGCAGCCTGCCACTGATCACGCTGCGTCTCAGAAACCCTGATTAAGACTTGCTTATCACGGGACTCCTCAACCGTCTCTTCATCCTCCACGAGTGTAGAAGACAAAGCAGCCTCAATCTTGCTGCGCTTCACCTCATCACTACGAAGGACTTCCTTAAAATAATCTGTACTCATTATTCATTCTCCTCATCAATTTCTTCGCTAATAATTTCTGCTTCTATAACGGGGCTATCTAAGGTTTCTTCTAAAACATCCAATGGCGTCCCTAACTCATCATCGGAAACATTATCTAAGATATTCGAAACAACCCCCTGATCCAACACACCAGACGAAGCCATCAACTCCAACAAAGCCAACGCCTCATCCTTAGCACCATCACCAGCAGCCACCTCTTGCACCTGACCAGCCAACGAAGACTGCACCTCAATAACCTCCTGAGACTCCAACCCAGAAATAGCCACCTCAGTACGCTCCACGTTCATACCCAACAACTTAGCCCTACGATCCATAATACCCAACACAGTACGAACAGCATTCTGATCAGGCTCCAACATAATCTCAGAACCATCATCCAACGTCTCACGCCTAAACTGCGTCAAAGGCCACATAGACTTCTGCATCTCATCCAACCGCTCCAACTCTAACCTAAGAACTTCAGGATACGATAAGAAAGCCTCACTGTTAAGCCGACCCAACACACGACGAGAAGCCGCCGCAACAGCAGCAGCCGACATATTGAACCTCTTACCAATATCAACATTCGACAAACCCGACTTCTTCAAATTGAAGATACGCAGATCCCTCTCAGCAAGAAACTCTCTCGAAAGTTTATTAGACTCAGCCATAACAGTATTGTATATCCCCGTGCTATATCTGTCATCAACTCTTATTCAAATACGACCAAATCTGAGCCAACGTAAACTTCTCAGCCCTAACCCCACGTCGTTGAGCCTCAGCAGAAAGTTGCCTAGGAGTCAAACCAGCCCACACACCGTGAAGATCGCTAGGAGGAAAAGTCAAAGCATAATCCAAACATTCCTTACGCACAGGACACTGCCTACACATACGTCTAGCC
>MDSY01002860.1_pt1 | contig 10801 bp, 9 predicted proteins | sample 811131 | NCBI WGS metagenome assembly MDSY01 (sample SAMN05326643, study PRJNA326480) | marine metagenome | isolation source: seawater | place: Atlantic Ocean: South West | collected 2010
ATATTAATCCAATAAATGAAGTATTTCCATCAAATGGTACTAAAAGTAATATAGGAGACAAATCAATTAATAATCTTTTTTTATTTAATGGATGTTTTTTTTTAAATAATTTAATTACTCTTACTAAAGTATCACCTAAAATTGTAACAACAGATAATGGAATTGCGTATTTTAATTCAAATTTTCCAACTAATAGATAAGTAGGAATTAATAAACCGCCTCCACCTACCCCTCCTATTGTAGTTATAATTGATATAATAAATACTAATATAATTAAAATAATATCTAATGGAATATTGTCTTCAAAAAATATTCTATTTGCTGATACTAAATTAAAAATAGATAATAATATTATATTTTTATAAATCATTTAAATTTATTAAAATATATTTCTATAAATAGTTTTTCATAACAATACTTGAATGAACTATTATTTACTATAAACAAGAACAATTTTTTTCTTCATAATCTATATTTTTTTCTTCTAACTTCTGTTTTAATATCTCTTCTTCTAATATTTTTCTTTTATTTGCCTCAATTCTTTCATTATTTTCTTTATCTAATTCTTCACAACTTTTACAAAAAACTAAACTTGCAAATATTTGTCCAAAGGCATAACATTGATAATCCATTCATTTTTATGATTATATTATTTATTTTATTGGTAAAAAATTCCATCTATAACTTTATAAATTGTCTTAAAATCCAAATTGTCAATTTGACCTTTCTTCCTTCTTGGATGTTTTTTTACTAAGTCATAATATTGCAGCTCTAAATTAATAAATTTATAGTCAGATAAATTCCATCCTTTTAATAAGCTAAATTTTTTTTGGTCTCTTGTTGGCATATTGTCACTGTTTAATAAATTAGGAATAATTAAATTTGGACAAATTACAATATTACTAACATTATTTTTAATAATATAGTTCCATAGAAGGTAGTCAATTGGCATACGCAACTTACTAACATCTTTAAGGACGTCGTCATAAAAACTTTTGATAAAGCCTACTTTGTAAATAATTGAAAACATTCCGTATGTAGCATAATTTATATCATTCAATAAAGAGTAATTTTTTTTCATTTCTTTTTTTAGGTTAATTTGATTAGCTCCCAGATAAATTACGTCATAATTTAGATCAAATTTATATTTACTAAATTTTTTATTAAAAATAATATCATCTTCTAATATTAAGATGTAGTCATTATCATTATAATTTAAAACTTTTTCAAATATTAATTTAAATGATTTTATGATAGCAAATACGGTTTTTTTATGAATATACGGAGTATTTAGATTTTTTATCAAATCATTATCAGTTAAAGAATTTAAATAATTTTGATACAAGATTTCACATTCAGGGTCAGTTAATCCGTCAATACCATATACTATCTCATAATTATTAATATTTATGTCATTTAATTTAAATTTCATAAAATTTAATTTATCTTTTCTTTTTTCTAAATTTAACAAAAAAATATTTTTAATTTTATTCATATTATATATTAATTTAAGTTATATTTTTTTTAATTTAAATTTCAAGTATATGAATAATTTAGATAGAATAAATTATTATTTGAATTATAATAATGAATTTTCTAAGGATAATTCAAATGTTAATATATATCATGTAGCAAACAATCACTATCATAAAATATATGAATATAATATAGATGATTCTATAGATGAATTAATAGAATTTATGAATAATAGAAATAATGGATTTTATAAGAATTATTTAAAAAAAATCTTAGAAATAATTAAAAAAAATTCCTACAAAGGAAATTTTAATATAATGATAGGAGATAATAGGTTAAAACTTGATGCTTTTATGTTTGTAAAAACAAGAAATTTAAATGATAAAAATTCTATTATTTTAAAAAATTTTAATTATAATAGACATTGGGACTTTTCATTTAAAGATATTTCATTTAAAAAAAAAAAAAATAAAGTTATTTGGAGAGGTGCAACAACAGGCTATGATAATGATAAAAAGTCAAGTAGAAGGTTGTTAGTTGAAAACTGGTTTAATATCAATAAAAATATTGATATAGGATTTAGTCTTATTTGTCAAAATTCAAATAATTTAGCAAAATATAAGAAAAATAGATTATCCAGAGAGGAAATGCTAAAATATAAATTTATAATTGCAGTAGAAGGTAATGATAAGGCATCAGGTTTAAATTGGAATTTAGCAAGTAACTCAGTCGTCATGATGACGAAGCCAAAAGTTTGTTCTTGGCTAATGGAAGATAAATTAATTCCAGGAATACATTATATTTTGTTAAAAAACGACTTTTCAGATTTATTAGATAAATATAATTGGGCTATTAAAAATTTAAAGAAATGTAAAGAAATAAATATAAATGCAAAAAAATATATGAGCCAATTCATGGATATTGAAAATGAAAATAAAATTGAAGAAGAAGTTATTAAGACATATTATGAAAATTTAAAATAATTTGCGTATTTTATTATTTTAACATGATGATAATATTTTATCATAATATTCCTGTTCGTTTAATGAAAAGTCATTACATAAATTATATAACTTAATTTTATTTGTAACTATTATTTTACCAAATTTCCTTACCTGATCGCAAAAAGGTATGTGTTCACAAAATGTCTCATTTATTTTATTTGCTTCAATATTCCAATTACAATTATTGTAAATTGAAGTCTTTAAAAATGCACAACATCCAAATGCTGTTGAAATTTCATTTGTTATATTTGGATCTAAAAGATATTTATCATTTAATATTATATTTTTTTCCTTTCTAAGTTTAAAACATCTAGTACATTCTTTAAATAAACATGTATTGCCTGTTTGTTTCATAGAAATATTATCTTTAGATATAAATGCAAGTGAGTCATAATAATGATTTTTGTGAGTTTTACATTCAGTAAAAGGAGTAATCATAGCATAACTATTATTTTCATATTCCTTTATAAACTTTTCAATTATATCATGTGTGAAAGTTATATTAGAATCGAGTATAATAACATAGTCACTACTTAAATTTCCATGTTTTTTCTTTAATTCATTTCTAATACTACTCATATAAATAGCTCTTCTATTACTTATACCTTTTAAATTACAATCTTTATCAAGGTCATCAAAATATACTTTTCCATTACGATTTAAGATAAATTTGGACAATATATTTTTCGTATTATCAAAAGAATTATTTTCATAAATAAAAAATTCTAGATCAAAATTATTACTTCTTTCAATAATTTGAATCTTTTCTTCAAAATATTTTAGCCATTTTTCATTATTTTTTATACATAATATAAAACTTATTTTTTTTTTTAAATTTTCTATTTTGTTATCATTATTATAATTTTCTTTTTTGCAAATAATATCGTAAAAATTATTATATACAATATTCCATGTATATTTCTCTATTCTTTTTGATCCATGGTCTTTGCATTTTTCATAAAATTTATTATCTGAATATAAAGTTTTAATTAATTTCACAAAAGTTTCTTGATTATTATAACAAAAATCTTTATTATTCATTATTTCTTTTAATGAAGATGAATAATTTACAATTACTGGCTTATTATTATACCATGCGTCCAAAATTGACATTCCAAATCCTTCATAGTCTGAATTATGTACAAATATCCATGAATTTTTATGTAATATTGTTAATTCATCATTTGAAAGATATCCGGTGACTATTAATTTATCTTCATTTATTTTATTATCACTAAGAATTTTTAATAAATTATTTTTATTTATTTTATTAGTTCCTAAAACTAAATTTAAATTATCTAATATATTCTTTGGCAATGCAGAGTAATACATACATAATTTATCAAATCCTTTATAAATGTCATATCTTGACTGATAAAAAATATACTTTTTTTTTATGGAAAACTTATTTAAAACATTTTTATTGTATAAATTGTTATATTCAATATTTAAATTAGTAAATCCAGTTGATATGTGATAAATATTTTTAAATAAATTTTTTGAATCTAATTTAGTAAAATTTGAATTTGTTAAAATAACATCATATTGTTTGAGATTATTCAATTTTTCAAGGTAATGTCTTGTATTTTTTTCTTTTTTGTTCATTCTTATAGGAATAATATCATGATGTATTGAATATGTTTTTATATTACTTTTTTTTAATAAGCTTCTTTTAAAACTAACCTTTCTCCTGTCAATTTCCGATAAATTTAAAAATATATCAGGGTTAATTTCTTCAATAAATTTTGCTAACTTTAATTCATGTTTTTCCTCATTAATATCTAAATTATAACGATCATGATTATTAATTTCATTATTAATTTTAAAATCACATTCAGCTAGTGTGAAGTTATCTTTTAAATTTTTAATAAATGACTTACCTAAAAAATTATTAATTAATATAATAACATTAAAATGATTTTGATTAATTATTTCATTTGACAGATTTATTCCATATGTGCCTAATCCTGCAGTTTCATGTTGTAACGGCTGACAATCTATCATTATGGTTTTTTTATTTATTTTTTTAAAATCTTCTTTTATTTTATTTTTAAAGAAATTAAACAAACTTTCAACAAAAAGGTTATATTTATTAATATTAAATACTTCGCATTCTTTTTGTGTATTTTCTATAATACTTTCATAGTCATTAAAATTATATAATTTTTTTTTTAAATCATAAAGATCTGGAATATTTATTTTTTGTGAATTATAACAATCTTTATTTTCTTTTAATTTAGAATTTATATAACATTTTCTAGGATAGTTATACAACATTTCACTCCATGGCTTTTTGTTACAGGAAAATATAAACATATTATTAGCTATAGCCTTTGATAAGGTTAAACCAAAAGCATCATATTTTGATAAATAAATTAAATACTTATATTTTATATAAAGTTTATCTAATTCATCGGATGTATAAATTTTATTTATAAATGACATATTTCTAATTTTTTCATATTTATTTAATTTATATTTTGAATATATATTCGGTACTGTTTTTACTACTAAATGAAAAGGAAATATGTTATTTGCAAATAAATCTAAAATTTCAATTAAATATTTTCTTTCTGAAGTAGATGAACCAGTATCTAATAACAATTTATTTTTATATTTCAGTATTGTTTGATTTTCAACATATTTATTGTTATAATTAATTAATACATTATTATTGCTACTATTACTTTTTTTATAATAATCATTTATCCATTCATATATCTGATTTGTTTTTGACCATATAAAAAAGTTCTCATATTTTATTAACTTTAATAAAGTAGAATTCCAATTATCAAAACATCTATCTTTATGAGCATCAATATTAGGTATTAATATTACTACCTTATTATTATCTAATAAATATATAAATAATTCATATAATAGATATTCTGAGAAAATATAAATATCATTATTTAAAGAAAAGTTTAAGAACATGTTTCTATTTGATAAGCTACATTTATCCAAATAGATCACATTGGTATTAATTGATATTTTTTTTAGATAATAATTAATTAAATCAATATCAATATTAATTCCCTTAATATCATTATCCTTATCTTTTATTTTAATTAAGTTTATTTTTTTATTGCTAACTAAAGTTTTATTAAATAAATTTTTTTTTATTCCTTTATTTTTTATAAATTCATTAAAATTAAAATGTATTGGATTCAATTTATAATATGATAGCTTTAAATATATTGATTTTGAGTTTGTAATATGATATAAATTATTTTGATTTAATTTAAGTAATAGCTGATCTAAAATACTATCATCATTCCAAAATAAATATTTTGTTGACTTATGTTTATTAATTAAATCAATGTCTTCAATATTATTTGGATTATAAAATATAACATCTTTATTTATATCTGTGTAAGTGCTACATGATTCATTTTTATTAAAATATTCAATCTGAATATTATTGTTAAATAAAATATTAAACTTTTCAAAAAGTAACGACTTTATATTAAAACTTAATAATTTGTTATAGACATTAAAATCATCACTAATATGAATTATATTATTATTTAATAAAACATCTTTTGTTTTGTTATTAAATAACACAATATTTGATTTATTCCAGTATATTACTTTTTTTTTATATTTTTTTATTTTATTTAACTCAGAATTTGTGCATATACCAATTAAAATAATATTGTCATTTTCATTTTTACAAATATTTCTTATGATTTTAAAGCTTCTTTTATCTTTTAATGTTTTTGAAATATAAGAAGTTTTTATATTATTTTTATTTAAAAAATGATAAATATTCATATATAACTTTTTTACAAAAAAATAAATATATGCCTAAAAAAGTCTATAAATATTTAAGTAATCATTTGTATAAAATATATATGCAAGAAAATACATTAATTTTAAATAAAGGATATGACTCAAAATTATCAGCAGGCTCATTGGTAACACCCATATTTAAAACATCTACATTTTGTTTTAATACTGCAGAAGAAGGAGAAAGATCTTTTAAGATCGCTTATGGTTTGGAAGCTAAAAAACAAAATGAAGATCCATGCCTAATTTATAGTAGAGTAAATAATCCAAATATGGAAATTTTAGAAGATAAATTATCTGTTTTAGACAACACTGATAAAAGCTTAGTATTTTCATCAGGAATGGGAGCAATATCAAATACATGTATTACATTTTTAAAACCAGGTGATACATTATTATTTAATGAACCTGTGTATGGTGGGAGTGAATATTTATTTAATGTATTATTACCACAATTTAAAATAAATTGTATCTCATTTAAATGTGGAATCAATGGTAATGATTTAAAAAATATTATTAAAAATTATAATAATGTAAAAATGATTTATATTGAAACTCCATGTAACCCATTAACAACTTTAACTTCAATAAGTGACATTAAAAATAATATACCAGACGATATATTAATTGTAGTTGATAATACATTTAATGGTCCTATTTTTTTGAAACCTATTAATTTAGGTGCAGATTTAGTATTATACTCAATGACAAAATTTATAGGAGGTCATAGTGATTTAATTGCAGGATGTGTTTCAGGCAAAGAAGATTTAATTAATCAAATAAAAGTTACAAGAACTATAATAGGCACAATATTAGATCCTGACACATGTTGGCTAGTACAAAGGTCATTAAGTACATTAAAACTTAGAATGAATGAACAATGTAAAAATGCAAAACAATTAGTATCTTTTTTATTAAGATCTAATCATGTAAAAAATGTTTTTTATCCAGGCTTATCAATAGATACTTATCAACTTGAAATTTTTAAAAAAGAATATAATGATTCAGGGTCATTAATTTCATTTGAAATTAATGGAGATAAAAAAAAAGCATTTAAAATTTTAAATTCATTTAAAATAGTTAAATTGGCAGTAAGTCTTGGATCTATTGAAACATTAATTCAACATCCTTCAAGTATGACACACAGCGACATGTCTTTAGATGACCAAATTAAAGTAGGTATAAATGAGTCTTTACTTAGATGTTCAGTTGGAATTGAAAATATTAATGACATTATAAATGATTTTGAAAGTGCATTTAATAGCGCAGAACATGTCCAGACTTAAAAGTAATAATATCTTTAATTACTTGATTTATTGTAATATTATTACCTTTAATATGAATGTCACAATAACTCTTACATAATTCAGATCTTATTTCATATAATTTATTATATTGTTCTTGTAAGGTTAGTTTATTAATTTCATTATTGGGTAGTATAACTCCTCTATCTTTAAAGTTGTTTGTTCTTTGTAAAACAGTATTAATATCAACATCTAAGAAGATTACAATAGATTTTCTTTTAATGTAATCCATTAAATTACTATAAAATACAATACTTCCTCCAGGTGATATAACTTTATCTTTTATATTTGATAAATATTTGCTACAAATCTGGCATTCTTTTTTTTTAAATTCTTCATTGCCATATCTATCAATATAGTTTTGTAATGGTCCTATTTCATTTATTAATAGTTTATCTAAATCAATTAAATCCATAGCAAATAATTTTGACACCTTCTCAGATATTACAGACTTACCACATCCCGGTAGTCCTATAAAAATTAGATTTTCTTTAAAACAATCCATATTATAATAATTAATACTAGTTTAAATAATATAAAATTTCAATTTTATATGTATATGTGTTTTAATATTTAAATTAAAAACATATACATTATATATTAAATGAAATATTTATATTTATTACTTATACCCAATGTAGTTAATTCATTATTAACATCATTTCCTTCAATTCCAGTTAGAACTTATATTAAAAGTTTCAAAAGTGATTTAAATGACATAAAAGTTACAGAACCATATTATACATCAAAAAAAAATACGACTGCTGTTATATTTTATACAGGAGGAAGTGGTATTATAATATCAGATATTTATTCTAATTTTATAGATGAATTAGCAGTAAAAAAAATGTCAGTATATCCTGTATCAAGATTTTATAATAATCATGATTTATTAATTGAAACGTTAAGTAAAGAATATAACAAGGTAGTTGTTATGGGTCATTCATCAGGCGCAACAACTGCAATTAATAAATGTAAAAATAACAGTTTAGTAAATAATTTAATATTACTGGATGGTGTTGATACAAGAAAATTTAGTTTTTTTAATAAAAGAAAGAGATATGATACAAAATATGTCAATAGTATTTTATTTTTAAATGCAGGTAAGTCATATAAATGGACATTTGATCCTCCGGGAATACCATTTATTCCTTTCTTATCAATAAAAAAAAATAATTTTTTACTAAAAAAAAATTGCAAAGTAACTCATATTCAAAATGATGATTTTGGTCATTCTGATATTTTAGATAGACCATACAGTAACTTAATGCATCGTACAAGATTAAGTGTAGGGTATAAAAATAGGTCATTAAAAGTATTAGGAGATTATCATATATGGTTAGCAAATATAATATATTATTTTTGTAATAATAAATTATCAGATTTAGATGATATATGTTAAAAAATTTTAATATTTTTAATATATATGAACATACATCCGTTATGGTATGTATGTATTACTGTGAGATTTTCAATAATATTTGCAATAAAATACCTTGTAGGTATATTTAAAAGTAAGAAATTTGTACGATATTTACTATCATGTATTTTATTAACAATGGGCTTAGGCTTTACATATAATGGATACACTGGCTCAAATAATAAATCTGGCTTCATAAGTAAAGTATTTTGGCATGAAACTAGATATTTACATGGAATATTACATATATTTGCTAGTTTATATTTATTTAATAATAATTTTAAAATGAATTCTTTAATTCTTATGATTGATTTAATATTTTCATTTCTTTTTAGAATAAAATCTAATAGATAAGTTATCTATTATATAAATTATTCCATATACTACCAACAAAACGTATAGGATTTACAAAATAAAATATACTGTCAGCATCATCAAAATATAAATCTTTATACTTAAAGGTTAGGTTATAATAATATCCTGGCTCTCTTGTATCTGCGTTAGTTAGAGAGGAGTCATAATAAATTTTGTCTAAAATACCATTTTTATAATATACATTATCTGTATATTCTATTAATGAATCATCCACATCAAATTTCTCTTCTCTGAATAAAGTATAATTTAAGGATAATTTTACATTATCTTTTTCAGAAAAACAATCTATTAACTTATAAATATCGTTATCTCTATATTTTACATGTTCACTTTTTTTAAATATATTTACTGGATCCATTGATAGTTCATCTGAAAGATAGTCAATAATTAAAGTGCCATAATTATTGCTATTATCTTTAACATATGTATTAATTTCGCATCTTGTAATATCTTTATTATTCATAAAAATAGGACTACTACAATTGTAAATATTAATACTCAAATAATTGTGTTCTTTTTCATTAGGCTTAATTTTTATTGGAACTATCGTTAAATTTTCTGAATATTGTTTAATATAGTCATTTAAATAGTTGGTTTGGAAATTATTTAACTTAAAATTTATGTATGTACTATATGGATTCACAATTAGTGGAGCGTGGAAGCTAGTTTTTGATATCGGATTATATGTTAATAATGGCATACCAGTTAGTAAACCTCTATAAACAAACTTCAATAACTTAAAATTAGAAAGCATAATATAAATATATATAAATTTATCACTTTATATATTTATAAACATGCATCAACAATATTATAATAAAATTCAAGTAAATGAGAGCCAGCATTATCACCATAAATAGCTAACTTTATCGACGCCAATATAATATCTCTTTTTAAATGTTCTGGTATAACATCTGAACTTAGAATATCAGATATAAATATATTATTTGCATGCAAAACATTATGACCAATTGAATCTACTCTTGGTAATAATGATGAAATAGAATTAACGATAAATCTTCCTATTTTTTTATTTGTAGATAGTCCATTTACTAAATTATCTTCATTTAATAGAAATAATTTTTCATTAATTTTATTTTGAACAGTATCTATACTCATAAAATTATTTATCTCATTTGGATTAATTGAATTTTTTATTTGGTCGTAATCTATTTCACAATTTGAATTTAATTTATCAATATCACTAATATCCACAAATCTATTAACATCATCAACTTCAGAAATATAACTAATTTGTGATGTTTCTGTAACTAAATTACTTTTTTCATTTATGGTAAATGCTTCATTATTTATTATATCAAAATTAAATGGCATAAATTTCTCAAAACTATGGCAGTAATTCATAGATATACTCAATATAAATAATTTTGCTATCTTCATAATATAATATAAATAATATTTTATTTTTTTAA
>MDSY01025213.1_pt1 | contig 10800 bp, 10 predicted proteins | sample 811131 | NCBI WGS metagenome assembly MDSY01 (sample SAMN05326643, study PRJNA326480) | marine metagenome | isolation source: seawater | place: Atlantic Ocean: South West | collected 2010
AAAACTAAAGATTCCCAAGAACTAAAGAAGAGATAAAATAAGAATATGATTAAAAAATTTCTGAGTCTAATAATATTCATCATAGTGATGTCTGTGGAATCCTCTGACCTTAATATTAAAAATATTAATTCTCAAATGGAGCTCTTAGTGCATAAAACTCCAACTTGTGGTTGTTGCAAAATGTGGGTGAAACATATCGAAAATAATGGATTCACTGCCAACACGCAAGATCATCAAAGTCTTATAGATATAAAAGAAAAGTTAAAGATCGAACCTAAATATAGGTCTTGTCATACCGCCGTTTCTTCAGAAGGATATTTTTTTGAGGGTCATGTTCCTAGCAAATATATAAATCAATTTCTTATGGAAAGTAATCCAGATGCTATCGGTTTATCAGTTCCAGGAATGCCTTTGGGCTCACCTGGTATGGAAGTTGAAGGGCGTTTCATGCCATATGATGTATTGATTCATTTCAAAGATGGAAGAACCAAGGTATATGCAGAAGTAAGAGGTTTGTGATATTGGTGGGCCCGGGAGGACTCGAACCTCCGACCAATGGATTATGAGTCCACTGCTCTAACCAACTGAGCTACAGGCCCTATTTATGAGTCAAGAAAACCTTTCAAATGAGATGATCTGGTTGGATGTCTTAATTTCCTAAGAGCTTTGGCTTCTATTTGCCTTATTCTCTCTCTAGTCACATCAAACTGTTTCCCGACTTCTTCTAAGGTATGGTCAGTATTCATTCCGATACCAAACCTCATTCTTAAAACTTTTGCTTCTCTCGCTGTAAGGCTACCAAGAATATCATCAGTTGCTCCTTGCAGGTTTTCTTCTATAGCCGCTACATCTGGAGAATCAATTGAAGTATCTTCTATAAAGTCACCAAGAGTTGTATCTTCTTCGTCTCCTATCGGAGTTTCGGTAGAAATTGGTTCTTTAGCAATTTTTAACACTCTCCTAACCTTATCTTCCGGTAGATCCATTCGTTCGCCCAATTCTTCAGGGGTAGGTTCTCTTCCCATCTCTTGGATCATCTGACGAGAAACTCTATTGAGTTTATTAATAGTCTCTATCATATGAACAGGAATTCTAATAGTCCTAGCTTGGTCTGCGATAGAACGTGTAATAGCCTGCCTAATCCACCAGGTTGCATAGGTTGAGAATTTATAACCTCTTCTGTACTCAAACTTATCTACAGCCTTCATTAAGCCTATATTTCCCTCTTGGATAAGATCTAAAAATTGTAAACCTCTATTTGTATATTTCTTTGCGATAGAAATTACCAATCTAAGGTTAGCCTCAACCATATCTTTTTTGGCTCTTCTTGTTTTTGCTTCTCCAATAGACATTCTTCTATTGATATCCTTCATTTCGCTTACGGGAAGCTGAATAATCTTTTCTAGTTTTGCTAATTTATTCTGTAATCTAACGATTTCAGTAAGATTAGCCTTAACTTCTTTAGCCCAAGGCTTTCTTGATTTAGCAATTTTTTCTGACCAAGTTGAATCAGCTTCGTTGCCTGAATACTCTTGTATAAATTCTTTTCTAGGCATCCTGCCTCGCTTCACATAAATAGTGAACAAATACTTCTCTACTTCTCTAATAATTTCTAAGGCATCTCTCGCTGGATTAGCAACTTTTTCAAATTGGGTTGGAGACAGCTTTATAAATTGAAAAATTTCACCAAGTTTCGCTTGTTCGGCCAGAGCCGCCTTGCTGGTTCTGGTTCTGGAACAGGCTTTATCAACTTTATTGTATTGTCTTTTGAGGGCACTGAATCGCTTTTTGACTTCTACGGGATCTGGACCAGTAGGTTCATCATCATCGGTTTCACCTTTTTCTTCTTTTTCTTTCTTTTGAGCTAATGCAGGTGGTGGTATTCCTTCTTCGATATCCATAAAACCGACCATCACTTCAGATAGTCTTCTATCTCCTGCCACGTATTCTTGATATTCATCTAAGATTCTGTCGACTATGCCAGGATAAAAACAGCAAGCGTGAAGAAGCTCTCTTGCTCCTTCTTCAATCCTTTTGGCAATCGCTATCTCTCCCTCTCTTGTGAGTAGATCAACTGTTCCCATCTCTCTCATATAGAGTCTTACAGGATCGGTTGTTCTTCCAACTTCTGATTCAACAGTTGTTAAGGTCGTTCTGGTATCAGCGATTGTTTCAGGAGCAGAGTCTGAATTGTCATCAGATGCATTCGACTCAAGTACTTCTATACCAATATCCATTAACATTTGGATAGTTTCTTCAACCTGATCAGGATCAGAAATATCCTCAGGAAGCATCGCATTTATATCTTGATATGTGAGGAAACCTTGGTCTTTTCCTTTGTCTACAAGCTCTCTAAGACCTGAATTCTCGAGATCTTCTTCGCCATGCGAAACCTCTTCCGATTCTTCAGTGGATTCGACTTCTTTTTCTTTAGCTTCTAAAGGTGTTTTTTTTGCTTTTCTTGCCATATCAAATTTAAGGGGTGGGCAATTATATTAGTTTTTAATAGAAATTACCTAACTTTTAATTCATTTCTAATTAGATTTTTGACTTAATGCTCTAAGCAGATTCTTTTCGGGTTCTTCTAATTTATGGATATTAGATAGTAAATGCTGCTGAAGTTCAAAAGTTTCATCTTCAGATAGCTCTCCATCCTCAAAAACTTCTTTTAATTCTAGAATTCTTGTTACCGAATCAGATTTCTTTAAATTGAATAAGCAGTCGTTCAAATAAGCTTTCGCATTTTGTTCTTCAACAGGAACATGCATCGATAACAAGGCTCCAATGAAAGAGGCTGACTCTTTATCAAGGATACTTAAAAGGTCTGATATGCCTTGTTCAGGGTTTGCTTTAAAAAACCCTACAACTTCAGTCATAAGGACGACTTCAGGTTCAGTAAAGTCGCTAAACCTTGAGAGGTCATCAATCTCCGTTGAGAGATATGGATAAGACAATATCACAGTTAATATTTTTGATCCCAGTCCCGTAGCCTCAAAAGTTTTCAAGTTCTCTTCATCCTCACCAGACCTATTCTTTCTAATTCTGTTGGGATAATTGACCGTTCTGCTTTGCGTTTTAAGATCTTTCATTTCAAGACCAGTCACCTTGGAAACCTCGGCCTCTAATAATCTTTTTATAGAGCTTTCTTGCATGGTGGAAAGAAGATCCATAGCCTTTGCTGCTAATGAAGCCTTTTTTTCAATAGAAATAACTTCAGAAGCCTGCATTAGTCGTTCAATAAAATATTCAGAAAGAAGGCTTGCATCTTTAGACATTTTCTTAAATACATCAGAAGAGTCTCTTTCCAATATGCTTGCCGGATCTTCACCCTCAGGCAGGAAAAGAAATCTAACCTCAGTTCCGTCAATTATTGCAGGTAATACGTTTTTTAACGCTCCCCACGCAGCGCCCCTACCGGCATCATCTCCGTCAAAGCAGAAAGTGATTTCATTGACTATTTGAAGTAATTTTTGAATATGAAATCTATTCGTTGCTATGCCTAAAGTGGCTACAGAATTTTTCATGTCATGCTCATACATGGCTATAGTGTCCATATAGCCCTCAACAACAAATATTTCACTAAGGTCTTTTCTGAACTCCAGAGTTTCGTGAAAACCATATAGCTCTCTACTCTTTTGAAAAATTGGAGTATCACCAGTATTAAGATATTTAGGCTGGTCATCGGGATTCATGACTCTCCCTCCAAAACCTACTACTCTTCCCTTTCGATCTTTGATTGGAAACATTAATCGATCTCTGAAAACATCAAATAATTTTCCGTCTTTATTTTTTTTTGCCAATCCAGCCTTGATGAGCATCTCTTCATCTACTCCAGACTTCAACATTTCATTTGATAGTGCATCCCAGGACTTGGTCGCATACCCAATAGAAAATTTCTTGGTGACCTCTGGTGATATCTTTCTTTCTTTAGTTATGTAATTTCTGACATGTTCTGCATTATCTAAATTAGATAGATTTTTTTCAAATATCTCTGTTGCAAACTTCAAAGCATCGTAAATTGGACTCTTTTCATTACTTGAAGAACCGGTATTTTCATAAGGCACTTCCATCCCTGCCCGAGTTGCAAGAGCTTCAATTGATTCTATAAAATCAAATCCTTGATGGGATTGCAAAAAACCAATCACGTTTCCTGTTGCTCTGCACTTAAAGCAGTAGTAAAACTGTTTTTGTTCACTGACACTGAATGATGGATTCTTTCCATCTTCACAAAATGGACAGATGCCCCAATGGTCTTTACCTTTTCTTTTCAGAGGTAGATAAGCATCTACTAGAGAAACAATATCGGTTGTATCGACGATATCTCTAATAAAATCTTGTGGGATGGAACCAGACACTAAGCATTACTCCTAAACCAGTCTTCAAGAATTATCTGAGCAGATATACTGTGTTTATTAGTAGAATCTTTAGTTCCAATTTTAGGAGATTCTAATCTTTCGGTTGCCTCTCTGCTCGTCAATCTTTCGTCAGACTTTTCAATAGTTATATCATATCTTTTATTGAGTGAATTTGAGAATCTATCTGATAAGTCTTGTATTTTGCTCCTTGAACCATCCATATTAAATGGATCACCAACAACAAATAGACCAGGCTTCCAATCTTCTACGATGTCATCTAACTCAGCCCAATGGGGCTTGCCATCAACAGCCTTTAATGAGTAAAAGGTAGAAGCAGTTCTTGTGATTTCTTGACCTATAGCAATACCAATATTTTTAAGTCCAAAATCAAAAGCCATTACTACCCTTGGAAAACTTTTGCTCATGGAGTTAATGCTTCAACTGATTCTATAAAGATTTTTGCAACATCAATATCGCATAAATCTTTGTACTCTTTAAAGCAAGTTGGGCTAGTTACATTAACTTCAGTTAAATAATCACCGATAATATCTAAACCTACAAGCAGAAGGCCTTTTTCAACTAACGCAGGAGCAACCTGTTCGCATATCCACAGATCTCTATCTGAGAGAGATTTAGCAACTGCAGATGCTCCAGCGGCCAGATTGCCCCTCAGTTCTCCTTGTGCCGGTATTCTTGCAATTGCAGCACCCATTGGCTTACCGTTAATCACCAAAATACGTTTATCACCCTCTAAAATTTCAGGAATGTATTCTTGAATCATGACTTTCTGAGTGAAGTGATTTGTTATGGTCTCTAGAATTACGCTTAGATTTGGATCACTATTTTTTAATCGAAAAATTGAAGCTCCTCCCATGCCATCCAAAGGCTTGATTACTGTATCTTTATGTTCTTCTACAAAGTCTTTAAGAAGTTCTTTTTTGCTGGTCACAAGATGTTTCGTACAGCACTGGGGGAACTCAGTTGCAAAGACTTTCTCATTACAGTCTCTTAAACTTCTGGGATTATTAAATACATGCACACCTAGCCTAGATGCCATCTCTAAGACATAAGTGTTGTAGATGTATTCAGAGTTGAAAGGCGGATCTTGACGCATCAAAATTGCATCAAGATGCGAAAGATTCATAGGAGATGTCTCTCCTAGGGAGAACCAATCAGATGGGTTATTTCTGACTTCAATATTTGCCATGTTTGAAAAGGCAACACCTGAATTAATAAATAATGAATCTGGAGTCATATAGAAGATTTCATGACCTTTATCTTGAGCCTCTATCATCATTGCCAAAGTACTATCCTTCTTGAAATTGATAGTCTCTATGGGATCCATAACAACGCCTAATTTCATCTCTTATCCTGATTTTTTATAATTAAAATTCTTTTACTCCGTACCTTAAAGCACTCACAACAGATATCGCCGCTGTTTCAGCCCGGAGAATACGTTTGCCTATAGTAACAGGTAAGAATCCAGATTCTTTTAAGCACTCTACTTCCTCTTCAGTAAAGTCTCCTTCCGGCCCAATGGCAACTGAAATACTTTTAGAAATTTTAACATCAGATAATTTATCTTTTGCATCAGGAAAAAGGACTATTTTAGTTTCAGCATTTGTTGACTTGGACCATTCCTTAATTCCTGTTGGTGAGGCAATCTCAGGTATCCAATTTTCTCCACATTGCTCACATGCACCTTTGGCAATTTGTTTCCACTTTTCCATTCTAGACTTATCGGAGAATTGGTCTCTTTTGACAACAACTCTTTCTGAGACGATTGGTGAAAATTTCTTAACTCCCAATTCCGTAGCCTTCTGCAAAGAAAAATTAAATGGGTCGTTCTTGATTAAAGCCTGCCCTAACTCAATATCAAGACCCTCTCTAGAAGAAGGTTCAAATAGCTCAATAATTTTTATAATAAAATTTTTCCTATTCAACTCTATTATCTCTGTTATTCCAGAACTCCCTTTACCATCAAAAATAATAAATTTATCGCCCTCCTTTTTTCTAAGGACGTTTATTTCATGATGAAATAATTTCTTATCTAAAGAAATTATCTTATCTTTATGAAAGCTATCTTCTAAATATGTTCTTGTGTAATTCATATTCTCAATCAAAACACATATATTAAAACATCAAATCTATTCAGTTGCAGTCAATCAAAAAAATGACCAAGATATTAATATCTATATCATCAGGCATGGTGATTTATGTTGTAGCGGGATGGTTAGAAAATAATAATTATATAGTTGGTTTTTATCCTGAAAGTTGCTTTATAACAAAAATAAGGAAAATGGTGATGTTTTGAGCTTCCATCAAAAAGAGATGGGTTCACCACAATCGTGCAATGAGCAAACAAATTTTCCTAAACTTCTTGAAAGATTAAATTTGTTGGGTATTATTCGTAGTCCTTTTTTAAAAAAAATAACTGACTAAAATTCAACCAAGTGGCTCAAAAAAATAAAAAGAAATTCAACGGCGAAGGAAGGCAGCTTAGCCACCAAGTGTCTAAGAGCATGAGGAAATATTTCAAAGAGTTAGATGGTGAAAGAGCAAGTGACATTTACAATATGGTCCTCAAAGAGGTTGAACTTCCGCTGTTAGAAATTGTCATGCGAGAATGCAACGATAATCAATCCAAGGCTAGTCAGATTTTAGGTATCAATAGAGGCACCCTTAGAACCAAACTCAAGGAACATAAATTACTCTAATTTAAGTATGGCTCAAATTGCCAACCCAAAAATCAAAAGAGCCTTAGTCAGCGTCTCAAACAAAGAAGGGATAGTCGACTTTTGCAGATCCTTATCAGATAACTACGGGGTAGAGATTATCTCTACAGGTGGAACCCTAAAAACGTTACAAGACTCTGGAATCGGTGCCATAGATATATCTCAACATACTGGCTTTCCTGAGATCATGGACGGAAGAGTTAAAACTCTTCATCCAAAAGTACATGGTGGAATATTGGCGAGAAGGGAGATTGATCAGCAAGTCATGACTGATAACGGCATTAAAGAAATTGATCTTGTGGTAGTAAATCTTTACCCATTCGTAGAGACAATATCTAAAAAAGAAACAACTCGAGAGATTGCTATAGAAAATATTGATATTGGTGGTCCTAGCATGGTCAGGTCTGCTGCCAAAAACAATCTTTACGTGGGAGTGGTGGTTGAACCAAATAATTATAATGATGTGCTAAAGGAACTATCTGAAAATGATGGATCACTGACATTTAAAACTAGAAGAGAATTAGCGGCAAAGGCCTTTAGCCATACTGCAAACTATGATGCAGCTATATCGAGCTATCTTAATCAACAAGAAGAGAAGATTCCTCAATATTTATTTGGCAAATATGAGCTCAAACAAGAACTCAGATATGGTGAAAACCCTCACCAATCAGCTGCATTTTATATCGATCCAAACCAATTAGGAGTTAGCAATATCTCTTCTGCTGAACAATTACAAGGTAAAGAATTATCGTACAATAATATTGCAGACACTGATGCAGCATATGAGTGCGTTAAAAATTTTTCTGAGCCCGCTTGTGTCATTGTTAAACACGCGAATCCATGCGGAATAGCGTTAGGAAAATCTTTGAAGGAAGCTTATGAAAGAGCCTTTTCTTCAGATGAAACTTCAGCTTTTGGAGGAATCATTGCTTTCAATGGTGAATTGGATGAAGAAACTTCAAAACAGATAATTGATAACCAATTCGTAGAAGTGATCATTGCACCTGGGGTGAGTCAAGGTGCTCGCAACATAATTTCTACAAAAGAAAATATCAGATTACTTGATACAAAGAAGCTAGGAGATTTAGATAGCGGTTCTAAAATTCTTAGTGTAAGTGGCGGCCTTCTGACCCAAGATAATGATATTGCGGGTCTATCAAGAGAAGATTTGAAAATTGTTTCAACTCGTCTACCCACAGATGAAGAAATAAATAATTGTTTATTTGCTTGGAAAGTTTGTAAATATGTTAAGTCTAACGCAATAGTCTATACAAGAAATAATCAAACTATTGGTATAGGAGCAGGCCAAATGAGCAGAATTGATAGTGCAAAAATAGCTGCATCAAAAGCACTAGAAAGAGGTTTTGAAACTCAAGGATGTAGTATGGCTTCAGATGCCTTTTTTCCATTTAGAGATGGTATAGATGCTGCAGCAAAAATTGGTATCACTTCAGTTATACAGCCTGGAGGATCTATGAGAGATCAAGAAGTCATTGATGCTGCAAATGAAGCCAATATGGCCATGCTTTTTACTGGCATACGACACTTTAGACACTAAGTAATATGAGGGTTCTGGTTGTTGGAGAAGGCGGAAGAGAACATGCCCTCTCCTGGAAAATAGCACAAAGCCCTAAAGTAACTAAAGTTTACGTAGCTCCAGGAAATGGAGGTACAGAACAAGAAGCCCTCCTAACAAATATTAATATAAAGTCTGATGATATAAATGAGCTTGCGAGCTTTGCCATGAAAGAGCAAATCGATCTCACGATTATAGGACCAGAAGATCCTTTGGTGCATGGAATTACTGATAAATTTCAAGCACTAGGCTTGAAGTGTTTTGGTCCTTCTAAGGATGCATCTCAGCTAGAAGGTTCAAAAGAATTCATGAAAGATTTTCTTCAAAAGAATAATATACCTACCGCGGAATATCAGACATTCACAGATGCAACTAAAGCGATTGAGTTTGTTAAAAAAACAGGCTGTCCTATAGTAATTAAAGCTGATGGCCTTGCTGCTGGAAAAGGAGTGACAATAGCTTTAACGTTAGAAGAAGCAACAAATGCTATCCATCAATCCCTGGAATCTGAAATCTTTGGAAAAGCAGGGAAAAAAATTGTAATTGAAGAGTACCTTGAAGGTGAAGAAGCTAGTTTCATAGTTATTACAGACGGGGTTACTGCTATACCTTTCGCCTCCTCACAAGATCATAAAGCAAGAGATGAAATGGACTTAGGACCAAACACTGGAGGAATGGGTGCCTATTCTCCAGCACCGATAGTGGATGAAGTTATTCATAAAAAAATTATGAATCAAGTGATCTACCCCACCCTAGAAGGTATAAGGAAAGAAGGTTATCAATACTGCGGATTCCTCTACGCAGGAATGATGATAGATAAAGAAAATCGCTTAAAAGTTCTTGAATTCAATTGTAGATTTGGTGATCCTGAAACACAGCCAATAATGATGAGACTAAAATCTGACCTAGCTGAAATATGTGATAAAGCTTGTGACTTAAATCTTAAAAATGAGAAACTTGAATGGGATAAGAGAAAGGCCATAGGTGTTGTGATGGCATCTAAAGGTTATCCATTTAAATACGAAAAAAATAAGCCAATAAAAAATATTCCTCTAGAAAGAGATGATTTGAAGGTTTTTCATGCGGGTACAAAATTAGATTCTGGATTAGTAAAATCAAATGGGGGTAGAGTTTTATGTATAACAACTCTCGGAGAATCTGTAGAATTGGCTCAAAAGAAAGCCTATGATGCTGTTTCCAAAATTGAATGGGAAGATGCGTACTATAGAAAAGATATAGGTTATAAAGCAGTTGAAAGAGAATTAAATGAACTTAGTTGACCAGATTATATGTGAAGTAGATAAAGGAATTAAATTTTCTTTACACAATTATCAAAAAGAAAATCGAATATATCCCGCGTATGGCATCAATGAAGATAATTTAAGTGAAATTGAAAGAAGTCATTCCGCAAATCTCATGAGAGTTAACCATTCGGGAGAAGTAGCGGCCCAAGGTCTTTATAGAGGCCAAGCTATGACTGCTAAACTAGAAGGAACTAGAGAAAAGATGGATCATGCTGCACAAGAAGAGCTCGATCATCTTTCCTGGTGCAATAAGAGACTTGAAGAATTAAATGAACATCCGAGTTTATTGAATCCAGCCTGGTATGCGCTTTCATTTGGAATGGGTGCCGCTGCAGGCCTTGCTGGAGATAAATGGAGTTTAGGATTCGTTCATGAAACAGAAGAACAAGTGGTTAAACATCTTGAAGGTCATTTAGATGATCTGTCTTTAAATGATAAAAAAACCGCAGCGATCTTAGAACAAATGCAAATTGATGAATCTAAACATAGTGAAGAAGCTCTAGAATCAGGTGCAGAAAATTTACCTGAAGGTCTTAAAAAGGTCATGTCAGTGATCGCAAAGGTAATGACTAGAACAAGTTACTACATTTAACTGATTTTAATTTATTAAATTACTTATTGATAATTAGATAGACACAGGTATAGTTGCGCGCGTAACGATGGTGTTACGGTTTTTAGAAAAGGAAAATAGATGAATATATACGTTGGAAACATTGCCTGGACAACTTCTGAGGAAGACTTAGAAGCTCATTTTGGACAATATGGAAGCGTCAAAGCAGCCAGAATTATTACTGAAGGTCACTCCGGTCGATCTAAGGGTTTCGGATTTG
>MDSY01000596.1_pt1 | contig 10798 bp, 8 predicted proteins | sample 811131 | NCBI WGS metagenome assembly MDSY01 (sample SAMN05326643, study PRJNA326480) | marine metagenome | isolation source: seawater | place: Atlantic Ocean: South West | collected 2010
TTACACCAGGACAGTTAGGGCCAATAAGACGAACATTTTCGTTATGATTTAATGCATCAATTACATTGATCATGTCGAGAACTGGCACACCTTCTGTAATACAAATAATTAGTTCAATTCCATTCTCTGCAGCCTCTATAATTGCATCTTTTGAGAATCTTGCTGGAACAAATATTACAGAAGTATTTGCATTAGTTTCTGTAACTGCCTCTTTGACTGTATTAAAAACAGGTAAGCTTAAATGTTCTTGGCCACCTTTTCCTGGTGTCACACCTCCAACAATTTTGGTGCCATATGCAATGCATTGTTCAGCATGCATTGTTGCCTGCGAGCCTGTGAAGCCTTGAAAAATTGCTTTAGTTTTTGAGCCAATCAGCACACTCATTTAACTAGCTCCACAATTTTTTGAGAAGCTTTCATCAATGAGTCTTCACCTATTACATTTAGCCCAGAACTGTTCAATAACTCTTTTCCCTCTGTGCTCATATTTCCTTGTAGTCGAACAACTATAGGTACATCTACTTCTATTTCATTGATTGCTCCTATAATGCCTTCCGCGATTAGGTCACATCGAACAATACCACCAAAAATATTTACCAGAATTCCCTTAACATTGTTGTCAGATAATATTAGCTTTAGCGCTTCTCCAACTCTTTCTTTTGTGGCCGTTCCTCCAACATCTAGAAAGTTGGCGGGCTCACCGTTGTACAATTTAATTGTATCCATAGTACCCATTGCCAAACCTGCACCATTCACCATGCATCCAATATTACCGTCAAGAGATACATAACTAAGGTCATGTTTTTTTGCTTGATACTCTCTTTCATCTTCTTGGGATGAGTCTCTCATTGAAAGAATATCCTCTTGTCTGTAGAGAGCATTTTCATCTACATTAATTTTTGCATCTAAGCAGTGCAAATTACCTTCGCTAGTAATTACTAAAGGATTGATTTCAAGCAAACTTAGGTCTTTCTCAAGAAAAAGCTTTTTGCATCCTTTTGCAATTTCATGAAACTGTTTTGATTGTTCAGAATTAAATTCCAGCTTTCTGCAAACCTCATAGAACTGATTTTCATCAATTTTATGACCATGTTGAAACTTAATTTTTAGTATTTTTTCAGGGTTAGTCTCTGCTACTTCCTCAATATTCATGCCTCCTGCTCTTGAAACAATCATAGATACGCATTTGTCTGCTCTATCTACAATTAAGCTCATATATAATTCTGCTTCGATTGAAGTTAATTCATCAATAGAAATAATATTTACTGGCAAACCCTGATCGTCTGTTTGATTTGTAACAATTTTTTTTCCAAGCCAATTATTAACAAACTTTTCAATCTCTTCTTTGGTTTTGCATAGTTCTACTCCACCGACTTTGCCTCTGCCACCTGTATGGGCCTGAACTTTTGCCACACATCCATTGGTGAAATCGATATTTTCTATGGCTTTTTCGACGTCAGATAATTTTCTGATTAACCCTCTTTTAGAAACTGGCAGATTATATAGTTCAAAAAGTTCTTTTGACTGATATTCGTGCAAATTCATTAATTACCAATATGTATAGCTTTTTTATTGACAGCTAATGCGGCTTCATGAAGAGCTTCGGAAACAGTTGGATGACTAAACATTGTCAAACCAAAATCTTCAGAACTAGCAGAGAATTCCATTCCTATTAAACCTTGTTGTAAGATCTCTGAGGCAGAATTTCCAAAGATTTGCACTCCTAAAACCTCATCGGTTTCTTTATCAGCAAGCATTTTTACAAAACCGGCAGAATCTCCAGCTGCAAGTGCTCTGCCACTTGCAGAAAATGGGAAACTACCTTTTTTATAATCAGTTTTACTCTGCTTTAGTTCTTTTTCTGTTTTTCCAACCCATGCTATTTCTGGATGTGTATATATAACACTTGGCACTAAGTCATAATTCACTTCCATCTTCTTTCCGGCAATTCTTTCAACAACCATTACGCCTTCTTCCATTGCCTTATGAGCTAACATAGGACCTCTTACAATGTCACCGACTGCATAAACATTTTTCAAAGAAGTTTGGCAATATTCATTGACTGGAACAAAACCTTTTTCATCAAGCGATAATTGAACTTCTTTGCCAAGTAAATTTTCGGTAAAAGGTCTTCTGCCCACTGCCACTATGACTTTATCGTATTGAGCAGAGCTTGTTTTACCGTCTATTTCTATTTCAAGTGAGATTCCTTTTCTTGATTTCTTAGAACCTTTCACAAGAGTCCCAAGTTGAATATTTAAGTTTTGCTTCCTAAATTCTCTTTCGATTAATCTAGAAACATCTTCATCCAACATTGGTAATAATGTTTGCTCGGCCTCATATATATCAACATTTGATCCGAGCCTTGACCATACACTTCCAAGCTCTAATCCAATAACGCCGGCACCTATTATTGCTAGTTTTTTAGGTGTTTGGTTAAATTCTAGAGCACCTGAACTTCCTACTACCGTAGATCCATTCCATGGAACAGATGGGATATTTATTGGTCTAGAACCTGCAGCCAGAATAATATTTTTGCCTTTAACTATTTGTTTCTTACCCTTAGGATTTGTTACCTCGACTTCGTTAGCTGAGATCAATTTTCCTCTACCATGTATTGATTCAACTTTATTATGTTTAAATAAATGGCTTACTCCACCCGTTAATTTCTGAATAATTTCATCTTTTCTCAGCATCATTTTATTTAAATCATATGATGGTTTTGAAACCTTAATTCCATGATCATCAAAACTTTCACTAATCTGTTTAAATTTGTAAGAGGAATCAAGAAGTGATTTCGAAGGTATGCAGCCTACATTTAAACATGTGCCCCCAAGCTTTACTTTACCAGATGCATCCTCATCAAATTCTATGCAAACTGTTTTAAGACCAAGCTGAGCAGCTTTAATAGCAGCTACATAGCCCCCTGGACCTCCTCCAATTATTACAACGTCATATTCCATTTAAACTCCAAGTATCATTGATTCTGGTGATTCTAGTATTTCTTTAACTTTTACAAGAAATGATACTGCATCTTTTCCATCTAGTAGTCTGTGATCATAAGTCAATGCGAGGTACATCATCGGTCTTATTTCAACATTACCGTTAATTGCCATTGGTCTTTCTTGAATCTTATGCATTCCTAGAATTGCTGATTGAGGAGGATTTAAAATAGGCGTTGATAATAAAGATCCAAAAACACCCCCATTTGAAACTGTAAATGTACCGCCTGTCATATCCTCAATATCTAATTTTCCATCACGTGCTTTTATGGAGAGGTCTCTAATGGCAAGTTCTATCTCTGCGATTGTTAAATTCTGTACACTTCTTACAACAGGAACAACAAGACCCCTTTCAGTTGAGACTGCTACGCCAATATCTTGAAATCCATGATAAATAATATCATCTCCATCAATTGATGCGTTTACAATTGGCATTTCCTGAAGAGCTATGCTTGATGCTTTTAAGAACATTCCCATAAATCCCAATTTGACTCCAAATTTCTCCTCAAAACTTTCTTTATATTTTTCTCGTAAAATTTTTACTTGATGTAAATCTACTTCATTAAATGTTGTAAGAGATGCTGTCTGTGATTGAGATTCTAATAACCTTTTTGCTACAACAGACCTTAATCTAGTCATTGGGACCCTTTCTGATGATCCAATTTCTTTTGTGGTTTCTTTCACCAATGCAGGTTTTATTTCTTTTTGGATTTTTTCTGCTTCTAGTATGTCTTTTTTTGTCACCACTCCTTTTTTAGACGAAGTTTTGACATCTTCAACAGATAGTGATTTTTCTTTAAGTAATTTTTTTGCTGCTGGCCCCATCCTGAAAACCTTAGAATCTTGCTCTTCCTTTTCTACATCAGTTTCAAAAACTTTTTGCTCTTCATGTTTTTCCTCTACCTTTTTATCTATTTCAACTTCTTTAACTGGCTCAACTTGTTGCTTAACTACATTAGTTTCCTCAACAATCTTCGGCTTAGCCTCAACCTCACCCTCTTTGTAGCTTCCAATGACTTCTGAACTTTTAATTGTTGCTCCTTCTTTAACTAAAGCTTTCCCCATTACACCATCAGAAGGAGCGGTAACCTCAATAACAACTTTGTCTGTTTCAATCTCAGCAAGCACCTCATCTTGTTTTATTTCTTGTCCTTCTTTTTTAAGCCAACTTGAAAGTGTGCCTTCAAATATTGATTCAGGAAATTGTGGTGATTTTATGTCGATAGCCATGATAAATATTCTATAACTCTAAAGCCTTCTGAACTATCTCTTTTTGTCGAATCTGGTGATATTTTTGATAACCTCCAGCAGGTGCAGCTGAAGGGAACCGTGCAACTACATTCAGTTTATAACCTTTTTTAGTTTCATTAAGTACTTTTTCTAATCTGTGTCTGATCATTAGCCAAGCGCCCATATTCTCTGGTTCCTCTTGAACCCAAAGAAAATCTTTACATTTAATTTCCTTTGTAAAGCTAACGAGCTCGCTTTCTGGAAACGGATAAAGTTGTTCAATTCTAACTAATTCAATATCCTTAATTTTCTTATTATTGATTTCATCTAATAAATCAAAATAAATCTTACCGGAACAAAAAATTACTCTTTTAGCTGCACTTGAACTCTTGTCTCTAATAATATTTTTAAAAGTTCCTTTTTTCAGGTCTTCCAGTTTTGAAGTTGCCATAGGGTTTCTTAATAAACTTTTTGGAGTTAGAACAATCAATGGCTTGCGTAAGGGTTTAATTGCTTGTTTTCTCAGCAAGTGAAAGATCTGTGATGGGAGTGTTGGAACACAAACTTGAATATTATCGTACGCACATAATTGCAAAAATCTTTCTAACCTACAACTACTATGTTCTGGTCCCTGACCCTCATAGCCATGGGGCAGGAACATTGTAAGACCCGAGAGCCTGCTCCACTTGGTTTCAGCACTCACAATAAATTGATCTATCACTACCTGAGCTACGTTAACAAAATCTCCAAATTGGGCTTCCCAAATAACTAATCCTTCTGGCCATGTTGATGCATAACCATATTCAAAACCCAACACAGCTTCTTCAGATAATAAAGAATCGTAAATCTCAAATTTTTTATTATCTTTATTCAAATTAGATAAGGGCACATATCCTCTACCTGTTTTTTGATCCTTTATGACAAGATGTCTGTGAGAAAAAGTTCCTCTCCTAGAATCTTGGCCTGTCATTCGGACCGGAAAACCTTCGTTAAGAAGTGTTGCATATGCGGCCATTTCGGCAAATCCCCAATTTATAGGTATTTCACCTTGAAGCATCTTCCTTCTTTCCTCATACAGCTTTTTGACTTGTTTTTGTAATTCAAAGCCTTTGTCAATTTTTAAACCAACTTCCATTGAGTTATTCAATAACTCGTTTGAAACAGCTGTTGGGTATGCTTTGCTTAAATCAGGGTTAAGATAGGGTGTCCAATCAAAATGTAGCTCATGGTCTGGATCTGTAGCCATTGATTCAGCCACCATTTCTCCTTTCTCCATGTTTTTTCTGTAATCTTTTTTGAATTTTTCATATTGATCTTGTTCAACTTGGCCTAAAGAATTTAATTTATCGTAATACAATTCCGTGACAGTATTTTTTGCTTTAATTTCGCTATACATTAGTGGCTGAGTTGCAAATGGCTCATCAGTCTCATTATGGCCTCTTCGTCTGTAACATATAAAGTCGAGAATTATATCTCTATTAAATTCATCTCTATATTCAACTGCTAATTTAGCTGCCATAACACATGCTTCAGGATCGTCTCCATTTACATGAATTATTGGAGCCTCAATCATTTTTGCAACATCAGTGCAGTATTCAGTTGATCTTGCATCCTCCTTTAGGCTTGTTGTGAATCCTATCTGATTGTTTACAACGATATGTACTGTGCCTCCAACACCATATGCACGTGTCTGAGATAACTGTAATATTTCCATTACAATCCCTTGTGCAGAAAAAGAAGCATCTCCATGCATGAGAATTGGTATTACTTTCTTATACTCTTTATCTTGTCTTCTGTCTTGTCTTGCTTTTACAGATCCTAAAATAACAGGATTAACTATTTCTAGGTGTGACGGATTTGAGCCAAGAGCAAGATGAACTTCTCCACCACTGGTTAATATATTTGAAGAAAAGCCTAGATGATATTTAACATCTCCAGTATGCTTAACATCTTCCTCAAAATCTTCAGCAAACTCAGTAAAAAGTTCACTTGGTTTTTTTCCCATTACATTTATAAGCACATTTAGCCTGCCTCTGTGAGACATCCCTAACACAAGTTCTTTAGCTCCCTTTGATCCAAAATCTTCAATAATTGTGTCAAGTAGTGGCACTAGCGATTCGCCTCCTTCAAGCCCAAATCTTTTGGCTCCTGGGTATTTAGATGCTAAAAATTTTTCCAAGCCTTCAGAATCAACTAATCTTTTTAATATGTGCTGTTTCTCATCATTATTAAAATCGTAAGGAGTAGGTTTGCCCTCAATTTTTTCTAAAAACCAAGTCCTAATTTTACTGTTCATAATATGCATAAATTCATAGCCTATGCTTGCCGTGTAGGTTTTTTTTATTGATTTAAGAATTTCAGAAAGTTTTAATTTTTTTGAGTTCTGAAAGTTAGAGATTGAAAATTCTTTTTCAAGATCATTTGCTGATAGGCCATGAAACTCAAGCTCAAGGTCAGGGATATTTCTTTCTTCTCTAAGATGAAGAGGATCAATTTTTGCAACTTGATGACCTCTTCTTCTGTATGCGTTTATTAAATTTTGAACATCGGATGAATTTGTTCTTTCATTCTTTGATACTGTTTTTTCTGTTTCTACAATTTTGTTTTTGTATCGTGCGATTATTTTTTTATGGCTTTGATCCGTTTGACCGTTTTGAATAGAGTCGAAATATTTTTTCCACTCAGGTTTAATTTTTGATGGATCTTGTATGTATTGTTCGTAAAGATAATCAAGATACTGTGAATTCCCCCCATACTTGAAACTTTCTTCAAACCTCTCCTCTATTGATTTTGTCACTATCCTATTCTTCTTAACTCCTTTTTAATTTCATTGATTGCCTTGGAAGGATTTAATCCTTTTGGACAAACCGAAGTACAGTTCATTATCCCATGACATCTATAGACACTGAAAGCATCATTGAGTTTTTTTAGCCTTGCTCTTTTCTGTTTGTCTCTCGTATCTGCAATAAACCTATAAGCTTGTAATAATGCTGCAGGGCCAACAAATTTTTCTGGATTCCACCAAAATGAGGGACAGCTGGTTGAACAGCACGCACACAGGATACACTCATAAAGACCATCTAATTTGTCTCTATCCTCAGGAGCTTGTAATCTTTCATGTCCAGTAGTTACATCATCATCATTATCTAAGAATGGTTTAATTTTTTCATATTGTTCGTAAAATGGCTTCATATCAACAATTAGGTCTTTAATGACTGGCAAGCCTGGAAGTGGTCTAACTTCTAGCTTACCTCTTGTAATTACATCCACTACAGGAGTTATACATGCTAATCCGTTTTGACCATTCATATTTACCCCATCTGACCCGCAGACACCTTGAGCACAAGATCTTCTAAATGTTACCGTTGAGTCTTTTTCTTGTGCTTGTCTAATTGCATCAATTACCATCATATTTCCGGATTCAGGATAAAAGATTTCATAGTCAGACATATAAGGCCTTTCGTCTTTTTCAGGATCGAACCTATAAAGACTCAATAGAAATTTTTCTGACATTAATATACCCTTGCCTTCGGTTTAAATGCGTCAACAGTTTTTGGAGATAAATTTACTCCTCTTTTTTTAACAATTTTTTTGTCTTTAAAGAATAAAGAATGGCATAACCAGTTTTGGTCATCTCTTTCTGGGTAATCCTCTCTCGCATGAGCTCCTCTACTTTCTTTTCTTTCCATTGCAGAGTAAGCAGTAGCATTAGCAATATCTAATAAATTTAAATATTCTAAAACCTCTACTCTCTCGGAATTAAATTGATTTGATTTGTCCATTAGATGAATCTTTTTTGTTCTCTCGGTAATCTCCTCAAGTTTTGAAATGCCCTCTTTCATAAGTTTTTCATTTCTATATACACCGAAGTAATTTTGCATCACATTTTGCATCTCAGATCTAAGATTAAATACTGTTTCACCTTGTTTTGTATTCTGAATTTTACTGAATGTATCTAATGATTCTTCAATGTTAGATTTTGAAACATTCAACGAACTTGATTCTTTAGCGTTTTCATTAATATGTCTACCTGCTGCTCTACCAAAAACAACTAAATCTAATAATGAATTGCCACCAAGTCTATTTGCTCCATGCACGGATACGTTTGCAGCCTCACCGATTGAATATAGTCCATCTATAACTGAATCTTCGCCATTTTCCGTAGTAATTACTTGGCCATGCACATTAGTAGGTATTCCTCCCATCATATAATGACAAGTTGGAACAACAGGTATTGGTGCTTTAATTGGATCTACATCTGCAAAAGTCATTGATATTTCACGTATTTCTGGAAGTTTTTTCATAATAGCGTCTTCACCTAAATGATCTATCTTGAGTAGTACATGATCTTTACGCTCACCACACCCTCTTCCAGCTAAAATTTCCTGCACTATACATCTTGATACAACATCTCTAGAAGCTAAATCTTTTGCTTTTGGTGCATAGTTAGGCATAAACCTCTCTCCTTCTGAATTTATAAGGTATCCGCCCTCGCCTCTACAACCCTCAGTCATGAGAGATCCATTTCCATATAATCCAGTTGGATGAAATTGCCACATTTCCATATCCTGCAGAGGATATCCTTGTCTCAGAGCCATCCCTAAACCATCTCCCGTACAAATTAGAGAGGTTGTATTTTGTTCATATACTTGTCCAGCTCCACCTGTAGCGAGTACAACTGCATTACACCTTATTATAGAAACCTCTCCAGTTTCCATATCGAAACAACTTAAACCTTTAATTGCACCTTCATCATTTTTTACGAGGTCGATCGCAAACCACTCATTTAAAAACTTAGTACCTGCTTTTAGATTAGCTTGGTAAAGAGTATGTAGTAGAGCATGACCTGTTCTATCAGCAGCAGCACAGGTTCTTGCTGCTTGCCCTCCTTCTCCAAACTCTTTTGATTGGCCTCCAAATGGCCTTTGATATATACGGCCATTTTCAAAACGTGAAAATGGTAATCCCATATGTTCTAATTCAAAAATTGCGTCTGGACCCTCGGAACACATATACTCGATTGCATTTTGATCCCCAATATAATCAGAACCTTTTACAGTATCAAACATATGCCATCTCCAATCATCGTTAGGATCTGCGCTTGCAATTGCACAAGTAATTCCTCCTTGGGCTGCGACAGTATGAGATCTAGTTGGAAATACTTTAGAGACAACAGCTACATCTAAACCTGATTTTGAAATTTCTAAAGAAGCTCTCAGACCAGAGCCTCCACCACCTATGATTGCGACATCAAAGATTTTTTCCGATATTGTTATTCCACCAATTTCCATTATCAATTTTACTTATACACAATTATAAACGTCATTTATTTAAACTTCCATTAAATAACTCAAAACAGTCACATAACTCAAAATAATTATCACCATGCATACAAACCCCCGATATGAATATCTAAGAAACTTTGCAAGGTGCTTTATACCCGGAAGAAACATGCCAATAGTTCTTTCAGTAAAATAATCATCCTCAACTGCTTTTAAACCTTGGAGTGCATGCCCAACAATTGCTATCAAAAATAAGCTGGTAAATATCTTCATTTGAATAGACCTTATATCAGTAAACCAAACTTGTGCATCAAGATCGTATGGTTTGACAAAATAACTTATAAGGATAATGAGTATATAACTGAGAATTATGAGCGAGCTAAAACGTTGTGCTAACCAAAGAAAAGTTCCCATTTACCAAACCTCCAGAATTAAAAAGAATGAGACCAGTAAAGTCAAAATAAATGTAACTGATGCAGTAGATTTTGCTTCAGAAAGCTCATGACCATAATTTGAAAAATCAGCAATGAGATGCCTCATACCAGAAAAGATGTGATAAGTTATTGAAAGAATAGATACTGAAATAAGAATCTTTACTTCAAAATTAAACTTTTCACTACTCCAATTAAGATCATTAGCTAGCAAATAGTCTGTTAAAAATAAAAGGATAAAAGTTGGTATGGCGATAAAAAAATTGACTATGCCTGAAACTCTATGGGTTATTGAAGAAATAGCTGTAATAGGCAACTTAATTAAAAGAAGATTTATGAAAGTTGGTCGCCTAGTCATTTTCAGCAGTATTATAGAATATCTTAATGCAATTAAGCGGATAAAATTAAGATTTATAAGGGTTTTTGGAGGTAATAAATTTAAGTTTGAAAGTTATCCCCAAAAGGCCTAATTTTTTTTGGTAAAAATTTATTAGAAATCTTTTATAGCTTCCTTCAAGCTTCTCAAGTGAGTTGCCATGGATTGTAATAATATGAGGATTTTTCCCTCCTTGATGTACAAATCTAATCTTTGGCCTAAATTTACCTTTAAAAGGAATAGATTTGGTTTCAAGCGCTTTTTTTAAGACATTATTAAGTTTGTTTGTTGATATTTTTTTATCTGCATTCTCGAGAACTCTATAAATGTTATCAAAAAGGTACTTAATCCCCTCCTTTTTCTTCGCAGAAATGAAACATATTGGCAGTCCATTTAACATAGAATCTTTATCAAGAGTCTTTTCAATCTCACCTAAGGTCTTTTTATCTATCAGATCTTTCTTATTGACAACAACAA
>MDSY01048903.1_pt1 | contig 10798 bp, 13 predicted proteins | sample 811131 | NCBI WGS metagenome assembly MDSY01 (sample SAMN05326643, study PRJNA326480) | marine metagenome | isolation source: seawater | place: Atlantic Ocean: South West | collected 2010
CTTGAGCATGGACTAAGTTATGGTCGGGATTCATGCAAATATGACCGTATGCTGTATCATAGCAATTGCCATATTTGTTTTCATCGGGCACATCATCAAGATCGTCTTGCTTTATCAAAGTCCATGCGGCTTCAAAAGCATGACTTGGCGACACTTACTCACCCCAATTTATTCTATCTTGGAAAGATGGTGCCGAAAATGGCCTTTGGAAAGAATCGGAGGCGAATGTTGGTGGTTGGTCAAAGGTCATACCCCTTCTCCTTCGCTTTGACCTATCAAACATTTCTCGCATTTGCTCTATTGTCATAGGTGGTTCATTGTCCAATTGTTGATTTATTGAATGTGTAATCACACCCACATTATCGGGTGTTCCTTGACTGGTCAATTGTGTGCCATCGCCTATTGACAATTTGACTTCTCCCCTATGTGGATAACGGGCTTGACTTTGTTGCCAATTTCTTAACTGCTGTTCAGCATCCATCAATGGCCTCTTTACACTTGGTGACATGTAAAAATTATGCTCAATACCCGCTTCATCCAACTGGCGGGCAAGACTTTGTATTGTAGCAAGGCCAGCCGGACTAAAGTTAGTGTCCATCACACGACCGGTGTTTTCTAACAAGCCAGCAAGTGTGGTTGCGCCTAAGCCCATTCCAGCAAACGCTGGGTTCACATCAATCATCGGACCTTGACCCAACGCACTTATTGACCCAGCCGACACAAGTGCCCTTTTTGCACCCGCATCTTTTCTTTGTTCAAGTGCGTCAATCATACGATCTCTTGCTATTGGTGGGAATGCCTCTCGACTAATACTGGGATGCCCCATTGATTCCATATTTACACGGAGGATTTCAGCATCGCTAAGATTGCCCGTTCTCGGACTTATTGCCAAATCCTGTGCATAACTGGGTCGGAAATAGTCATACTGTCCTCCATATTCTAAGTAGTCTAACGGATCTTGACCTACGCCCATTTCGGCCATCGCTTCATAAAATTCATCAATGTCGTCAAAATCTTCCTCTCTTAGTCCTACATCTTCGGCTGTTTCAAACCCTTTCGTGCGTGCGTATGATTCTAAGTCTTGTGAGGCTTCAAGATGGCGCAAGGCTTCGTTTATTGGTATATCGCCAGCAAGCCTCAATCCCAATTCGGCTGGTAAATTACCGAAGTTACTTGCCATCAATTGAGGCTGGATATTAAGATTGTAACCAAAATCATCACGCCCTATTTGTTTTTGCATTATATCCCATGCCGCTTCAAACGGATCTGCTGATGCGGTGAAATCACCACTGAAATTCTTACTTGCACATTCATCCCATTCATCTAAGATTTGTCTATCCCGTGCTAAAACTTGAAGATGTCTTTTCATATCAGTGGCCGGTCCAGTGCCCGATTCTGTTTCAAGCATTCGCCTAAATTGGTCGCATGGCATTTCATCAAGATTTGTCCGAAGGCGTTGAGCATTTGCTGGCGACATATTATTTGATTCCGCCCAAGCCCGTGCGAGTTTATCTTTCGCATCGGAACAACAACTGTCGCCATCATCCATTTGCACGGTTTCAGTATCGTAGTCCTCTATTGGCTCTAATCCAGCAACCGAACCCTCATACTGAAACGGCTTTGACGGTGCGGGTTGTAGTGAGATACGGGGGGTGCCATCGGGAAGCAACGGGCTATTGCTTACGCTCGGCATGAACAGGCTATGCTACCCCCGTTTGAAATATGTTCCCCTTATCAAAGATAATTAGCGTTGGTTTATATTGTTAGCCTTGTCAATCATCACAACCTTGATATGCTTACCAATTAACGCACAGCATGAGCAACATGTATGGGCAAAATGGACAGCAACCAATTTTTATTCTCAAAGAAGGAACAGAACGAAGTCACGGGCGTGTAGCCCAGTCAAACAACATAGCCGCCGCAAAAGCGGTGGCCGAAGCGGTGCGAAGCACGCTCGGACCAAAAGGCATGGACAAAATGCTGGTTGATGAAGGCGGAGATGTGATTATTACCAATGATGGTGCTACAATCCTCCGTGAGATGGACATTGACCACCCTGCGGCCAAGATGATTATTGAAGTCGCCAAAACACAAGAGCAAGAATGCTATGACGGAACAACCAGTGCTGTGGTGCTATCGGGCGAATTGCTCAAGAAGTCCGAAGAATTGATTTCACAAAACATACACCCAACCACTATTTGTAGTGCATTCCGTGATGGTGGCCTCTTTTTGACTGGCAAGATAGAAGATTACAGTCAAAACACCAAAGACTTACTGCTACCTATCGCACAAACCTCACTTACTGGTAAATCATCAGCATCAATCAAAGACCACCTTGCAGGTATCTGTGTTGATGTAGTCGAAGCACTTGCCAACAACGGCAAGGTTGACCTAACTGAAATTAATGTAGTAAAGGCTGTCGGGGGCGATGCCTATGACAGCGAGTTAATCAGTGGCATAATTATTGACAAAGAGCGATGCCATTCCGCTATGCCGGACAGTGTGACCAATGGCAAGGTGCTATTGATTGATTTTCCACTTGAAGTAAAGACAACCGAGATGGATGCCAACATCCAAATCACCGATCCTAACCAAATCACCGCTTTCTTAGAGCAAGAGGAAGGATATATCCGTGAATTGGTAAAGCGTGTCGTGGACAGTGGTGCTACAATCGTAGTTTGCCAAAAGGGAATTGACGATTTAGCCAAGCATTATCTTGCTAAATCTAACATCTTTGCACTTGAAAAGGTAAAGCGTTCCGATATGGAGTCGCTATCCCGTGCCACTGGTGCCGGTATCATCAACAATCTTGATGATATTGATGAAGCCCTCGGTTCGTGCCAAACGCTTGAGGAAAAGAAAGTGGGCGAATTGCCTATGGCCTTCTTCGCAACACCTAACTCTCATGCAGTAACACTGCTACTTCGTGGTGGAACAGCACCATTTGTGGAGGAAATCGAGCGTGCATTTGACGATGCGGTTGGTGTAGTCGCTGTTGCATACGAAGATGGCAAGGTTCTCACTGGTGGTGGCTCTATCTATGCCGCACTAAGCCGAGATCTTGCTAACCATGCTCTAACAATCGGTGGCCGTGATAGAATGGCACTTGAGGCATTCGCCCAAGCACTTGAAGTCATACCACGAACACTTGCTGAAAATGGTGGCCTTGACCCTGTTGATGAGATGATGGCGTTGAGAAAAGCACACAGTGAGGGTAAAACTCATCACGGTATCAACATAGAAGCCGGTGGCATCATTGACATGGGTGAATTGGGTGTGTATGAGCCAAAGCGTGTGGTTGAACAGGCATTGAAGTCGGCTGTTGAAACTGCTACTATGATTCTAAGAATTGACGATGTAATATCGTCAAAGAAGGCTTAACCTTTGTTTTTAGCAGGGTGTTCAATATCATGACGATGTTGACCTTGAATTGTGCCTCTATTCAACATTTTATCCCAAAACCCAATAGCATTAGCGTTCATCCTACCGACATGAATGGGCATATCCCCGTATTGTTCAATAGCCTCATCAATCATTTCTTTGAGATAGGCTTCGGCTAACCCTTGCCTTCTTAGATTGTAAGCAATTTCAAAATTATCAATATATATGCGCCCATATTCAGATCGCATTGTTCCTCTTGCTTGTGTGTCTTTAGATTGCCAATAAAACGGTTCACCACTACTATTGGTTTCATCAATCGGCCATTCCAATGACACCATTCTCATATCGGGCATCATAGTAAAGCGAGGATCCCTACCACTGGATATATCTTCGGGATAATCATAGATAGGGGCTTTCAGCAATTCCCAAGCAGTTTCAAAGGCGGTCATAGTAAATCCCTCATGTCGCTATCTCTATCATGTTCTCGCCAATTGCCTTCTAGATCTGAAACAAAGTATCTCCCGCATCCACGACAAAAAATGCTACCATCTCTTGAATTATGGTATTCGTCTTTCAAATTGCAGTTAGGACAATGAAAGAAAGGCTCATTCTTGAGCAAATCCCAAGCGGTGTCAAATGCGGTCATCTCGATTCCCCCCATGATGTGCGATTGCGAAGGTTGTTTTCACGGATTTCCTTTGCTCTTTCGGGGTTCTCGTTCTCCCAATTGATGAAGTATTCCAATTCGTCAGCGACTTGAGCCAATTGTTCTTCGTTCATATATTGGTGAAGTTCGTCAAGGTTCACCCCCGCTATTCCATGAAGGCCATAGAATGCACTCCCGATGTCGTCTTTATTGCGTTCCAATTCCTCACGGATCCAATTTTCTCGCAATTTATTCCGCCCTTCATCCCCTATACGATTGATTTTCGTTTGATATTCGTGGGGATAACGATTCGCCCACCATGATTCTTCATTTGACCGTTGCGCCCAATTTAACGGGGCATTTGTGAAATCTTCAACGGTTAAGGTTCGCCCCAAAAGTGCCTCCAATTCGTCAAGCGTTGGGTTGTCCTCAAACGCTAATCCGGCTTGATTCCAAACATCATCATTCACCATGTAGTGATTTACAGTTAGGGGGTGGCCGTGTCCGTAATGCAGGGTTTCGCCCGCAAGGTTTGGGGGCATCTTGAGAAGTTCAAAGGCTCGGTCAAATGCGCTCATCCGAGAATCGCCTCCAATATGCTAAACCTTGCATCTTGCTTGAAAAGCATGGTATGGCCGCAGTTTTTACAACAAACAGCGTTGAATTTCTTATTGGCGTAATTGATTAGGCGACTCCACTTACCTTGCATGATAACAGTGTCAGCCTCCAATTCGGTGGATTGACAAATTGGACAACGGTAATTCATCTCTCAAACACCACCGAATACAAATAGGCGAAGGGGAGTAAAATGATAAGGATTGGGATAAGTAACATAACGCCTATCGCCTTTAATAACAAGACCCCCACTGAATTATCCTCGATTGACTCCATCACTCATCATCCCATCCAAATCTTTAGCCACTTGAGGATTAATCCGTCTTATGAAATCCTTTTCATCATCATCCATTATTGACCAATTATCCAACAATGTTTCAAAGTCCATATCCCTTAATTGGTCTGTGAATGCTGTTTCCGTTGTATAGAGAAATTCATCGGGTAAAGCGACTCGACCGGACATCTGATCGCGTAACCTGTTCAAAGCCCCAGCCATGTGTTCATCTCTTGCCACATCAGTGTGGTAAAAACCGGTGGTGCCGACAGGATTGACTGGTTTTTCCATTCGTGGTGCTACTTCGTCACCTTCGTCATTGTATGACCAACCACTGTATGCTTGCTTTGCTTCTTCGGGTGTCATGTCATAATCGGGTAGCATTGAAGCAATCATGGCATACAATTCATCTTCATCCATAAATTCACCACCCATTTCTCCATAATCATCTATGTAGCCTTGTGATTGTGGGTCTTGCATCAGTGCTATGTGTTCATCGGGTGGGTTTTGCATCACTTTGATTGCTGGATATGTTTCACGCATTGGTATTGGATTTTCTAAATCGCTAATTTCAACATTAGGCACAGCAGAACCATACAGTGCATAGGCCAGTGCTTCGTCAATATCGCCTGTCCAATACCTAAAATCATCATGTATGCGGTCGCCACCGGAATATAACGGCCTATTCCTTATCGTGCTAATGATACCGTCATTGGGGTGATAGATGTCAAAGGGTGCTTTGAGTAATGCCCATGCTCTATCAAACGCTGTCATGTCAACCACGCACCCTGTCAGCCATCCATTCTCGGATTTTCTTTTGACTATTGCCATACATAGGCAATACATCTTCGGGGTCAATCACCCTTTGTGTGATAAATTCGTGCATATCATCTTGGTCGGGTATTTGCAGGGGCGCACTGGCACCCGTAGGATCTGTTATTTCAAACATCATATCCCCCTGCCCAAAGTCAATCATTTGGTCGCCACCAATGATTACATCATCATCATCACCCATCCAGTCTTTTGCTGGTTTGTTGAAATGTCTATATTTGCGAGCCATGATTTCTTTCATTTCGTCAAGGTAGTCCTGATCGTAGCCCTCCCAATCTCCTTCATCGGCACCATATATCGCTTCTTCCATGCCTTGATACAAAAAGCCCAACGCATCAGCCGCCAGCATATTACCTGCAATTGTTTTATCTGCATACGGTTCCATGTCAATTATGAAATGCCCATCATTTTCATGACCTAATCGTGGCTTCATATTGCGAAGATCGTTTAACAAGAAATCCATAGACATGCGGTAGTCCTCATCTTCACGATTTGCTATTGGGTGGCTAAACACACCGTGTGGACGATCTAGAATTTCGTTATGGGGTAGTGTAGCCCTCAATGAATAGTCATGGCTTACGCTTGGGTCTATCGGTTCACCGATAGGAACACGGCCACGATGCACAGCAAAGCGTGGCATCTCCTTTACCAATTGCCATGCAGTATCAAACGCTGTTTGGATTTGCGTCATTATCATTTTCCTCCCTTTCGTCACGCCCTCGCCAAGTATAATTGTCGTGGTCTAATAGTGCCCGATATTTCGATCTTGGCATAACATTATCACTGAAAATTTCGGCTGTTCCTCTATCGAAACCTGCGTTTCTCAACCACATGCGCCTTGCTTGTGGGGATTGGGAATTATCGGGTCTTAATTTGATGCCGTAGTGTGTCAACAAGTCATACATGTCAGTGCCCAACCCAAGCCCTTGATAATCTTCCTCAACCACCGGCATGGGCACTATTCTTGGGTCTTTTTGCGAATCATAGCCATCTAAGTCTGCTATTTCTATTGGGAGTCTTTTATTGTTCATGGAGTGAACAAATACCTCGTATGCAGTGTTTGGGTCTATCTCACCCGTTTCATCTTCAAATATTTCATCATGCTTGTGCCCAACACCGACATTTACTGTTCGCCTTGTCGCATCTTTATTGCGATTTGTCAATTCATGCAAACGCACTACCATTGGGAACCTTTCGCCAGTTTCGGGGTGAACCCATGTTGCTCGCCCCTTTGAAGTAACTGAACGCCCTTTTTTTCTTGTTTTGTATGGTTTCATCTCGGTAACGCTATCCCAGTCAATGGGCATCTTGAGCAAGGCGAAGGCTGTGTCAAATGCCGTATTACTCATCTTGAACCACCATCCAAGAAGGCTTTTTGAGAAAATCTCTTTTTGCTCTTTCACGCAACCCTTGTTCCAACAATATTCTTTGATTGCGAGATACAGCCTTAGAATCAAAGGGGTCTAATGGTTCTCTTTCATTTCGTGCAAGCATAGCATCTAACGGATCCGTATCATACAATCCATCATCAATATGACTAAGCATATCTATGGGTTCTCCCAACCTGTTTGTTGGAACCAACCGACCCATACCGGGCACCATTTCACGCCCATAAAGGAATGAGGGTGGAGTTTGGAAACCTTTACGCCCACTGCCAGTTAGATAGTCACCCAATGAATGAGGCACTTGATTTTCTAACAAATCCATAAATGCTGGACTAATCGGGTAAGGGTGGGCTGGTAAGTTTGGCCTTCTCCCGTATATACCCATAAAAGGCACATAGGGCGCACCCATAGCATTTAGAGCAAGCAAACGGTGATTTCCTTCAAACATTTCCAAGCCTTGTGGACTAAAATCAAAAGACGGATCTATGCGGCTGGTTCTTTCCATACCCTCCGAAGTGAAGCCTTCTTCGGATATTCTTTCAATCAATTCATCCATAGTAAAGCCGGTATCGCCTGTTCCATGCAATTTGCTATCCATGATTGATTCTTGCCATTCATCATCGCTCATGTCTTTGTTTTGTCTTTTGTTTCGCATAACATCCATAGCAAACGATGTGGGAACAAAGTCAAGTGTTTGAGATGCGAAAGGCAAATTCCCCATACCGGATGTTTCACGCATAATTGGCGCATAGATTTCTTGCCAATATCCTTCGTCATACTTGACAATATCCCACGCTTGGTCAAACGCCGTCATGCCATCCCCTCATCCATTCCGCCCATGCGATTCAAAATATCCAATGCCGCTTTACCTGCCCGCCTCATTTCAAAGACGGTAGGGAATTGCCCATCATAAAGATGCGGAGTATTGGCTTTCTTTTCCATCTCCATAGTAAATTCATCAAGATTCATAGCCATTATTGCATTCGTTATCTGTTCTTTCAAGCGGGTGTTTTGTGGTGAATCATAGGAATAATTCTGCAAATAAGCGTCAAGGAATGCTCGTTTGGCTTCGTCTAAAGCGGGAACGGCTCTATCCGACATGAAAGAGCCGAGAGCATCCTTAATGTTCGTGTCCTTGCTCGACATCATGGGGGATATTACAAAATCCATACCATCTGTTTGGCCGACCTGCCAATTGTCGGGGTTTCGCTCAATAAACTCCCCTGTTCCTTTCGGACCTTTGAAATCAATGTCGCAATTGAAACATGAGTATAGACCTAACCCAGTCTTAGTTTCTCCTAAGTAACCAACAACTTCATTCCAATCATCGCCATCAACATCATACTTTTCACCACATTGGGGGCAAGGCGTTCCATCAGCCCCGATGTCACGACCTAAGCCTTTGACAATATTCCACGCTTGGTCGAATGCGGTCATTAATCCACCCCAAGATTTGTGATGAACGCTGGATCGTCACCGGTATAAACGATTTCAAACGGATTGCGACCTTTCACATTGGGGTTGACACCACGACCACGGGGCTTGCTAAATTCTATCGGATAGAAAGGAGGCGGATTATACACCAATTCACCATCGGACATATAGTAATAGCCATCACCACCATCCGACAAATTCTGTCCATAAGGCTGGGTAAATCTAACATCGCCCAGTATGCTATCAACTAAACCTCTATTTGTATAATATTTTTGAGCAAAGTCGTCAACTTCGGCACCGCTTTCAATAAACGGCACAATACTTTGCTCTCCACCCTGCGTTAGCAGGTTGCCCATGTTGCGGAATAGGTTGTAGCCTTCACGACTAAACTGATTGTCATTTACACCACCCTGTTCTTGAATCATAGCACCAAGCAAATGTCGAGCATACCCTTTACCATCAAAACCCGGATTCATTGTGATAGTGTGCATGTTCTGTGTAGCAGGGGTGATTTGGGCATTTCCAATAATTACTGGCTCACCCCGTCTTTCCATCTCATCAATATAGCGTGTCATCATAGTTTCGCCATCGCTGTAATCGCCAACAACGCCTCTTGCCATAGCCAAATTGCGGAAATCTCCCATGCTCATTGATTGGTCACGGGAATGGCGACCACTAAGACGACTCATTATGTGTTGAGGAAATCGAAACAATACGGGGTTTTGTTCTAACTCCCTTTTCCACGCATCTATTTGTGTGGGATATTTGAGGGGATCTTCTTCACGCATGTAAAATCCATAATTGTCATTCAAAACACGCCTTGCTATTTCGGGTTCAAGACTCAATTGATAGGTTATCGCATCTCTTTCAAAAGGGTTAAACCCCTTGAATCGCTCTAATAAGGTATCATGGGGTAAATCCGGTAGCACAGCCTTGACTACATCCCATGCCGAAGTGAATGCGTCAGCACTTGCCAGTTTTCTTCGGTTGAAGTTAGGAGGAAAGTCAAGCCCTTCTCCAATGACTTCTTGCGGAATTTTACGGGGCGCAACAATAAAAGGTGTTTCCCCCTGTTTTTTCCTTTGCTCATTCAAGGCTCTTTCCATTTGTGAAATTATACCGGCTCTCCCAACGGGATCTCTTTCTTTCATGCGTTGATACGCTAACATCATCAAATGACCATGAAGCATTCCAGCACTTCCCCTGCCGGTTCGCTCAATACTATCAGCCAATTCCTCATCGCTTAAATCGCTAAAAGGAACGCCATCTTCCTCTTTGAGAACACCCCATGCTTGGTCTAACGCATTCATCTTTTCACCGCCCGAATGATGCGCCCCTTAGCCTCGCTCATTTTATTGCGAAGTGCCACCCGTAAATTAGGATTCTTGATTTTGTAAGCCAACTCGATGGCAGGTTGCAGGGCATCTATGTCAACATCACAAGGGATATTGCGCTCTTTAGCCCACGCCAGCAGATCTTCAGTCGGCACATTACCACCGGACTTCGGCATAAACGGACAACCACCTAAACCTCCAACGCTTGTGTCAAACTGCCGAATACCGTGAAGATACGCAGTTTCTATGTTCTCCCATAGGTGTTTGCCAACATGAAGGTGCAACGCTATGTTGTTAGTGAAATCATTGGCTACATCTATACCCAAAGCAATACTGAACGGGTCGGCAGTGCCTTCGGTGTCGCATAATACAATCGTGTCACCAAATTCTAACCCAGCCGCAACAGCGTTGCCCAATTCCTCAACGCACCCACCAAAGGCCATTGAGATATACACACGGACATCTTTGCTTGGCACACCTGCAAGGGCTTCGTCATAATTGGCGAGTATCGCCTCCATCGGAATACCGTAGTTATTCTTGTTGAAGTCCTCATTCGGGGAGAAGAAAATGTTGAATTTGGTAGCACCGACAGCCTTTGCACGGTCGATCCCACGCTTGTTAGGCACTAACACAGAATGGTTGACAGTATTTGAAGTATTCATGCGAACAGCAGTAAATACATCTTCGGCATCAGCCATATTCGGCACACGCTTTGGGTGAACAAACGATGTCGTTTCTATCTCCTTTACCCCAGCATCTTCAAGAAGCCGTATCAATTCTATCTTGTCGGCTGTTTTTACCTCATGGCGTAGCGATTGTATGCCATCACGGGGGCTAACCTCAAAGATATGCAAGCCCGCCATGTTGAGAACCTATCACCCTCTAACAAAAAAAATAA
>MDSY01100037.1_pt1 | contig 10798 bp, 12 predicted proteins | sample 811131 | NCBI WGS metagenome assembly MDSY01 (sample SAMN05326643, study PRJNA326480) | marine metagenome | isolation source: seawater | place: Atlantic Ocean: South West | collected 2010
CACAATTGCAAATGGAGAATGGGACGAACGTTTTGCTTAAACTGAACACGGACCGCGGTAGAGGGGATAATACCCTTCGCAGACCGAAGTGGTGAACAGAAATGGAAGAAAAATTATCAGAAGCAATCAAGAACGCCATCGAAGGCGCTCCGGAACGTAAATTTGTTGAAGCGCTAGAGATAGCATTTACAATCAGAGACGTTGACTTGAAGAACCCGAACAACCGTATCCAGGAAGAAATTCGTCTTCCTTCCGGTCGTGGAAAAGAAATTCAAATTGCAATGTTTGCAGCATCTGATGCTGCAAGAAAGGCTAAAGCTGCAGGAATACATGTTATCGATCCTTCAGACATTGAAGAATTAGGAAAGAACAAGGGTAAGGCTAAGAAACTTGCAAACTCCTTCGACTTCTTCCTATCAGAAGTACCTCATATGGGATTGATTGGTCGCTACCTCGGTGTAGTACTCGGTCCTCGTGGTAAGATGCCACGTCCAGTCCCTCCAGTTGTCGACCCAGCAGTTATTGCTGCTGGTCTTCAATCTACTACTGTAATCAAGTCCCGTGACAAGGTTACATTCCAAGCATCCTTTGGAACCTGTTCACAATCTCACGAAGAACTTCTAAAGAATGCAATGGAAGTTTACACCCGTGTAACCTCCAGGCTAGAGCGTGGAATTGGTAACATACGCTCACTTTACATCAAGACCTCAATGGGTCCTGCAAATAAGATTGAGGTGATTAATTGATTCCTAAAGTCTCACCTTGGAAGAAAGATACTGTTGCTGCTATGACAGAGATGTTGAACGGCGGCGGAACTTTCGCAATTATCGATATTCACGGTGTACCTGCAGGTTCAATGCTAGGTATGCGTGCAGGTCTTCGTGGAAAGATGGAGATTCAAGTCGCAAAGAAGCGCTTGATGAAATTGGCTTGGGAAGCTGCAGGAAATGATTTCTCCGACCTAGAAGAAATGTATTCTTCAGCAATTCAACCTGCTCTTATTCAATCTGGTCTGAACTCTTTCGAAGTTTTCACTGAATTAAAGAAGACAGAATCCGGCCGTGCTGCTAAGCCAGGGGACGTCGCTCCTCACGACATTATTGTCGAGAAGATGGATACAGGTATGCCTCCAGGACCTATTGTTGGAGAATTGAACTCTGTAGGAATACCTGCGAAAATCGTGAAGGGTTCCGTTCAAATCCAGAAGCAAGTAACTATTCTTAATGAAGGAGATCTTTTCGAGGGAGACCTTGGAATGATGCTCTCTAAGATTGGAATTAACCCAATCGTTGCAGGTCTGCGACTTTGCGGTACTATCGAAGGTGGTACCAGTTTCAAGCCAGCAACTCTCGATATCGACTATGAGAAGTTCGAGTCTGACCTCATCAGCTTTGGTGCTGGTGCGTTCAACTTGGCTTGTAACATCCGCTGGTTTACCAACCAGACCATACCAACACTCCTGTCCAAGGCAAGCGGCGAAGCTCTTGCACTGGCACTGGAGGCGGCAATCGTCACAACAGACACATTGCCGCATCTAATCGGACGAGCAACCAGTGGCGCCATGGGCGTCGCAAGTGCTCTGTCTGCTGACGCACTCGATGAAGAGCTGAGCCAACTTCTTGGCGCAGCCGCTTCTGCTGCAGATTCTGCAGCGGCAGCACCGAGCTCCGATGACAGCCCCGCCGAGGCTGAAGAGGAAGATGAAGAAGAAGAGGAAGAGGGCGGTTTCGACGGCCTTGGATCCTTATTCGGTTGATAAAAATTTGAGGTGAAAAAATATGGAGTACGTATACGCTGCAATGCTTCTGCACTCTGCTGAAACTGAGATCGACGAAAAAGCTGTCACTGCTGTCCTAAAGGCTGCTGGTGTAACCGCTGACTCCGCCCGTGTGAAGGCTCTTGTAGCCTCACTGAGCGGTGTTGACATAGCTGAAGCAATGGCTACTGCCGTTGCTGCCCCTGCTGCTGCAGCACCTGCTGCAGCTGCTGCTGGCGCTTCCGCTGACGCTGCACCTGCAGTCGAAGAGGAAGAAGAAGAGGAAGAGGGCGGCGGCTTTGAAGGCCTAGGCTCTCTCTTCGGCTGAAGTCGAGTAGAATCGGAACAGATCCAATAGAACACATGAGGCCAATTAGGGCCTGAGTGTGAGCAGGGTCCAATTACGGTTGCCCAAGCGGTCCACAGTCCGTGGTCAACCTCGCCCACTTATTGGGCTGGGGATTGCGAGACAGACCGTGAATGGACCATCCACAATCTCCCCAAGCCTAGCGAGGGGAGATTTGTGGTCTTTCCAGCATTCGAACGAGGAATGCACCCCCTATCTTCTTGATATCATACCAATTGGGATTAGTTAATGCTCAAGCGGAAAGAGTTCGTTCTCGAGGTTTCCACCTCCCCCATTGAGAATATCAAATCATTTCGAAAGATTACTGAAGATAATAATTGGAAGATTACTAGTCATCAAGGAAGTCGATTAGTAGACCGGTTTGCCATCATTATGCCAATGACGCAAAGTGCTCGAACACTTGGATTAGAAATTCTTGATGGACCTCTACAAGGATTGGAAATGCATTCTTGGGCAGAGACCAAGGGAAGTTCAGGTGCAATAAATATGGCAGCATGGACAATTCCTGGTGGGGATGGGAACGAAGAAGCTCGGGAGTTAATTCGTGAATGGGCTAAATCACTTCCTAGATGTCCTTGGAAATGGTCCTTTGGCGAACGTAGCAGAATTGGTTACCTTTTACCGGTTTTTCGTCGCTCACGCAAGGCATTCGCAAAGTTAGAATTGACTAAATGGGAAAAGCAGTAAACCAAAACACTTGGAAACCTTAACCTATTACATTACAATATCGGGGGAAGAACAATGTCATTTATCGACGATATAAAAACCGACCAGAAAACGCAGATAATGGTTGCATGTATGCTGTTTTTCGCAATTGCTTTCCCCGGATATTTTTACTATGCCTCTAATCAAGAGTTAGATGCTTACAGTACTAGTGGGCCAGTTGGAGATTATTCAGTAGAAGGGGAGTATTCCTACCACGTAATCGAAGATGGTACAACGTATGTGAACGATGGAGAGACGATCGATATTATGGCTAATTCGGATGCTGCAGGAGCAGAGCTGGATGGCAAAAACATCGTTGGAGTTAGAGCTACCCTCACTTTCACCGATGACGAAACTCTAGGAGGTGTTGGTTGTGCTGCTGCTCAACCAGCACAAGATGACGACGTTTCAGGCAATCTGATGCACTCTGGATTGGAGCAAGCCTCTCCAACTCAATCGGGAGAATCGGTAACTTTAGAATGGCACAATTCTAGTATTGTAGGTACTACCGTAAACAACATGAGTGAATCCGAAATAAGGATGGAATTGGATGGGTTGTTCGGAATTGGAGAACACTCACTTGGAATTTCAGTCAATGTCAATTCGGGTGGCGGCCTAGGTTGCCAATCAAGTGATGATGGCGAAGAAGTCGCTTATACCATCGAATTGATTTCTTTGGAATACACCCTCGAAATGGTCGAGGTCGATGAAGAAGCTGAAGAAGAGGAAGAAGAAACCGATGAATGATTACAGCATTTTGCTGATGTCGATTATTGGAGAAACTCTCTCATTAATCATTGTAAGAATATCATCTAGAGTTTCCTGATCGTTTGCTTCAACCCTCATTACAAGAATCGCTTCTGTATTGGATTTACGAGCCAAGTACCAACCAGACTGTTGGCCATCCTTTTCGAAGCGTACTCTTACTCCATCAATAGTTGAAGATTCATGGTCGTCAAATGCGCTGGTAATCGCTGCAACAGTTGCCAACTTGTCTTCTTCAGCACACGGTACTTTCACTTCACCAGTAGTAGGCAGATTAGGAGCCAAGCGGTTTAGTTCAGCACTGAAAAGTGCATCTCTGCGAGACCAAAGTTCTAGGATTCTAGCAGCATTGTAAAGTGAACAATCAAAGCCATACCATCCACGGTCTGACATGAATATGTGACCACTCATTTCGCCAGCCATCAGGGAATTAGGATGCTCGGCAAGAACTCTCTTCATGAATGAATGACCTGTCTTTGCCATCATTGGTATTCCACCGGCAGCCACAATTGCCTTCTCAACATTCATTGAACATTTCACGTCATAAATTAGCAAATCTTTGCCTTCTTCAGTTCCAACAACGTCATCAGCCATCAGTGCAATCAAACGGTCTGGATAAACGAAAGCACCATTCTCATCAACAGCTCCGATTCTGTCACCATCGCCATCAGCCCCCAATCCCAATTCACAACCGTTGTCGACAACTGCCTTGGCTAAGTCTACCATGTTGTATTCACGAGTGGGGTCTGCTCCATGATTAGGCTCGGTATTGTCCCAATCGCAGTACAGATCGATGTGGTCTGCTCCAATCATGTCCAGTAGTCTAGTCATGGCAGGCCCGGGGACTGCGTTACCACAATCCACTGCAACCTTAACTGGTCTAGCAAGTTTACCAGTTGAAGCAACGATGGCTTCGAGATAATTATCTTCGTGAGGATGATCAATATGTTCTCCAGCACCGTCCTTGAATTCTCCACTCAAGAATACTTCCTTTAATTCCTGAATCTCTTCACCTGCAAGCGGTAAAGTTCCTCTGCACATTTTGAATCCATTATGTGTAGGCATTGGAAGATGTGATGCTGTTACCATTACTCCTCCATCAACAGGTAATGTCCAGCAGGCATGGTACAAGCAGCCGGTCGAAACAATTCCTAAATCTAGGACTTTAACACCAGAATCAACTAGTCCCCTAACTAGATTTGAAGCATAACTCGGGCTAGATTCACGGATGTCTCTTCCAACTGCAAAGGAAGAGCAATCAAGGTAGGTTGCCATTGCACGACCTAAGCGATAAGCGAATTCGTCTGACAATTCTTCGCCAGATAGGCCTCGAATGTCATAGGCTTTGAAACAGTGAGTTGGCCATTCTCCCATATTGTAGGCGTGCAAGTCTTCTCGTATGTATTTCATCGCCTGATGAGGAACGAAATAGTCATTCCAATAGTGAGGAATACTCCCCATTCTATTAGCACATCTTTCCATAATGCTACAAGAGTTAACGCAGATATTGATGGAACTCCAATCATCAATATCTTTGGCCAAGTGATAAGGCCACTAGGGGGCTGTTCGAGGTAAGGAGAGCCAGGCACCTGAATCACTCATTATTGGAATCAATCGCTTGAACAACAATTTCCACTTTGGCATTAGCAGGTAATGCACCTGCTTCAAAAGCAGCACGAGCAGGCTTAATTTCCATATTTTCAACCCATGCGCCATAAACTTCGTTCATCGATGCGTAGTCGTTCATGTCGTCTAGTAATACTTGAGCAAAGCAAATCGCTTCACGATTAACTCCCGCCGCTTCTAGTAATGCATCAATTTTAGCAAGCGCACCTGCAGTCTGAGTTTTGATGTCATCACCAGCATCTACATCGATTTGACCAGACAGCCAAATCATGCCTCCAGCCTTCACACCAGGGGTGTAAGGGCCGTACAATTTACCGCCATCCACACTAATCGCTTTCTTCTGCATGTATAGGGCCACTACATGGTGGCACATCAAAATAGCCCGACATTGTCGAGCAAACATGGCGACAGGTTGGGTTATCGATCATCCCGCTCATGCTCGCCTGTTAGCACCCATAATGCGGGAGTTATCTTCAACAGATGATGTTGTCATTGCTTGTGATAGATTTGAAGTTAGAGCGATGATGGAAAATTGTGATGGTCACATGCCTAGAAGACGCACTGTCTGGGTCCCTCGTCCGATTGGTAAAGGTAGATGGAAGAAAGCCTGGAGGCGAACTAGAATTTCTAGTAAAGCTCTGAAAGGAGTTGACAAAGTGATTAGCATAGGCGCTCCAATTGAACTCAGAGCAGCCCCTCGTAAAGCGAAAAGAATCTACATTACTGACACAGAAGTGAATCATTTGGCGCATAATTTAGCAAAGCCAACAGACATTATCATACCTACACATTTCATTGATTCATTATCCGGGCCATTGATGAAGAAGAAAGCAAAAATCCATCGTATCGATGGACTACATGGCCATATCCATCTACACCCTCGTATACGACCGGATGAAATTTCTAATCCTCCGCGAGTATTAGTTCGTAGATTAATCGGAGATGGTGTACACGATAGTGATGAGATACTTCAGATTCCAGATAGCTGGCTTGACGGTTTGGATATTCACCAAGCAGATGAAAATTCTGTTGAGGGAAACCCTTGGGATTTAGACGGAACTATCGCTAGTATGAATGGTGTAATTACACAATCCGTAACCTTAGCAAGTGAAGCGGTTTTACTAGGTTTGCCGACTCTATTGGTTTCTACAGCAAAGCGCGGTTTTCTAAATCGCTTAATCGAAGATGGCTATCCATTATTCATAGCGAAAAAACACGATGATTCAATACTAGCATCTTGGCTAGCAGGCATACATTTGACCGATGCTCTTGAAACACCAGATTGGCCAGATACAAAATCAGAATTGCTTGATCTTATCAAGGATTGACATGTGGTCGCCCGCTAACTCATTGACATCCGATATGCGATGCCAAGCAGCACTAGCAGCATCATCTCCAGCCACTGGCTCATCGAAAGCTGCAACAAGATAAGCAATTGAGACCACGTGACCTCTAGGGTCTCTCTCCGGGTCTCCATTTACGCATAGTAACCTTACCACTTGGCCATTAATTCCGCACTCTTCCTTCAACTCCCGAAGTACTGCCACTTCAGGGTCTTCGCCGTTTTCGACGAATCCTCCAGGGAATGCCAGCATGCCTTTCCATGGTTCTTTACCACGTCTAATAAGAAGAATCTCATCTCCTCGAATAGCGATTGCATCGACTGCCAATGAGGGTTGAGGCCATTGGCCACAATCACCGCAAGCAGACATTTCACTCACCAAACCTACGCTTACGCGCTTGGTATGTCTGAATCGCTTTGAGTAATTCTTTCTTAGAGAAAGAAGGCCAAAAGACATCTGTGAAATATAATTCTGAATAAGCCATTTGCCAAAGTAAGAAATTCGAAATTCGCTCTTCACCAGATGTTCTGATGACTAAATCAGGGTCTGGCATTTCTGCGGTGTACAGTCTTCGACTAACTTCACCTTCATCGATGGAATCGAGTGATAGTTTACCTGCACAGTGGTCTTCAGCGATACTCTTTATCGCTCCCAACATCTCTTCACGACTACCATAAGCAAGACAAACTGTGAACGTATATTGATCATAATTTGCGGTTTTCTGTTCAGCATAATCGATTGCTTCGTTTACAGATTTAGGAAGCAATTCTCTTTTACCAATTATCTGAACTTTAACACCATTCTCGTGAATACGCGGGTCATCTGCGATGTCTTTCAGACCTTCGATGTAAAGGTTGAATAGTCCGTCTAATTCTCCACCTGGACGATTTAGGTTTTCAGTAGACAATGCATAAACTGTGAAGTAACGAATTTCTAATTCCAGAACCCAATCAAGAACTTGTTCAAGTTTCATCTTACCCATTTTGTGGCCAATATCTGTTTCCAAAGCCTTGGACCAGGCGAATCTACGATTACCATCCATGATGATGGCAAGATGGTTTACTTTGTCGGGGTGTTTCTTCACACTTCGTAAGAGTTTAGCCTCGACTGCATTGCCAAGAACATCCCCAAGACGATTGCTGATACCGATAACATCGCCCCCTCTGCTCTACCCATTCGCTTCAACCGTTTGAGTTAATCCCCACCGGCCCTTCGGCCTCTTCATGGAGGAGAGACCATGGTGGCCAAAAGGCATCGTCCAGAGTCATGATGGTTCCTCAATTTCAACATCTTGGGGTACTCGCCCCCTACACATCCCAGAGATAACTCTGGACTGGTGGAATAGTTTGGGTAAAACTTGGGGAGACTGGCCAAAGGTTGAGAAGTTCGAACAGATAGATGAGGACCGCAGTGGTATTTGGTTTGATTTAGGTGATTACAAAGCACTGGTAATACCAATTCCAACAGGAAAACATGCCTCCCGACTAAGTAGAAACCCCCAACTACAGTCCGCATTAAATTCCCATCTCCAATTACCGATTGCTGGCCATGAAAAAGACGGAGACCATGTGCTAATCTATCCTAAAGAAAAACCAAGTAAGGTTACTGCCAAATCATTGGGGGGTCTACACGTAGCCTTGATCGATGGAGGATGGAGCACTCCAAATGATGAATATGGATGGAATTCCCGATTAAAGAAGGTCGAAGATACTCTCAAAACTAGTACCTTGTGGAGAGCCCCTCACAGTCACAACACGATTGGAATACCTCGAATCGAATTGAATGGTATGCGTCCGGTTCCAATCCCATTAAGCGATGCCCTTCTTTGGAAAGATGATACCAATCTATCCATGATTAGGCAGGCGATTAAGCACAATGTTATGTTGAAATGGAGAGAATTCGTTCCGCCAAAGTACTGGGGTAGTGGTGTTATGAGAATCGCTACTGGAGGAGTCGCTCATTTCAGATATGACCTAAATATTCTCAATAAAGCAGAAGCGGTTGCCTTCGGGTTTGAAAGTCCTGAAGTTGATGAATACCTTGGCAGTGTAGATAGAATACAGGCTAAATTAGGTATAATGCGATTAATGAAAATGGGCATTCCCCTTTCGGTATTTGGATTGATTGGCTCTTATTGGCTATCGCGGGCAGGAGAGTTCACTAACCCCGAAATTGGGTATTGGACATTTGGGATTATAGGACTTGTATCGTCCATACTCTACACAATAAACGAGCCTGATTGGCGTCAAGCGCTGTGACGCCTTCTGTTATCGTGGAAGTTCAGTTTGTGAGTTTTGGCTAATGCCATTACTTGGATTAGGAAATCATCCCTTGCCTCTCTTTCGACTTTTCCGCTATTGATATCCCAGTAGATATTACATCCAATGTCGATAGCATCAGGTCCAAGAGTCGAGACCTTTGCATATGAGTCTCCTTCTTTCATCGTCTTTTCGTGGTTTGTAACTAATTCGACAACACCTTCACAAAATGCCTCTACTTTACTTGGGTCAGAGTTGATGTCAAGTTTGAAAATTGGTTGCCAGCGACGGAATCTACGCTTACCCCAATTCTCAACAGGAGTATTTGTTAAGTTTGCATTAGGCATAGTAATCACAGTATCTAGGCTTGTCCTGATAAGAGTAGTTCGCAGGCCTATTTGCATTACTTCACCTTCAACCGTGCCGATTATGACCCAATCTCCAACCTGAAATGGCCGGTCTAGAAGAACTGTAGTTGCCCCGAATATATTGGAAATTGTATCTTGGGCTGCAAGAGCTAATGCAAGTCCTGTAATTCCTAGACCTGCAACCATTGTGGTAAGATCAAACCCTAATGCATCTGCGATGAATACAAGGCCAAAAATGACAATTAAAAACCGCATGATACTCTCTGCTGCAGAGACAACAGTTTTCTGTGAGCCATCTAATTTACCATCATCATCAGTCCACAATACGAATGCATGGATAACTCCAACGAACCTGAATGCGGTTACAACTATTGCAACTACCATCACCAATTGTAGTATAGAAATAACCCAGTCTACATCTCCTATCAAATACGTACTAACCCAGCATCCAGCAGCAACTCCAAGAGACTTTCCTGAACCTGTTAATGCGTTTTTAGCAACTTCACTAATCAATCCCAAATTACCAAAAATACGGGGAACAATAAACCCACTAATTTCTCTCATCAAGAGTATCACAATCAGCAGTAAAGCCGCCGAGATTACACCTTCAATACTCATTCCGTAAATCTCCTTATCGTGGCCGGGAATAAACTCAACTAATTTCTGCATATATTGTGGCGAGTACTCATGGGTGATGTTGTTTTCCCTAAAAATAATTCATCCCAGCCCCCTTAGGGGGCTATTTCACAGACACGACGCTTTGAAGAGGGGGTAGGCTTTGGACAACTTGATAGCCATGCTTTTCCAATCCAGAAAGACATCTCTTACGATTCTTCTTCTACCCTTTTTGCTGTCACTACTTTCTCCAATTGTGATTTCATCTGCAGCCCAAGATGTAGGGCCAAGCGCAGCAGATACTTGGGAGGAATGGGAAGATGCCGACTATGTTTCCTGTGAAGTCACAGGCGAAGGAAACTCTGAGTGCGAATACGTATTCCCTTGGGGTGGTGACGAAATGATGCAATTCAAAGAGTATCATTCCTATGAGACTATGAAAACAAGAATGATGGTCCTCGCTCAAGAAAACCCAGATATTTTTGAATTCCATGAAGGGCTTAATGGTGGTATGAACGCTAGAGGAGAAGAAACCTCTGCAGATACATACGAAGGATGGTATTACGGATATTCTTCACCATGGTTGAAGATAACTGGCGATGTACAGGGCGGAGATTACAATGAATTTAACGGCGATAATGGAAACTATCCTGACCGACCAGATGTAATGATTGTTGGAAACCATCACGCCCGAGAATGGATGAGTTATGAAACTCCAATCCTATTCATGGAAACCGTCGCTCACTACTATGGGGGCGGTCCTGTGGACAATGATGGAGACGGCCTAATCGATGAAGATCCATGGGGCGATGCTGATGGTGATGGCGAAGTTGACGATGATGGAGATTGCCTAGCACTTGACCCTGCTATCCAAGATAGTAACGGAGATGGCAAGGCTTGCAACCCTGGTGATTTCGGTGTCGATGAAGATTTCAGCGAAGTCGAGTTAACCAACTTGATTAACAATCGTGAAATCTATCTTATTCCAATGTTGA
>MDSY01000087.1_pt1 | contig 10797 bp, 3 predicted proteins | sample 811131 | NCBI WGS metagenome assembly MDSY01 (sample SAMN05326643, study PRJNA326480) | marine metagenome | isolation source: seawater | place: Atlantic Ocean: South West | collected 2010
GGGGGGGGGGGGGGGGGGGGGGGAGGGGGGGGGGGGGGGGGGGGGGGGGGGGGGGGGGGGGTCTTTTCATGTTTTGATCGCTCGATAGATATATAGATAGATTAAAAGGTTTCACACACTACACCGTACACGACTCGTATGTTATACGCATTACGCAGTTCCGCGAGGCCTGGCCCTGTGGCGCCTGGGAGCTGCAGCTGCAGCTGGGTCCCTCACACCCAGACACACTAAGGTACGGTATACTGGCGATGTGACGATACGCCCCTAAAAACCTAGGGACTCGGCCCTATCTCTATCTATCTATGAATCTATCTGTCCCACGGGCGTCGACCCTCCTTTTTTTTCCTCCCCCGCACGAAAGCTTCCAAATAGGGGCGCCACCGTGACCGTGGAGGCCAGCGCACCCCGCGCCCCGCTGAGATGCTCTGGCTCCTCGCGGCTGCGCTCCCGGGCGCGCCTTTGGAGGCGGGTGCTCATGCTATGCGGGCCGAAGGAGACAGCTCGTTCGACACGCGCCTGCATGACCTGTTTCACGGTCGGCACGAGCAGCAAGAAAGCGGAGTGGCTGCGACGGGTCTCGAGAGCAACAATCTTGAGCGGCATATGCCATGGAAGAAGCCAACGAAGTCTAGCTGGCATGATTTGCTCCATGGGAAGCATAAGCAGGCGCCTTCCCCTGGAACAAACGAGGGCACGCGGGGAAAGCAGCGGAAACAGCTGTCTGTGGGCATGCACGAGCTTTTTCACGGGGTTCATGAAGAGCCGCCCGGCACTGGTAAGACCCAACAGCGCAGAAAGCGCAATCCGCTGAAGCAGCCTGCCAGGGATCGCGCGCAAAGGCGCGACGCTCCGCTCGACCGGCTGTCCAAGGGCCTGCACTCAATGCTCCACGGGCCACACGACGCACCAGCCAGTTTGAAGCCAGAAAAGCAGGACGTGCTCGGCAAGCTGTCGGCGGGCATGCACGGCATGCTGCATGGGGGGCACCAGAAGCCTTCCCTGAGGAGGTCGGTCTCTCTCAGAGCAACTCGTCGGCATCTCTCAGCGCAAGATGCCGACGATCTTGCCTGGGGGAACGAGCAGACCGTGGGGTCTAACGAGCCAGCTGCCGTCTCGAACGACAACTCCTTTGCCTCGGACTCTACTGCGTCGACGGACTTCGGCCTCAGGGCGCAGCCAGAGGCGGCAGAAGGTGCGACAGTGCGTCAGGAGAGCAGTGAGTTGGGAGCGGCGGAGCGGCACGAGCGAGAGGAAGCGGAGAGTGCGCGGGAAGAGGAGAGGGCCCAGGCGCAGCGGGAGGCAGAGGCGAACGCCGAAGCACGGAGGCAGCAGATGATGGATGCGAATCAGAAGGAGAAGAAGGAGCTGGCAGAAGCAAAGCAGCAGGCGAAGGACGAGGATGAGAGGCTTCGCACTGAGGAGGAGGATCAGATACGGCAGCAGGCGAACGGCGCGATCACGTTGGTCGTGCTCTCCGACCGCGTGCTCCCCATCCAGGTATCCTTGGGCAGCGTGTTGATGAAGACCAGCTACCCGCTGAACATTTGGGTCATCGGGGACGACGTCGCTGGGCTGGAGGAGACGCTCAAACGCACGTTGCCGCTCAAGTCCGAGCAGCACGTCAAGGTCATGAGCATGGACGAGGCCGAAAAAGACGTGGCGCACCTTGATCCACCGTGGATGTCCAATCAGGCGGGCAGGAGCGTCAACAACGACTCCTGGATTTCGAAGCACACCGTGAAGCTGATGGATTGGGACCATGATGCCATGCACCACTCGCGGTTCAACATCATGCGCTTCTATATCCCGTACCTCAGTGCCTTCGCGGATGTGGAGCACCTCCTTTTCATGGACGACGACGTCATCATGACGGGCGACATCAGACTGCTGGGAGACGCGGTGGTGCCGGAGGAGGCCGTGCTCGTCGGCCAGTGCGACAATTTTGCCTGGCAGGACCAGTGCAGTCGGTACGTGCCCTTTGTGCATGGTAAAGACTGGAGGACCAACTCCGCGACTCTCTACCTGCAGCAGAACCTGACGAACACCAACCAACATCAGCACTGCCCATTGGCCGACAGGGCACTGTGCAGTGGCCCGTCGGTTGAGGAGCACACGGCACTGCTGCTGCAGCTCTACGCCGAGCAGAACGATGGCGCCGTCCTCGACTTCGCAGAGCAGCCCGTTTGGAACTTCGGATTGGTGCGCGAATCACTCTGGCCTTTATATGCACCATGCAGTGCATCAAGCAAGGCACCGTATACGGCACATGTGCATGTGCATGCACATGTAATCCACTATGCTATCCACTACTCAGGTGCGACTCGATCTCGGCGCGTGGCGCAAGAAGAACTTGACGGGGTCCTACACGTGGTGGCTCGCCAAGAACGCCGAGCACCGCATCTTCCCGGAGGATTCGCTCGCCTACGGCTTAGGCTTGCCCTACCTGAGCTTTGCCGGCCATGTCCAGTGCTGGAACAATTTCATTGACAAGCCCGCGCGGGACGGCCTGGGATACATCACGACGGCCGATTTCAAGACGCAGGAAATACCACATGGATGCATCTCGTGCATAGTACATCCACATCTAGCGCAGCGCAACATGCATCACACAGTGCATTTGCATGGCGCACCACACCGACTGACGTTTGGCCTCAATACAGGGTATCGACCTCGACAAGTACCTGGGCGAGGCCATCTTTCTGCACTACTCGGGCCGCAAGAAGCCCTGGAGGTTGCCCGCCCAAGAAGGTCCGGCGGCGATGGTGGAGCCAGAGTTGGCCGCGCCATGGCTGGACGTGCTCAGCCGCCTCGATCTTCAAGACGCAGGAGCAGCGCAGGAGCAGCTGACCAAGCAGCGTGCCACCAAGAAGGAGCGGCTAAAGGCGTTGCTAGTCACGGAGCCGCGCTCTGGCTCCGAGTGGATGATGGACCTGCTCGACGCCCACCCCGACATTTGCGCCTCGGGAGAGCGCGAGTTCCCGACCAACGGCTTCGCGCGAGAGTCGCTCATCCCGGGCCGGTGGGACCTGGGCGTTGGAGACTGCACGCTCAAGCGTGGCTGCATGTGGAGTTTCGTTGCGGAGCACGTGCCCAAGTACGTCCACAACTTCGACGCGTGGTGCGCTGTGGAGAGCAAGGGCTCTTTGTGGAGCTCTCCGCCGGAGCTCTCAGTCCACACTACGTCCGTGGCGCCTGATAGCGAGCTCGTCAGCCCAGCTCTCCACGCAACGCACGGTGAGCGACTCTGCCAGTGGGCGGGATGGTGGCGGCGCACCTACAATGACGCCGACCCCTTCCGTGGGCCGAACAGCACGCAGCGGCTCTTCGCGATGTACGAGTCCTCCCTGTTTGACGACAGCAGCGAGCTCATCCCCTGCAGCTGCAGCGGCCAGCAGACCATGCTCGTCAAGGTCATGCGCGGGTGGACGCAGCAGCGTCGCGATCCTAAAAACCAGGTCTGCTCGACTGGCACCGGCACGCACTTTGGATCGGAGGCGTGCGGCGATCCCAAGCACGAGTATTACACTGGCAACTACAACGAGCAGGTGACGGTGGGGGGGGCAGATGGCGTCGACAGCTTCCAGGTGATGGGACCCACGCTTAACTTGTCGGAGTACAAGATCGTCGAGCTCGTCCGCAACCGTTTCGACGTCTGTATGTCGCTCCTGTACAGTTTGGCCTCCGGCATATGGCACGAAGACGACAGCGAGGGGGCGGACGACGAGTTGCTGGGGCAGATGGAGGTCAACGTGAGCGAGCTGGTGACGTGCCTCGAGTACAAGGAGCAGCAACGGACCGAGGGCTGGCTGAATGAGCAGCTCGCGCAGCGCAAGGAAGAAGGGATGGTGCTGACGCTCGAGTATGAGAAGTGCCAAGACGTCGGCCTGGACGAGTGCTACAGCTCCGCGGTCGCATTCCTTACCGACCGGGACGCCACCGCCAGCTCGGTCGGCGAGCACAATGCCAGCAGGGCCACGTTGCCGCGCTCCATCGTGGGGGCCACCAAGTTGTGGCAGTGGGCCGGGATGGAGACGGCGACCTGCACAGACGACCCGAACTTCCGCGACGCCAAGCACAGGCCGTGCTGGGCGTGGAGCGGCCTGGACTGCTCGGACCTGAATGGGTGCGCAGACTACACTTCCGAAGAGATGCTGGCCGTGCGCTCAAGCTGCAAGGAGTCCTGCGGCTGCGAAGTTGCCACGAACACGTCAGAGCGTGCCGTACACGCTGAGATTGGTCTCAAGTCCACGGCCAGCCTCGACGCCGCACAAGACGAGCGCGTGCTCACCATGCTCAAGCAGGGCACGGTGGCGTTCTTGTGCGAGACGATCACGCCGTGCCCCACCGAGAGCGACGTCGTCGTCACCAAGCTGAGCGCCGTGCAGCACGGCGCCGACCAGGCCTTTACGATCCGCACGTACCTGCGGAACGGCGTGCACGAGGCGGCCGTGGATGACGCGGTGACGAAGGCGGAGTTTGTGAAGCGGCTCGAAGCGGGCATGGGCGAGCAGATCGTCTCTTTGGCGGGAACGCAAGTCATGTACGTGAACGTGCTGAACGCCCAGATTGAGACGAACGAGGCCAGCATCACCGCGGCGGGCAACCCGGTCTTCAAGTACAACGGCGTAATGACCAAGTTCGAGCTGCCGGCCGCCAAGCTCACCCTGCTATTGCGGTGGCTGGCCCCGAACGGAGATCGGCTCGAGCTGCACGGCGCGACGTTCAGCGGGCCGGGGCACACGTTGGGGGGCACGGACGCGCAGAAGGTGGACGAGGAGAGCGAGCAGCAGTGGTTCGACCACTTTGTGGTGCATGTGAACGAGAGTATCAAGGTCGAGGTTGAGGTCAGTGAGGACATCCGCAACCTGGGCTCGTTCAGCCGCTCCTTCGCCAACGCGCCCGCCATGCGCGTGCGGCTCGACGGCGAGGCGAAGCACGCCTCGAACCTCGCTGCAGACGAGGTGGCCTCCGCGGACGGCGCCGTCAGCGTTCGAATGAATTCGCACGCGCTCCGCAAGAAGAGCCAGCCCAGGGCGCAGCGCGGAGACGAGCGCCACGGCGAGCGGCTCCACATCTCGGCGGGCGGACTCAACTTTGAGGTCCAGTCCAAGCCTGCGCGCAAGTTTGCGAGCCTGGTCGACCAGGTACGCTACACGCACCTCGACCTCAAGGTGCTCGACCAGTTGCCGCCCTCGTCAACCGGCCTCTTCGCCGAGCTGGGCCTGGTGACCACGATGAGCAGCGAGACGCGAAAGCGCGTCCAGCACGTCTCCGGCCTGAACGGGAAAGTCGTCGCGCAGAGGGTCACGATGCCGGCTTCTGGCGGCGTCGACGCGTTCGTCCGTGCCACCGTCTTGCACCAGACGCGCAGCAAAGGAGCCAAGGAAGACTTCTGCTGCCCCATCACGTCAGACACACAGCGTGCGGCGACGTACCTGCAGGAGAACACCTGCCCACTGCGGCCCAAGGCGGTGGTGGCGCTGCCTGACGTGGAGGCGCAAGTCATGGTTAACAATCTGCAGAAGAGCATCTTCCGCAGGCGGACGACCCTCCTCGACGCTGGGCTGCGGTCGCAGCAGACCGCCCACCCTAATTCGTACGGCCCTGGCTGTGCCTCCTCGAACTCAAAGCACAAGTCCCACCAGCTCGACGACCTGGCGGTCAGCTTGCTGTCGCAGGAGCCTCGCGAGCGCAAGAACATCACCGACCCGTTCAACAAGGTCTTCAATTCGCGCAAGGTGATCGTGGAGCTGGCGCGGCGCGGCTACGCCTCCGCGTACTCGGGCGCGCGCATGCTCTACTTCTTCTCTTGGCCCGCGGGCTCCGGGGGAGAAGAGGTGGCCGCGTACCTCGCAAAGTTGGAGCCGCAGTTCATCGTGCCCGGCTCCAACGCGACAGGCGAGTTCGACTTCGAGGCCTTCAGCCGCAGCTCGTACCAGGTCGAGTGGCGCGAGCACGCGGTGATCGCTTTCGGCCGCGGGAGCTCCGAGCACTTCTTCGAGAACTTCAAGACGCAGAAGCTCTCGTCGCGCCACGTGGTCTCCTTCGGCTACTTACGCGACGTCCAGACGCAGCGCCTCGCGTTCCATCAACAGTTCGTAGCGCACACGGGCCAGCCGCTGCACGAGTGGCTCAGCGGCTGCGGCGGCGTGCCGCGGCTGCAGCTGGACGAGCTGAAGAACCTCGCGCTCAACTCGGCGGCGCTCGAGGGCGAGAGCATCCAGCAGGAGCTACTCCAGCACTACTCGGGCGACGTGAAGCAGGCGTGGGTCGGGATGAATGAGCACGTGGCGTTTGTTGGGCTGGCGTCCAACCCGCTGGGCACGTTGTGCACGATGGCCAAGATGACCAACCTCTCGATCCCATGGCAAGAGTATGGCGGGGCTGGGGCGTACGAGACTCGCCGCGACAACCAGGCGTCGATCTTTCTTCGGATGAACGACCAAGCGGCCGGCAGCATCCTCGCGCAGAACGAGGCCGAGCTCCAGCTGCACAAGCTGGCGAGCGATGCCTTCGAGGGCGTTGCGGCCGACCTGGGTTGCCTGGAGCCGCCACTGCAGGAGCTGGCACAGCAGCCGCTTTACTACATGTCGTGGGACGCGGCTAACGGCGGGCAAGAGCTTGCACGCTACCTCTCCGCGCTGCCCGAGGAGTACGTGGTTCCCGGCTCGAGCATTGAGAAGGCGGGCTTCGACTTCGAGGCCTTCGCGCAGTCCGCCGAGGCGGTGGCGGCGCGCGGCCACGCCGTCATCGCCTTTGGGGAGGGGCTGAGCGCCGCCGAGTTCTTCCACGCCGTGCAGAAACGGCAGCTCTCCCGCCGCTACCCGGTCGCCATCGGCGTGGTGCGCGACGTGCTCGCGCACCGCGCCGCGCTGTGGACGAGCCACCAGGCGGCCCTCGCCGCGCTGTCCCCGAGTCACCATGCCAAGGCGGCCGGCGGGGCCGAGGTGAGCGCCGGACAGTGGCTGCTGTCGGACACCTCGCGCGACATGCAAGTGAGGCGACTGTCGGGCGTCGACCCGGGCGAGGCGAGGACGATCTCGGAGAGCCTTGAGGCGGTGGAGAAGCAGCTGCAGGTGGGCGAGCACGAGCTACACGGCGCCCACAAGGCGAAGACAAGGAGCTCGGTCTCTGAGTTCAATCTCCGAGTGGGAGATAAGGCCGGCCGCGGCGAGGAGGAGGGGGAGGAGGAGGAGGAGGTGATCCCATGGGAGCGCGTGCTGCGCCAGACGCACCCATCCGACCTGGTCGTGTCTGCGTACAACCCGCTCAGCTCGCTGTGCCTGCTGGCCAACGTGACCGGGGTGCCCATCCCATGGGAGTACTACCACCGGACCAAGCCCGCCCTGCCCGACGCCGTCGGGTCGTTGGCTTGGCAAGCTGGCCTGGCAAAACCGCAGCACGTGCCGGGCAACGAGGAAGTGCTGCTAGGTCTGACGGACAAGGAGATCGCCGCGCTCCTCGAGAAGAACAGCCAGGAGGTCTACACCGTGGCTCGGCTTCACGACCGCTTCGAGGCACTCAGCCGCAAGCACGGCTGCCTCATGCCGCGCGGCGTGCTGGCTACGGCGCCCACGCCCGCGGTCCAGCTGCTGCGCAAGGCCGAGGCCGCCGCCGCCGAGCGCGAGCTGCCGCCGCTCTACTACTTCATGCACACCGTCAAGAGCGGCGGTGCCGCGGTCTCCACCTACTTTGCCAACCTGCCCACTAAGTACGTGGTGCCCGGCTCGACCACCAGCCCGCATCCGTTCAACTTCACCGCGTTGAGCAAATCCGCCACGTACCGCGGTGCACGCACCAACCGGATGGATGCCATTCAGCACCCGATCGTGGCGTTCAGCAGCAGCAGACTGCTCCACTTCGTGCGGGAGCTCTTGCCGCTCAAGCTGACGCGTCGCCCGGTGGTCTTCCTGGGCCTCGCACGCGACATGCTCCTTCAGCGCGTGTCCCACTACTTTGAGATGTCTCGCCAGCATCGCATCGAGCCGCTCGCCGCCGAGCCTCTTCTCAACCAGAGCCACGGGACCATGCGCGGCTGGGTCGGGTCGGCCGAGTACTCCTCGCTCAACTGGTTCAAGCAGCTCCAGCCTTGGCTCGAGCTGCACCCCGCGTGGGCCGAGCAGCCCGTCGCGACGATGTGGCGCGACTTGCACGACCCGCGCGCGCTCGACTCGTACTTGGCGAGCGGCATTGCCGGCTGGCAGCTCGCTCCCTACATGATGTACAACGACTCGGCATTGTCTGCCCACGCACAGCCGAAGGGCCGGGTCCGCATGGGGGCCATCGGCGTCCTGTCCAACCTGCCGGCGACCATGTGCACTTTTGCACGGCTCACGGGCCTGCCGATCGACTGGGAGCAGGACATCCAGGAGAAGGTCAAGGACCCACGGCCGTCGGAGCTGGTGCCGGGTTGGGGCCACCGGACGGCGGCGATGCTGCTCAGCCGTGAGCCGCGCGAGACAGCCTTCGTGGCCCTCGCGACCAGCCGCTTGGAGCAGCTTGCAGCGGAGCTGGGCTGCATGCCTGCCGGCCCACCCGTATCAAAGGAGGATCGCACTCGGAAGGCCGCTCTCTCGGGCTCGCAGCGCCTCTCCTGGGACGCGGATGTTACGGACAACGAGCCGTTACCGGCCGCGCTATACGTGCTTCCGTCCGCTGCGCACAGTGGCAGCGAGGTGTTCGGTCACCTCGTAGCGTCCGCCAACGTCACCACCTTCTTGGACTTCGCTGGCTCGTGCTCCGCGGACACAAAGCGCGCCACGGTCGACGGGACGGTGGCGCTCATGCGCAATGGCTGCAACTGCCTCTACGACCGCTCCGACGCCACGGGGGCGTGGAACCAGGCGTTCCAGTGCAACGGCGAGCCCGAGACGTGCGCCAAGCTCGTGTGTGATGACAGCTGCGGCCTCAAGCACCCTGAGTCCTGCCGGGCCGTGGCTGTGTTCCCTCGCGTCGAGTGGCCGGACCTCTGGGATGCCGTGCCACCCGTGCTCTCGACGCTGGCTGCCAAGGGGCAGAAGGTGACCCTAGTGAACTGGGTCAGAAGCAACGCCGTCAAGCACGCAGTCGCCGGGCTCAAGCACGAGTGCCTCAATTTGGGCGACGACCACCTCACCCTCTTGCACGTTTCGCCGACGTTGCTGCTCAAGTACGCGCTCGGCCGCGTCGTAGACAGGCTCAACGCGGAAAACCTGGCAGACTTTGGGAAGAGCAGGGGTCTCCGCACCGTCACGATGCAGTACGAGGCGGTGCAGCGCGCGCCCGCCGAGGAGCTGAAGCGTTTCCTGGCGGCCGCCGGGTTTGGGGATGCCGGTCTGCCGGGCGAGATCTCTTTGCAGTCGCACTCGTCGGAGGACCTGAGCTCAACGCTGGTGAACTTCGCCGAGGTCGACAAGGCGTTTGGGGCCTATCCCTGCCTGCAGCGCATGCTGCACTCGACCGAGCATGAGCTGGTGGAAGGCTGCTCGCGGGAGCAGACAGCGTCGCTAGAAGCCGAACTCGACGAGATGCTGCGAAGCGCCACGGTCTCCAACAAGGAGCACCGCGTGGTTCTCGCCAGCTCTAGTATCCCATGCGGCGAGTCGAGCCAGAATCTGCACGAGTATTGCACCCGGGCCCTGGAGATGTCCGAGGCACCGGAGCATCGTGGCCATGAGGGCGACGTGCAGGTTTGCTCGCTGACAGTGGCTCGCGATGTGGTCGACAGATACAGTCCCCACGAAACTACGGCGAGCATGGAGCGCAGCCTCCGAAGAATGGAGGGCAGGTTTTCGCACGTCCTCGACTGAGTTCCTTTTAATTGCAGCGTGTGTGTGTCGTGTGTCTTACAACGGAAACGCGCATGGCGCGCGAGGTAGCCGCAGACCTCACTCCACGGAACCTCAATTGAAGGCCTCACGCGCCCGCGGGGTCTGTTTTCCGCATCCGCGCCCTGTTTGCCGCGCGCCGCGCGCCCATGGAGGCTGCCCGGTTCGCGGCCGAGGTGAGCCGCCTCCAGGCGGAGCTCACGCCCACGCCGCCATGGTCGTGGGTGGCGCGAGGGCTGGCTGCCGCGCTCACGGGCTTCGAGAGCGGTGGCCTCACTGACCCGATCCTCCTCTGTGACCTACAGCGCCAGTGGCAGGGTGGAAAGGCGTGGCAGGCGGCGGCAAATGACGACGTGCGTGCGGCGATTGAGGAGCGGCGCTGTCACCCAGACCGACCGCTCGAGGTCGAGGTGCGCTCGATCGAAGCCTCACGGCAGCTGATCTGGGTGACAGCGCCGGGCGCAGCTGACGAGGCGCCTGCGCTGCCGCACCTGCCGGACGAGCGACTCGTGCGGCTGTGTCGGGAGGGTGCCGTCGGTCCGCAGCGACGGCTGTTGCTCGTCGGCTGCACGGTCGCCGAGGTCGAGGGCTCGCTTCACCTGCTACCGACGCCGCTCTTCGCCCTTTTTCTCGACGCCGGCCAGGCGGGCGACCGCGCTGTCGCGGAGCGTGCGGCGCGCGACGCGGCGCAACTGCGCTCGACGGGCGTGCCCTCGGCGAACGGCGACGCGCCGCGGATCGCCTGGTTGCAGCTGCGGGCCGTTGCCCCGGCCGCACCGGAGGAGTGGCACCACCACCACCAGCTGCGCAGGGTGCAGGTGACGTCGCTGTCGGCGGCGGTGTCGTCGTAGTCGTCGTAGTCGTCGTCGTTGTCGTCGTCGCCCTAGTCGTATTTTTCGTCGGATTTAGCAGTAGGTAGTAGTAGGTAGTAGTAGGTAGTAGTAGGTAGTAGTAGGTAGTAGTAGGTAGTAGTAGGTAGTAGTAGGTAGTA
>MDSY01022809.1_pt1 | contig 10797 bp, 7 predicted proteins | sample 811131 | NCBI WGS metagenome assembly MDSY01 (sample SAMN05326643, study PRJNA326480) | marine metagenome | isolation source: seawater | place: Atlantic Ocean: South West | collected 2010
AAAGTTTAGTATTAAAATAATCTGTAGATTTATTAATTGTTGTGTAAGGCATTATAAGTTTAATCCTTTCGTTGATAAAGCCGTGTAGCCTTGTGGACAATCAAATTCAAAAATCCCATTTCCACTTGCGTTAGTTCCAGCACTACTAATGCTTGATGTACCGAAAAATCCGTTGCCAAAATTTAATGAACCAACACCATTATAATAAGACGCAAAAGCGGGTATCATACTTCTCCCCGCTGGATAATCTGAGCTTATATCTAAACCATTTGTGCCATTTGCGGGATCGCCACTTTTAATCCAAGCGTCTCCATTTTTTCTAAAGTATGCTCTTTTGTTATCCATATCTACAGCAAGACACATTATATCGCCATTAGTAAATGAAACTCCTAAAGTTGAATTATCATAACCACTTATAACCGCACTATCAGTTCTTACTTCTAAATTTCCATTTTGACAATAAAAAGCATAACCACCATGCACAATAGTCTCTGCAATATGTCCAGCAGCTTGTGAATTAGCAATACCTAAATCAGACATAAAACCTAATTTATGAAAACCACCACCAGTCCCTAAAGTTGTAATTTTATATTCATAATAATATTTACCCGTACTTGCTCCCATTGTTCCAGCACCCATAAACCAACCAGATCCAGAAGAAAATGTATTATTTCCATTTGAATAACTTACATTTGCAGAAAATTTAGCCAAAGGATTTCCAGTACAAAAAACATTACTAGGGTTATCTTGTGTTGCTATAACAGATCCGCTAGCTGTAAAATTATTGCTATTACCAGATTGGTCATTAACTGAGGCATTATCTTTAAATAAAAAGAAACCATTTGTTCCATAATTAGCTTGTGTTAATCCAGGGTCAGTTTTTATTGTCCATTGCCCAGTTGCGCTGTCTGTTGAGCCGAAAGTATCAGCATTATAAGCAGTACCATCTACAAAGTGAACATGAGACATTAAAACCCCACTATCATCATAAGTAGAATAACTTGTGCCGACATAAGTATTGAGTGCCATTTCTGTTCCACCATGAGCATTTAAAGGAGCAATACCTGTACGAGTTGAACCTTGTTGAACACCATTAATATAAAAAGTTCCAGTTCCAGAATTTACACTCCAAACGATATGAACCCACCCAAATAAATCCCTCAATGAACCATTACTTAAACCAGAATGTGAACTATATCCACTATGACCATAGTAAGCTAATGTCGTATCAGAATTATTTATGTATATACCTTGCGCACCGCTACCTTGCGCACCACAGCTCCAGAGATAAGGAGAGCCACTAGAATAACTCTCTCTTGTAAATTTGACCCACATTGAAAGAGTATATGAGGTATTTGTAGATGCTGTTAAACCAGTTTTTATTACATACGATGTACTCATTAATTAAATTGCGCTCCTCCCGTTGAACCAAAACTAGATGTCAAACTAAAGCTCCGATCCGTTGTTTGACCCTCTGCGTCTGTAATTCTAATTGTAAAATTGTATTGTGTTGCTGTTGTACTACTACCACCAAAATCCGTTGTTGCCAATACCCCAGCTGAGGAAAGCGTGACATTTGCTGTTGTTAAATTTGACCCAACCTCAGAAAAAGTAATTGCACTATCCGATGTACCTTGAATTGTAAATAAAGTTCCAGAAGTATTGCCAGCAAAAGTTCCTAAAGATCCAGCAGCCGTTGTAAAGCTCGGAGCTGTCGATGCCGTAATAATTGCATTTGTTGATCTAGCAGCATTACCATCGTCAAGCTCTACTCTTACATAGTAAGTCCCAAGAGCTAAAGTGACATTAACTGCAAGCGTTGTTGAGTTTGTTAAGCTAATAGTGTTTGCTTGTGTAATAGCTCCAGTATCAGATTTAATAAATTCTACTTGTGGAATATTTGAAAAATTTGTCCCAGTAATATTAATAGTTGTTGCTGTTGCTGGAGCAATAGTTTGCGAAACATTTGCTATTGTAGGTTTTGTTTCAGAAACATCTGCAAAAGATAAAACTCCAGATCCATTTGTGACTAACGCTTGACCATTTGTCCCCGTGCTAGTTGGTAAAGTAAAACTTAAATTTCCAGCATAAGATCCATGAGCTGCAGATTTTAATTCTGTATAATGGCTGTTTTGACTACAATTTAACCTTAAAGCTCCGTCTGCAGAAGATCCATCTCCTTTAACTACTAATACTGGCGATGGTAGTCGATCATTATTTATTGTGCCGCTAGCAATATTTGCTGCATTAATAGCTGCAACATTAAATGTTCCAAATCCAACAACCTCTAAAATATCTCCAGCAGAAGCACCACTTGCTAAAGTGACAGATGTTCCATTTTCTGTGTAGTCATTGCCAGTTCCAGAAACGAGTTTAACTCCATTTAAATACACATCCGCAAAGCCGCTGTCGAAATTCATTACATTTGAATTTGCATCTGCTCCAGAAAATGCAGTTTGATTTGCAGTTGCTATATATCTAAATCTTGCAGAAGTTCCATTTACAGAGGAACCAGCATTTGCCCAGCCAGAAGATTTATAAACTTTTAATTCTCCCGCATTTGTATCAAATGCAAGATCTCCAACATCTAAACTTGTTGTTGGTACACCAGCCGTCACTCTGTATCTATCGTTAAAACTATTAACTCCAGATAAATTATTATTGACATTAGTTATAGCTGCGTGAGCATTTGCCAAATTACCTAAATTTGTAATTCCAGCAAGTGTTGAAATTTCTGAATTTAATCCAGCTAAAGTAGTTAAATTTGAATTTTGAGCAGCAAGTGTAGATATATTATTTGTTGGAGATATTTGACCAGCAACAAGATTTACATTTGTTTGATTTGTACCAGTTAATGAAAGTTGTCTCCAAATAGTATTACCTAAATCGTACACTTTCATAACATTATTTTGTGTATCGAAATAAAGGCTGCCGTCTACTAAAGCGTTTCCGTCATTGTCCAGCGTAGGATCAGATGATTTAGCTCCTAAAAATCTATCGTCAAAAGTATCTAAAGCAACCTCAGCTGCATTTTTTGCACTTTCCGCTGCTGCTTGAGCTGTCTGAGCTGCTGCCTCAGATGCTGCCGCTGCTGTAGCTGAGTTAGCTGCAGCTGTAGCATTTGTTGCTATTGAGCTTGCATCAAGACTTGTATCTAAATCTCCATTACTATCAAATCCTAATAATTTACCAGCTCTAGCTGTTGCCGTTTGTACTATTTCAGATGAAGTAATATCATTTGATCTTGAAATTTTTAATGCTCTATTTAATTCTTCTTGCAGCTCTTGTTGCTGTAAAGTTAATTTATCGAGAGCTGCCTCGTGTGTTTCAGCTGGAAAAGGATCATTGCTTATATAATCTGTTTCTTGTGTTAAGTTTGTATCTCTTAACAAGACTACAGCTATTCCAGATCCAGGAGCGGTAGTAAAATTAACTTGTCCACCAGCAGATCCATTATCAACAATTGTATAATGCGTATTTAAAACTTGTATTGTCTCCGTTCCATTAGCAGCTCTTAAAATAACTTGTATTTCTGCTGTGCTATGGATAGGAAAAGTGTACGCAAAACTTGTTGTTGATCCGTCTGCATTATATGAATTTTTTACATTTAAACTTGATATTGTCATAATTTTTTAATTTTTTTGGAAAATTTAGGCGTGATACACCTACTATATTTTTCTTAATAATTGTTTTTGTCCATTCTGTCTATAACTTTTTATGGTTTAAAATAATAACTTTGACCCCTCTGTTCCTCGTGTTTTCGCTCCATTCTTGAGAAAAATCCAGGATCTAAAAACTCTTTGATTTGGTAGCCAACCAAATAATCGTATGCAGCCTTGCTATAATACATATTTAAAAACGGCACATTACCCTCTGCAAATTGCAGAAACTTTTTACCAGCTTTTGCTGGATCGTTAATATTACCCACAATATTAAGAATTTTTATAAAATCTCCGAAAGTTGGTCCCATTATGGTATCTGCCATTCCACCGCCATATTCGTTTTGCAGTTCGTTATAGATAAAATCTCCATAAATACCTAAACCACCACCTTGAGCAAATGCTTGAGCTAACACACCAGGTTTTGACGGATCTCTAGGAGATCTTCCTCTAAGCATATCTTTGACAGACATAGCCATATAACCAAACATTAAAGATAATAATAACATTGATGTCATTCCGCTTATTTTTGCAAATTGACTATCATCGGGTCCATAAGACTTCATTTCTCGACCAATAATTTTTTTCCAGATTGTTATTGGAAAAGCCTTAAATTGACCCACAAATCTTATAGCCTCTCCTTTACCAGTACCTTTTTTTAATCCTTGGTTCATAAAAGCTCTAACAGCTGTATCTGGCTCTGGTGTTGCGTGCATTGCTTGATCGACTAAAACATTACGCCAAGTCATTTCAAGATCTCTTTTAAAATTTCTTGCCTCTCTTTCGCTTATATCTTTTTTTAAATAACCTCTTACAACATCGTCTGATATAGACATTGCATCCTCTGCAGTAATATATCTATTACCATTTACATCTAAAGTTTTTATAGATCTTAACATATCCCATTTACCCTCATCAAAACCATATAGCTTTAATAAGTTTCTTTCTCTAACATCAAGATCTAACCATTTTGTGTCTGCTTTAGAACCATAGGATTTTGCTAAACCAATTGTCATTCCAGATTTAAGACTTGAGATCCATCTGTTCAAACTATTGTATTTAAAAAACATATTTTGTAGTTTTCCCATTGTCCCCCAGGTATCACTACTAGACCCGTATTTATTTCCTTGGAAAGAATGAATAGAATTACTTACTACTCCCAAAACTTCCATAGCCTCTCTATCTTGAGATTTAAACAAAGATCCTAATGCCTCGTATAATCCATAAAAAATTCCTCTACCTTGAAAATTTGTTGTAGCCATATATTGACCTAGATCTGCAATTGATGTTGGAGCTGCAAAACCTAATTTACCCATAGATTGTAAAGCTCTAATAGTCATACCTACTTTAGCAGTAGTTTGATTGCCTACACCATTTATTGATCCGTCTATCTCAGCAAATTCACTTGCAAATTCTTCCTCGTTTAATTTTCTTACAAATTCTGGATTATCATTTTTATATTTTTTTCGTAAAATAGTTAGAGCTTTGTTAAAAGTATCTTTTGGATTTGTGCCTAATTCTTGCATCAATGCAATATTTCTTGCACTATTACTTAGCACAGCTAAAACACTTTCTTTGATTGATGGCTCGCCAAAAGCTACATCGTATTCGTGTCTTGCTGTAGCATCTTTAAAATGCAAAACTCTTGCAGCATTAAGTCTATTTGTAAGGTTTCTTGTACCATACATTGATGGCGTTCCATCGTGCCTTAAATGATCGCTAGACATTAAACTATTGTAAATACTATCTAAAATTTCGTCTTGTTTTGCTGGATCAGCTACTTCTGGAAAAGTTCTTTGTAAATCCAATCTTCCTTTAATAAACTCTCTCCAGGCTTGTCTATTTACAGAAACATCTTTAGACCCTTTTGAGGCATTTGCCATTCTTTCTGTATTGTGCATCTGTCTTGTGATCCAATCATCAAGAACACCGATATTTGCTCCTAAATCATTTAATCTTAATCTCCACTCCTCTTGTGCCTCTTTTAAAATTTTAGCAATTTTAATAGCATCCTCTTGGAAAATAACTTCTCCTCTCATTGCTTTTTTTATTTCTAAATCAAAGCCACCCTCAGAAAAAGTCTCCCAAATACCATCTCCAATTTTTTTTATTTTTTCATACATTCTTGTTATTTCAACAACCTCCATTGTATCTTGTTTAGATCCAATAGAGTTTCTTGCTAATATAGAAAATTCTTGAATTCCAACTAATACTCCGTGCAAGGCTTTGACGGCATCTATTTTTCCCTCTGATAAAGCAACAGCGTCAATAACTTTTTCAGATAATTCTAAAGCCTTAATATTATTTTCTGCTAAATTTCTTTTTTTTAATGCTTGCTCGTATTCTAATTTATTAATTAAACCCTCTGCAATTAAATCGTCTGTCTCTTGTTGATGTTGTTTAAATTTATTTTCGTTAATTTTAATTTTTACTTCATCTAAAATTTCATTTATCTGTTGATCTGGCAGTAAATCTCCAGTTAATCTTTTTACTTCTTTAAAACATTTACTTATTGTTTTTATTGTTGGATTAGCCATTAAGTTCCTCTTTTAACACAATTAGCACCCGCTTTGATTGCGTCTCTAATTGTTTGTTTATTTTTTATATTATTATCAATTTTTTGTATCTCTGCTCTATCTACAGCAACACTATCAACAAGATCCTCATCTTTTACATCTAATTGCTTTTGATGTAATTGTTGTCTTTGATTTAATGTTTCTGCCTCTACTTCAAGCTGCGATGTATTTTTTTCTGCAACAGATAAAGTTTTAGGTGTAAGACTACCAGCCTCATCTCTTACTCTCATAGTAGCTTGATCTTTTTGAACAGCTGCATCATTAGCTTTTTTCTTAGCCTCGACTAATTGTCTTTCTGTCTTTTGTAAATTTCTTAAATTTTGTAAATATATTTTTGCAGATTTTCTATCATTTTTTTTGATAGCATCTGCATACAGCGTTTTAAACTCTGATATTTGATCGTCTATCTCATTTAATTGTTTGTCTCCAGTTCTCGTTTTATTTACAATTAAATCTCCAGTATCAACCCTTTCTCCTCTGAGATGTTTGCCGATAGTATATTTTAATAAAGCCTCTTGGTTTTCTGGAGAGATAGCTGCAAGCCTTTGATAAATATTTGGCTTTCCTCTAACCTTTGCAAGATAATCTCCTAATTTTCCAAAACCAGTTTGGAATTTTGCACCTATTAATCCACCAGCTGCAACATTTACAAAAGCATCGTAAGAGCTGTAATCTGATTGTTGAGATCTATGTACTCCATAAACAACTGGCTCAACAGCTAAGTTTCCAGCAAAACCCTCTATAAAACCTTTTTTCATTCTAGCAATATTTTTACCAGACTTAGCGACCATTCCAGCAAACTTTGCTTGTCCAACTATAGGAACAAAAGATGCTGCAATATTTATTGGATCTAAAAAACTTGTACCAAGAGATGTTAAAAAATAACCACCTTTTGCAAAGTAGTTTTGTGGTCCCTTTGATATTGTGTGTTGTCTGTCAATTTCCTCTTCTTTTCTTTTAACCAAATAATCAACAACATGCTTTCTTGTATCTTCTTTAAAATTTAAACCAAGTGATGCGTATTCTTTGTTTAAATCATCTTTGTTTAAATATGTGTTATCTTGATTATAAGCAGTAAGTTCCTCGCCTTTTCTCCATAAAGAATATGTTGGATTGTAATTCCAGGCATTGAGAGCAGTAGCTTTAGCTGCCTCAAAAAAACCAACTTGGATGTCGTTATAAGCTGATCCTATTCTCTCTTTTGTTTGTTCAAATTGTCCAAAACCAATATTTATCATTATGGAACCATTGCTCCGCCATCGTCATCTGTTCCGAATACATCGTAATATTCTATAACTGGCAGCGGATCTTTTGTGTGCGGGAAAGTATATTCTGTGCTGTCAATACCAGATTTGTTGTTTAAGTTATCTGTAAAATAAAATTCTATTTTTTGACCCTTACTATTGACTACTGGTACTGGTCCCCTAGAAGTTTCAAAATGTAAAATAACACCAGTAGATGTGTCATTTAATAAAAATTTATGATTTTTTTGTATAGCAGATTTAGTTCTCTCATTAATACTTTCTTCTGATATATTTTCTAAATCAAGCTCGCTTGCATAATGTTTATAGCCATCTTTTCCCATAAATTTATCAAGCATAGTTCCCTCTTCTATCTGCAGACTTATTGCCTCTGTTTTTGTAAGAACAGCAGATTGATTAACAGCTTTGCCATTAACATCTCTTGGGACAAAAAAGTTTTTATCTGGAGAAATCATATAGTCAGATAAAAATTCTCTTGATGTTTTTTTTATTGCATCTTTATAATTCATACCTCTATCAATTCTTATAAGCACAGCTTTATAAAGAGTATCTTCAACATTGTTTTTATAACCAATTACATTTGTTGAACCAGGCATTTGATTTTCAATAACTTCTTCAAAATCACTTACAGATTTTGCAATTTCTTTCTTAATTGTTGATGTAGAAATTCCTTTTGGCAGCTCTGGTTTTACTTGTTTTTCTAAATCTTTAATAGTGTAGGATTGCAATATATCATTACTTAAATTTTCATTGTTGGTACTCATTGCCATTGCAAAATGATTTGGTAATCCCTCAGCCTCCATTTGTTTTAAAATTTGTGGCATATTTTCATTACCATAAATAGCACCATAACTCATAATTAATCCTTTTTTCTCTTGCCAAGTTTTTGACGGATCATTTATTTGTGATACAGCAGATTTTATTTCTGATTTACTTACATAAAATCTTTTGCCATCTCTTATGCCAAGTGTGTCAAATTTATTATCAAGTAATAATTTTTTTTCATTTGCTAGTTCTTTTTTTTCTTCTATTGTTTCAGCTTGTTGTATTTTTTCGTCAATAGTTTTTATTTGATTATCAGTTTTAGAAATATAACCAACAACATCATTATCATTTACCGCATCTGTTCTTTCTTTTATTGCAGATGTTATAACTTGATTAGCTTTTCTTTTTGCAGCTATCTCATCTCCAGATCCAGTAAGATCATATAATTTTACTTTTCCAAGCTCTGATTGTTTTAGAGTTTGTACCTCATTTATTTTTTCTCTAACAAAATTGTTTGCATCAACAGCAATTTTAATTTTATCGTAATTCTCATATCCCTCAAATGCTTTTAAATATTCTTTTGTATTAAATTCTGCATCTAATCCTAATTTTGCTCTTTCTGTATCACTATCTATATTTTCTGTCATTTTAGTTTGTGCAGCTCTAACAATTTTTTCTTTAACTCTTATTTTTGTTTCTGCATTAAGATTTTTATAAACATTATTATTAAAATTATTTAAAGTTTGTATTGGATCTTTGCTTAAATGATTAGATATTGTAAGAACATCTATATTATTTTTTGTATCAAATTCTAATTGTGCAAATTTATCTCCAAATAAAGATATATTTCCAGAGTTTGCAAAAAATGCTTTTAGATCTGTTTGTGCCATCATATATTCTTTTGAATTTACTTGGCTATTTGCAATTCTATAACTTATTCCATCTAATTCTTTTAATTTATAACTTCTTGTTTCGTTTCTAAAATTAACAAATGTATTATCTCTAATTGTACCACTTTCATTAATAAACCTTTTGTCCATATAACTTTTAAATAATTTTTTTGCGAATGGACCAGTCATTTTAGCAGAATACTTATCTAAATTTTTTTGCCACTCTGTTTTATAAGCTAGCATTGCCTCATCGGGTTTTGTGCTTTCTTTAAATTGATTTACTTTTGTTGCTAAACCCTCAGATGTAGTAATTGTTCCGCCAGCTGGATGTTCAGTAAATTCGTCTTTATCCATTTGCTTGCTAGCCTCTATAACTTGATTTTCAGCTTTTTGTTTTTCGTATTTTACATAAAATTCTTCGCCAGCTTGCATCATACCTTTAAATGCTCTTGGGATCATAGTCATTGTATTCTGATCGACTTTCATTCCAGGTGTACTAGCTCTTTCTGATACTTCTTCTGTGGGTCTTATTTGTGATTGATAAATTTTTATTGCCATTTTATATAAACGCCTTTCCGAAATTTAATAAACTTTGTCCAGCTGCATAGTAGCTTGCTTTCTTAGCTACCTTGCCTTTAAATCTTTGCATATTAGCCTCTGCTCTTGTGTTTATAGCATCATTATATTTTTGATCTCTTGCTACCTCTGCATTATATTTCATCATATCTCTATCTCTTTCAAAATTTAATTGATTTTCATACATAACATCGTCAAATGATCCGCTTAGCTCAACACCCGATGCAGCATAACTTGTTCTTATCGCACCCTCAGATTGTTCAGCAATATAATTAAATTTTGGTAAATCGTATGTTGTATAAACTTGATAACCTTGTTTTGCCTCTTGATCTTTTATTTTTGCATCTCTTTCTAATAATGCAGCATTATAGTTAGCTCCCGCTTGTGCTGCTCTTCCGCCTAATATATCTCCAAAAAAACTCATCTTTCTATCCTCGCAAATCTAATAAAATCTTCTCCATCGGGACCATAGTTTTTCATAAGTCCCTCTGGTTTTAAGCCTAACCATTTTGCAAATCGTATAGCCATCTCACAATCTGCTTTTACGCTAGTCTGTAATCTTTTTATATTATTATTTTTAATTAACATCTCAGTTCTTTTTTTTATGTGCTTAGCACAAAAAACTGGATATTTATAAATTTCTTTTGTAGCCAAGACCCACCCCTCGGCAACGCCATCCCAGAGATGAAAGACACCTCCAGCCGCTATCGGCTTGTTATCTACAAGACCCGTGAACGACATACCAACCTCTTTTAAAAAATAAGTATATTTTCTATGTTCTGGTTTTAGTTCTAATAGCTTGCTGTTTAATCCAATATCCAGCATTTGTTCAGCGTGTTTATTTTCAAAAGGCACTATCACTACCTTAGACATTCTCAGTTTCCATTCTAGGATATATTCCTAATATTGTCATAGGCAGAGCTTGTGGCTGTTTTACATAAATTAATCCCTCTAAGCCGTGTCCAGCATCAAACTCGACTTGTTTATCTCCAGTAAATAACGGCACGGGTAAATCCATACTTGCGCTGCTATCTCTAAAATCAATTGTTGTTAAATTATCAGAGTTTGG
>MDSY01121982.1_pt1 | contig 10797 bp, 6 predicted proteins | sample 811131 | NCBI WGS metagenome assembly MDSY01 (sample SAMN05326643, study PRJNA326480) | marine metagenome | isolation source: seawater | place: Atlantic Ocean: South West | collected 2010
TGGCTCAGCTAAATCAAACTTGATTTTGTCCAAGAAGAGATCTCAGGCCGTTGGTGTTTATTTAGAACAAAGAGGCATTAAATCAGAAAGAATTATTGTTCAATATTTTGGAGAAGAAAAGCCGGTTGCTGACAATAATACTAAAGAGGGTAGACAACAAAATAGAAGAGTAGAAATGACAATTTTATTTGAATAAATGAAGTTCCTAAGCTATTTTTAGTTCCGATATGAATTATTGGTCTATTTGTTTAGCGTTCTTATTTTTTCTACTTACTCCTTTTTCTGAACTAATTTCACAAGACACTGTATGTCTAAAAGGAAATGAGTTCGATAAAACCTCCGAATCTAAGCCAACAGACTTTTATTTTCTTGAAAATAATTTCGGCTTAGTATTAGGAAAAAAGAAGTCAAAAATCCCTTACAAGTTTATTTTTTTTGACTCAAACTTAAATGCGTCTACACAATACGACTTTCCATTTGAGCCACAGTCTTTTGTAGAGTCTTTAGTTGTTAATGAGCAGCCTCATTTATTTTTTAGCCGCACAAATGCCGAAGGGAAACAGGAGCTTATTGTTCAAAAAATCGATTCAAAAGGGAAATTCCTTCCGCACTTTACACTTACAACTTTTAATAATTTAGGAGGATACAAAGTCAATTATAAGATTGCTGTTAGTGAAGATTCTAAAAAAATCGTTTTACTTGTAGAACACCCATTTCAAAAACAAAGTCATGAAAAAATCACTTTGATTCTTTTCGATGAGCAACTGCAGTTAATCAAAATTGTAGATAAAACCTTAGATGTTTTGTGTAAACATAAGAGAACTAATTTGCCCATTATTTCAAATAATGGAAGTGTTTACATCCTAAAAAAATATTTTAATAAAAAAAGTCAGTACTATATTTTCCATCTCAACGAGAATGAAGTGGAGCAAGCTAAAATTAGTCTACGAACTAGAGATGTTGTATCTCTAAGATATTTGGTGAATGAAAATGGTGTTTTAAATGTATTTGGTTTTTTCAAATCACCAATTGTATTAAATTATGAGGGATTTTTCTCAATGAAATATGATAATTCTGTTGAGCCAGATTTTAGGAAAGAGTTCTTTTTACCTTCAAGTATTGTAGCAAAATTCAAATCAAAAAAAGAAATTAAAAATAAAGGTTTTGGACTTGACGATTTTAAAATAAAAAGACTTTTAACAGACAGTTCTGGAAATTTCTTTCTAATCGCAAGTCACCACTCTAGATTTCAAATTAAAGAAGGTGTTGAAAATTACCGAAAGGGGCTTGTTGTATTTAAATTTAGTAATGCAGGAAATTACATATGGTCTTCACCTTTTCTGTACAATCAGCACGAATTAACGAACAGAGCAGGCTTGTGGGGTTCTTTCATTTCTTACATTGACAACAATGAGCTAAATATTATTTACAATTCTATCAATTACAAATCAAAAAAAACCGAAGAATTTCAGCACAATTCCTTTTTATCAACCAATAGTGTAAGCTTTGATGATATGGGCAGGTCCTCTACTAAACAATTTTCTTCAATATATAATTTTAAGGGAGAAAAAATGGGTTTAGTTCCAAGCTTAATTTCAAAAAATGAAAATGAATTGTATTTAATGCTTGAAAATGAAAACAAAACAAAAGGTCGTTTGATTAAGCTAGCCCTTTAAGCATCAAATTACATTCACCTCTCTTTCCAATTCAATACCAAACTTTTCTTTAATATCATCGATAATGGCTAAGCTGAGCTTGTAAATATCACCACCAGAGCTACCGCCATAATTTACCAAAACCAATGCTTGTTTTTTATGAACTCCATACGATAAAATCGTCTTACCTTTCCATCCTGCGTGTTCAATTAACCACCCAGCTGCAATTTTAACTGAATTGTCATCAACTTTATAATGAGCAATTGTTGGATATTTCAAATAAAGTTGTTCAAAATCAGATTTGTTGATAATCGGGTTTTTAAAAAAACTTCCGCTGTTTCCAATTTCTTTTGGATCTGGAAGTTTACTTCTTCTAATTTTAATTACAGTGTCACTTACATCTTTTATGGTTGGAACAGAAATATTTAATCTTTCGAGCTCTTTTTGAATGTCTCCATAGTTCGTGTTCAACTTATGAGGAGGTTTTGTTAGTTTAAGCGCGACCTTAGTTATGATGTATTTATTTTTTAATTCTTTTTTAAAAATACTTTCTCTATATCCAAAACGACAGTCTTTAGAGTTGAAGTTTTCGATTTGTTTTTTTTCGATGTTGAAAGCTTCTAGAAAAACAAAAGTGTCTTTCAATTCAACTCCATAGGCTCCAATATTTTGCATTGGAGCTGCCCCAACGTTTCCTGGAATTAAGCTAAGATTTTCAATACCTCCAAAGTTGTTTTTTATACAGAAGAGTACAAGCTGGTGCCAATTCTCGCCAGCACCTATCTCAATTAAGACATCATTTTCAGTTTCTTCAACAACTTTAATTCCCAGAATATTATTTTTAAGTACAATTCCATGAAAATCTTTTGTTAAAAGAATATTACTTCCGCCCCCAAGAATAAGTAAGTATTCTTCATTAAAAGTATGGGTATTAGAAAGCTCTTTTAGTTCCTCAACAGATGAAATACTTACAAAATATTTAGCGGTAACATCAATTCCAAATGTATTAAGATTGCGAAGAGATTTATTTTTTTCCATTGTTACAACAAACCTAAATATAAATTTGTTACTCATTTAGGAATAAAATAAATATTTGATAGGCATATAATTATCGAATAGATTAATTTCGAAATTCAGTGAGCGAAAAAAAAAGAAAAATTATAGTCTCTGTCACCAATGATTTAACTTACGATCAAAGAGTCGGTAAAGTTTGTATGTCTTTGCAACATCAGGGATATGAGATCTGCTTAGTTGGAAGATTACTAAAAGACAGTGCTCAAATAGACAGACCTTATTCTGTCAAAAGATTTAAATTATTGTTTAACCAAGGATTCTTGTTTTATGCATTCTTTAATTTAAGATTATTTATTTTTCTACTTTTCAGTAAAGGAGATATCTATCATGCCAACGATTTGGATACACTTCTTGCTAACTGGTTGGCCTCAAAAATTAAAAAGAAAAAATTAGTCTACGACACGCATGAGTATTTCACAGGTGTACCTGAAATTCAAAATCGACCCTCAGTTAAAAAAGTATGGGAGGCAATTGAAAAAAAGATATTTCCAACATTAAAGCATGTATTTACTGTCAATTCTTCAATCGCAGCGCTTTATGAAAAAAAGTACAATATATCAGTGAACGTGCTCAGAAATCTTCCACGAAATGAAATAATTGAAAAAACTGAAACTCGTGAAACTTTAAATTTACCGAGACACAAGAATATAGTTATTTTACAAGGTGCTGGAATTAACATTGATAGAGGAGCCGAAGAGTTACTTGAAGCAGTTGCAATGTCAGAAAATTTATTTTTATGTATTGTTGGAAGTGGGGATGTAATTCATAATTTAAAATCAAGAGCAAGTAAAAAAGATCTTCAAAATAAGGTTTTATTTACTGGAAAGTTAGAGTACGTACAAATGATGCAATACACTATGAATGCTGATGTAGGAGTAAGTCTTGATAAGGATACCAATATTAATTACAGGTATAGTCTACCTAATAAAATTTTCGATTATTTAAAAGCGGGAATTCCAATTGTTTGCAGTGATTTAAAAGAAGTTTCTTCAATTATTCAACAATTCAATATTGGTACAATTGTTTCGTCCCATGATCCAAACATAATATTGAAGGCAATAAATAAAACTATTTCTAAAAACAAGGCAGATAAATTTTCTAAATCTTTAAAAAGTGCAATTGAAAAATTAAATTGGGAAAATGAAGTGGATAGACTGATTGATGAATATTCAAAAATTGAATAAAAAATTACATATCGTTTCTTTTGATATTCCTTTTCCAGCAGATTACGGAGGTGTTGTGGATGTTTATCACAAAGTCAAAGCACTAAAAAAAATAGGTATTTCTGTACACCTTCACTGCTTTGAGTATGTAAGACAAAAAAGTCCAGAATTATTAGAAGTTTGCGCTAAAGTTTCGTATTACAAAAGAAATCGTTCGCTTTTAGCTTTGCTTTCAGCAACTCCATTTATTGTTGAATCTCGAAAAAACACTCAACTTCTATTGAACTTAATCTCAGATGATAGCCCCGTGCTTTTGGAAGGGCTGCATTGTAGTGGGTATAGTTCCACATTGATTAAAAACAGGAAAAAAGTTTTTATTAGGGCACACAATATAGAACACAATTATTACAGTGAGCTTTCAAAAGCTGAAAAAAGTTTTTTCCGAAAAATTTACTTTAAAATTGAAGCGCTCAAGTTGAAAAAATTTGAAAAGAAATTAAATCGAAATATCCCCATAATTTCAATATCAAAAAACGATGTCAGTTACTTCAAAAGGTTTTATGATAAAGTAGCTTACATTCCAGCTTTTCATGTAAATGATAAGGTTTCTTCTTTAATCGGTGATGGGAAATATGCTATTTATCATGGCAACTTATCTGTGGCTGAAAACATTAAGGCAGTTCGATTTTTAATTGGAAAAATTTTCAAAAATCTGGATATCCATTTGATTATTGCAGGGAAAAATCCAACAAATGAACTACTTGAAATGCAATCTAATATGGTTTCTGTAGTTCCAAATCCAAGTACTGCTGAGTTGATAGAGCTTGTTCAAAATGCTCATATCAATGTTTTACCTTCTTTTCAATCTACAGGAATAAAATTAAAACTTTTGTTTGCTTTATTCAATGGTAGGTTTTGTCTAATAAGTCCTGAGCTGGCTCCTTCAAAGGAAATCAGTACTACTGCAATTGTTTGTAATTCTATTCAAGATTGGAAAAATAGAATTGATGAAATCCTTAGCCTTTCCTTTTCGGAAGACGATTTAGCCAAGAGAACTGAGTATGCTCGTGAGTTTGATAATTCAGCAAATGCAAAAAAACTTGTTGAGTTTATTTTTTAAGCGTTTAATTTATGATTGTTTGTACTTTTTCAACTTTTTGATTCTCACACTTATAGGTTGTTGAGGGGAATTTGCTGAGAATGTCGTAATCATGAGTTGCCATTACAATAGTCTTTTCTTTTCCACAGATTTCGAAAAGTAAACGAATTATTTCTTCACTTGTCTCAGGATCTAAGTTTCCAGTTGGCTCGTCTGCTAAAATTAAGATTGGGTTATTAACCAATGCTCTAGCAATCGCAATTCTTTGTTGCTCACCACCTGAAAGTTGGTGTGGAAATTGATCTGCTTTCTCAAGCATCTTAACTTTAGATAGGAGAGTATTTATTTCATTATCGATTTTCTTTTTACCTCTCCATCCAGTTGCCTTCATAACAAATTTGAGGTTGTCTCTAACAGAACGATCGGACAAAAGTTGAAAGTCTTGAAAAATTATACCAAGCTTCCTTCTCAAGGAGAGAATTTTTCTTCTTTTGATGTTTAGTAAACTTTGATCTAAAACGGATAGCTTCCCATTGTTAACAAGAACATCTGCGTACATTGCTTTTAGTAAGGTACTCTTCCCACTTCCAGTCTTCCCTACTAAATACACAAACTCTCCTTTTTCAATAGTGAGATTAATGTTTTGTAGTACTAAGTTTTTGTTTTGAAAAATATCAACTTGATCAAGTGTTATAAAACTCATTTCAGAACGTATGAATGCTTGTTTAACCGGACTTAAAGATGCTAAAAAGAAAATTAAAGACTACAAATCTTCATTTAAGTTATTAAAATAATTTAAACACTCCTGCGTTGAAAATTAATAGAATAGGTTAATTCGTTAGCTCTTCACCTTTCTATCTTTAGGTTGTGTATTTGTACACAGACAATTTCCGTTGACAACATGAAAAAATATTTGGTTGTATTTCTGGTTTTATTTTTTTCTGTAAGCTTTTTTTCAGCCCAGAAAACAATGATTTTCACAGATAGCTACAAAGATTACAGAGATGGTCAGGAACTTTTTGATAAGTTATTGTATAGTGCTGCACAGAAAAAGTTTAGTGCTGTAATAAATACAATCAATAACAATAAGGACGAGCTTAGAGTTGACGCTGAGTTTTACCATGCCGTTTGCGCTTTGGAACTTTTTCATTTAGATGCAGAAGTGCTTTTAAAAAGATTTGTTTTAGATCATCCAGATCACCCCAAGTCTAAAAAAGTTTTTTTTCAGCTAGGTAGACACAATTACAGAACTAAACGATTCAAAAAAGTGATTGAATTCTTCTCACTTGTCGACCCTTACGATTTAAACGATGAAGAAAGAATTGAATACCACTTTAAGCTGGCGTACGCTTATTTTTACAAGAAGAAATTACAATTGGCTAAGCCACATTTTAAAGAGGTGATTTCCAATGAATCAGATTACAAAATCCCTGCTGCCTACTACTTTTCTCATATCGCTTATGAGGAAGGAAATTTACAAACTGCTTTGGAGGGTTTTATGAAAATTTCATCCAATAAAATGTTCAAGGCATTAGTGCCTTATTATGTCACTCAAATTTATCACAAACAAAAAAAATACAATCTTCTTATCGATTACGCCCCCAATTATTTGGATTCGGTAATCGAAAAACGAAAGGGTGAGTTTGCGAAGCTAATTGCTGATGCTTATTACTACAATGAAAAATACAGAACTTCAATTCCCTATTTCGTTGAGTTCAAAAAAACTGTAAAACCCTCAAGGGAAGATAATTACCAAATGGGTTATGCTTTTTACAGAACCCAAGATTTTAACAAAGCGATTATATATTTTAGAAGGGCTTCAACTAAAAAAGACGGTATGTCTCAAACTGCTTATTATCACATGGCAGATTGCTACCTTAAATTAGAGGAAAAGGACTATGCTAGAAATGCCTTTCAAGCTGCAAGTAAATTAGATTTTGACCCTGAAATTAAGCAAAACGCTCTTTTTAATTACGCAAAGCTTTCCTATGAATTAAGCTACAATCCCTACGACGAAGCGATTGATGCTTTTCATAGATTCATTGAACTATATCCGAAATCACCTGACGTAAACCAGGCCTATGAATTTCTTATTAAAGTTTATATGACTACTAAAAACTATGATGATGCGCTTACTTCTCTTGATAGGATTGCAAACAAGGACAGTAGGTTAAAAGTAGCTTACCAAACAATTGTTTTCAATCGAGCAGTTGAACTTTTTCACAATCAATCGTATCAACTTGCAAGAGATCATTTTGCAAGTGTAAAAAAATATCCAATTGACAAAAGTTTGAATTCAATTAGTGTTTTTTGGAAGGCAGAATGTAGTTATAAACTCAATGATTTTGATAGAGCAATTCAATATTATTTAGAATATAAGCTCGAGCCTGGGGCTGTGCTTACCCCTCAATACAGAGAAGCTGATTATAACATAGGGTATTGTTATTTCAAAAAAGCGAAACCCTTTAAGTCCTCTAATAATTCCATTATTTCGCAAACACAACGTCAAGAATTTCTCAGAAGAAGTATTACAGCTTTTAGAAATTTCCTTCAGCAGTCAGATCAGGTTAGCAAACATAACCTCAAAGATGCGTATTTAAGAACTGCAGACTGTTATTTTATTTTAAAAAATGACCTATTGGCCATTGAATATTACAACAATGCTATATCTACCAACCATGAAAACCTTAGTTATGCCTACTTTCAGAAGGCTACTGCTCAAGGACTCGTTCAAGATTACGAAGGAAAAGTAACTACTCTTTCAGAACTTACTCGATTGTATCCCAATTCAAATTATCAAGTAATGTCATTACTGAATCTAGCTCAGACCTTTAATAATCTAGGTGAAAATCAAAAGGCAATAGAGGCTTATGAAAATTTCATTTCAAATTATCCTACTAACAGTTTTGTTTCAAGTGCATTGGTTGAAATAGGTGGAATTTATTTAAAAGAAAAAAAATTCGATTTAGCTGAGGAGTTTTTTCTAAAAGTAATGACTCAATATCCTGATGCTGAGGCTGAGAATAATCTTGCTGTAGAATTAATGAAGGAAGTTTATGTTGGTAAAGATAAATTACCCGAATACTATGATTGGCTGAGTTCTCAAGGGATTGAGATTTCTCAGAATGAGAGAGATTCTATCCTGTGGATACCTGTCCAGCAGGCGAGAGATGCGGGAAATTGTGAATTACAATTGTTAAAAGGTGCTGAATACCTTACCAATATCAGTCAACCAAGACATCAAATAAGTGCGCATTACTACATTGGAAACTGTTTGTATGCAAACGGAGAACTTTCTGAGGCACTCACGCATTATAATTTTGTTGCGAGCAAGCCTAACAATAATTATTATTCCGAGGTTTTGAGGTATGCTGGTAATATAAGTTTTGACCTAAAAGATTACAGCCAGGCATTAGGACATTATTCAACACTTGAGAAAGTTGCTGTTTCCGATGAAGATTTTAAAGTATCGATCATAGGACAGTTAAAAGCTTTTTGGAATTTAAACAGCTATTCTTCCGTTGTTGAGTATGCTACAAAAACAACATCATTGGTTGACGTTGAGGACAATATTTTTGTAAAAGCTATGCTTTACAAGGGATTGTCACTGAAAGAACTACAGCAATTTGACTCATCCTTGGTTGTTTTAGATTCAACAACCAGGTTAACGAAAAGTATCGAGGCTGCTCAAGCGAAGTATTCCAAGTGCGAAATTCTTTTTATTCAAGGTTTATATGAACTGTGCGAAAACGAAATTATGGAGTTAGTTCAACAAAAGCCATCTTATGATTATTGGCTTGCAAAGGGAATAATATTACTTGGAGATAATTTTGTTGCACAAGGAGACTATTTCAATGCTAAACATAGCCTTCAAAGTATTGTTGACAATTACAACGGTGATTCAAAAGCAGATTTGGTTAAAACTGCTCAAGAAAAAATTGATGTTATTGTTGCATTGGAAAATGCAGAACAGGAACAATTTGATTCAAAAGAAATCGAAATTGATTTTGAGAACAGTGATCCCAAGGATGTAGATTTATTCGATGGCGCTGAATCTAATAGCGATAAATCTGATGAAACTGAGAAAGATTCTAATACTAAAGAAAATGAGAAATAAAGTATTTCTATTTTGCTTTTTTGCTATTCATTGTGTGATGGGACAAAATTCTACGCACGATACCTATCTTGGTATTGGAACTGGAAGAAGAACCATTGCGAAGACAGAAAAAAATCAAATACTTCCTCAAACGATAGATTCAATCGTTAATATTTCTAATGTCAAATATTATCTAGAACCAAAAAAACATGAAACATCTTTTGAGGCTGTTCCAATAAAAGCGGCAAAACTCAAAATTGTTGAGCCACTAGAAAAGCTACAAAATGGATACGTGAAAGCTGCAGCAGGAACCTACATTATGCCTTTTTTAGATTTAAACTACAACTCAACTAGATCGAAGCTCAATAGTTGGGGCATCAATGCATTGCACCACAGTGCTTTGGGGAATATAAAAGATGTTGGCGTCAATAAATTCTCTGATAATCGGATGGGTGGTTTTTACAAACATTTTTTTGATAAGCAAGATTTACTTTTAGGATTAAATTACTCAAGAGATGTCTTTCATTATTATGGTTTTTCTCAAGATTCATTGTATGTTCCTCAAGAGTATATCGAAAATTCAGATACAACTAGACAAGCATATAATTTAATTGAATTCTCTTCAGAATTTAAGAAAAGAAATATTGGAAGAGATACCTCAAAATTAAATTACAAGGGTTGGTTAAATTATCATTTCCTAGCAAATTACACTGGCAGCAAAGAAAATTATTTTTTGATAGGAGCTCAGGTAGGAAAGTTTCTTAAAAAAGAAGAATTTATCACCTCCATTGAAATTGATGTTAATAATTTGAATCAAATACAATGGGACAATAATGGAGAATGGGAGCTTTCTGATAATTTATCCTCAACAAATGCAATTGTTAAATTGAATCCACACATTTATTCAAGAGGAAAAAATTGGAAAGCAAAAGCTGGTCTTTCGATGCAGAGCAACATTGATTATGAAGCTAAATTTTATTTTTATCCAGATCTTGAATGTAGCTACAGTCTTTTCAATGACCTATTCATTCCCTATCTTGGTGTTAATGGAGGTTTAAAAAGAAATAATTTAAATTCTTTAAGAAATATTAATCCTTTTATTGCCGACGACGATACAATTCAAAATTCCAACCAACGGATTCACATATTTGGTGGAATAAGAGGTTCTGTAAGCAACAATATTACATTTAATGTATCAGCTGGATTTGAAAAGCTCAATGACATGTATTTCTTTGTTCCAGATACGATTTCTTCCTATGAAAATAAATTTCAATTGATGTATGATAATTTGGATAAAACATCATTCTCGGGTCAACTGTCGTATAAGAGTTCAGAAAAGCTAAAATTGTTTGCAAAAGGAGAATTTCTGTTTTACAGTTTAAGTGATGAGGCCAATAAGGCCTGGCAGCTGCCCAATTACAAATTTACTTTTTCAGGCTGGTATGATTTAGCAGATAAAATAATAGTAAAAAGCAGTGTTTTCTTAATTGGTTCTAGAGCTGCTTTTTCGTATTCAGAACCTTTAGATCTAGATCCTTCAGAATATAATTTCTCAAACAATAGATATGAGTATAAGCTAAAGCCTTTTATTGATATGAATTTGTCTGTTGAATATCGATACAATAAGAGGATTTCAGCTTTCATTAATTTTAATAATTTCGCTGCTAAAAAATACCAAAGATGGACCAACTATCCCGTACAGTCCATTAA
>MDSY01058445.1_pt1 | contig 10795 bp, 7 predicted proteins | sample 811131 | NCBI WGS metagenome assembly MDSY01 (sample SAMN05326643, study PRJNA326480) | marine metagenome | isolation source: seawater | place: Atlantic Ocean: South West | collected 2010
TGGTCTAGGGGTTATGACGTTGCCTTGACATGGCAAAGATCGCCAGTTCAATTCTGGCCGAGCCCACCTTGCATTAATCAAATAGAGAATTTACATTTATTGCTTCTCAAATAGAGATTGCCAATAAATCAATCGTTTTCGATTTCTTCTGATTCTGGGATATCAATTTTCTCTTCCTTGACAGGTTTATCGTCTACGAACGAAAAGTCAGTTGAACCGCCACTCCAGTTTTTGACATTTGCATCATCCCCTTCGAATTCTTCATCCGCGATTATAGAACCTGGGTTGATAGAATAGTCGAGAGGGTCAACTTCCCTTGAGTCGATTCTTTCTTCGGGAGTGGGTGCTTGCCTCTCCTCTAGGTGAACTCCAGAATGAAAAGTACCGCATTCAGGGCATCTAGCAGTACCTTTTTGTGATATTGTTCCGCAAACAGGACAAGCTTCTTCACCCACTAGGATGTCTAGCTTGTCTGCCATAAGATCACTCATCATCTTCGTCATCGTCTTCAAGGAACATGTCGTCTTGATCGCCAGTTACTTCATCACCGTCTTCTGTTTCGATGGTTACTGTTCCTTCGTCATCATCGAATTCAACAATCTCTCCAAAGACTTCTTCACCGTCAATTTCTAATCCAACCCAGTCGCCAACGTCGATATCATCGTTATCTTCATCATCTTCTGAATCTTCATCATCATGTTCTTCTTCTGTATCTTCATCATCATGTTCTTCTTCTGAATCTTCATCATCATGTTCTTCTTCAGAATCTTCTTCATCATGCTCATCTTCTTCAGAATCTTCTTCAGATTTGTCCTCATCAGTCGAATCTTCTGTAGGGGTTTCTTCTCCAGATTCTTTCTTAGTACGTGATCTCAAAGAAGGTGCATAAATTAGGTGTAAAAATGCGGTTGCTGTAAGTCCTATGAGGCCAAATAGCATCAACATAATACCGTCTAGATAGAAACCTGCCGGCATACTAGATGCACCATCTTCACCACTGAATATCGTCAATGAATTTTTACAACCATTAGTATCAATTTCTGCAAAGCATGGATATTTCTCACCGTCGGAAACATACCCTGAACATTCCTCTAATGTGTCTCCAACCTCTGTACCACAATGATTCCAATTACTAGATGGGCCTTCGTGTACAATGGTTCCTCCTGAGCCATCCACAATCAATCCCATGCCATTTACGACCATTAGACCGACTAATGTAACCATTAAAAAGTAAGCAATTGGATAGATGACATCGTTTGCAGTTTTGCTCATCAACATCTTTTGTACATTTGAGGGGAAGACCTTTCGACTCTTGTCTTTAGGCATCTTACCTGGCTTGATACCAATTTTTAAGTCATCTAATGCCTGAATCAACTCCATAGGGTCGACTCTATTGTTGTCATTTACATCTAAATATTCCACTATCGCTAAAACTTGGTTTGCAGTTAGCCATTCACCGCTTATCTTTTCGATACCTTTCTGAAGTTCTGGAGCGTCTATCAATTTGTCATCATTTCCATCAACTGTTACGAAAGCATCACTAGCAGTCATGCCAGATTCTGCTATTGCTAAAGCGAGGTTTTCAAATGCTGTAACGACAGTTGTACGCCAATAGTTCAAATTATTCTGGTCTTCTTCTTCAGGGATTTCAACATCCGGAGTTTCTTCTTCGGCTTCAACTTCGGAATCTTGTTCTTCTTCTCCTAGCGAGTGAACAAGATCATCATCTTCGAAGTTCTCGATATCATCAGTATCCGTTGTTGTTTCTTCATCGGTATCTTCTTCAGACTCTTCGACCATTTCTTCTTCGAACGAATCTTCAGCATCCAGTGAATCACTTGCAGTTAGATCTTCTTCCTCCAAGTTTTCAACAATATCTTCGACGAATTCCTCTTCGGTTACTAGTGTTTCAGCAACAGGTTGTTCTTCGTCTAAGACTTCTTCTTCAGATGATTGTTCATCATGGGTTTCGACTTCAACAATGTCTTCTTCTACATCTTTGGTGACACGTTCATCTTCAGTGTCAACTAGGGATTCAACTTCAGGTGTTGTCTCCACAACTTCATCATGTATTTCTTCGACATGTTCCGGAACCGCCTCTTCTTTAGCAGGAATATCTTCTTCGATAAATGATACGCCACACGAAACACATTTTTCAGAATCGACTGGCTGTAACTTACCACACGCGCCACATTCACCAAGAGTTTCTTCCGATACTCCTCCAAATCGAGCACCGCAAACTGTACATGATTCACTATCAAGCGGTATAATTGCTTGACAAGCGCCGCACTCTGCCATTGGAATATGTTGGTTTTCTTCATCAGACATGGCTGTCACTATGTTTGCGACTATACCGTACGATATAATGGTTCATGGACCTGAAGCGTTACCGGCCACATAGGCGAGGCTAAAGGGGCGTTCCAATTATGAAACTAGAACTCGGTAAAGCATACTCCCTCAATCTTGTTTCACAGGATGAAATGTTAGCATATTTCGACTCTGTCTCGATGAGAGACCAAGAGCATGTTTTGTTGTTGTCAAGGCTCCCACAAAGAAGGTTGTTAGAGCATGTCGACCTTGATAAAGTCGAGGCTTATTGGGTTACGACTCAGGATGTTAATGGCGCGATACAACCATCTTTAGACCAAATTTCAGATTTGGTTACTTCACGGATAGAAAACCATACGGGAATTGCCGTTATTGAGGGTATAGAATGGCTTATTTCATTACACGGATTTGAACCAGTTCTGAGCATGGTTATGAATCTCAAAGACGCATTGCATCGTAAGCCATGGGCACTAGTTCTGGCCGTTGCAGATGGCATAATGGATCCTGTGCAATCTTCTAAATGGCATAGAGAAGTTATCGCCTGGGAAATACCAAACCAAGCTGAAATATCGGTGGTTTCGCCCACTATTGATGATGCAGTTATTGATACTGCGGATAAGGAAATCTCAATAGGTGATGAAAACGACAACCGTCTATCATTCTTAGTTAGAATTCCTAGAGAGGGATATTCTAAGGACATAGCCCGGAAGAGAATTCTACAATGGCGTCGAATGGGTCTTGACGTCTCGGAAGCAGAACCTGCTTTATTCCATGCTTCGGATGATTTAGGTTTCGAAATTTATAATTCGGTGGAAAAAAAGGTAAGGCGTGCTATCGAATTAGATAACAGGCTCGACGTACTGGCAGACAGAGGGCACAAATCCGAAGTAACAAAGCTTCGATTTAGAGTCAGACAATTAACCGGTTTCGAGGACGTTGAAAGAAGAATTAACCAACTCATCTAGGTAACCGGCCACATTCAGCCTCTATTCTTGCTAACCATCCACCTTTAGATAATTCACTAGCTACAAGTTCAATTTCTTTTGATGTCGAGCGGTCTCCTTTTAGAGGCTCACAAACACCTCTAACAAGTTTGTATAGTGTATTAACGTGCTTAGCAGGCTCTGCATTGCGATACTCTAATCCTTCGCATGCAATAATTAATTCACATGCCAAAACTTGCGATAAATGTTCACTTGATTTTAATAAATTCCAGCATGCTGTTGCTCCCATGGAAACATGGTCTTCTTGCCCTCCAGATGTAGGGGTTGAGAATGCTGAACGCGGCATTGTCCTACCATGCATTTCAGATAATGCTGCAGCCGCAACATAGTGCACAATCATCATCCCTGATTCCAATCCTGAGTTTACTGCCAAAAATGCCGGTAAATTGCTACGGGATGGATCGACTATCTGATCAATCCTTCTTTCACTAATATGCGCTAACTCAAATATTGCATTCGACATACTATCTGCAGTCAACGCTAAAATTTCCCCATGGAAATTACCTTGGCTTATCACTTCATCCACACCGGGATTAGTAGTATTTGGAAATATCAATGGATTATCTGTTGCACTATTAATTTCTATATCAAGAGTCGACGATAAGGAGCGGAATTTTTCTAAAACCGCACCATGAACTTGAGGGATACAACGGAAGGAGTAGGGATCTTGTACTCTATCACAATTAGCATGCGATTCAAGAATTGCTGAATCTTTCATAATTTGTGTTATTCTTTCCGCTACTAACGATTGACCATGGTGAGGTCTTGCCTGGTGTACACGCGGATCCATGGGCTTGATTGAACAGGTTCTAGCTTCCATCGATGTACATGCAATTAGGTCTGCTAATGGTAACAAATTGGATAGGCGGTTTTCAACATTGACCAAAAAAGAACACATTTGACTTGTCCCATTAATCAATGATAGTCCGTCTTTGGCCGCCAAGTCGACCCCTATTAGTCCCTTTTGCTTTAGGATGAAAGAAGTTTCAACAGGACCCGTTTCGCCCCACACTTCGCCCTCTCCAATCAGTGCCAGTGCCATGTGAGATAGTGGTGCTAAGTCCCCTGAAGCCCCTAGCGAGCCGATACGAGGAACTACAGGGATTATATTTTCATTAAGGTAGGTGATTAATTGTTCAATTACTATTCTTTGTATCCCTGAGCAACCTTTCACAAGAGAATTAGCCCTAACACACATCATTGCTCTTGTATCGGATATTGACATATGTTCTCCTATTGCACAAGCATGAGAGCGAATAAGATTAACTTGTAGTTCCGCTAAATCTTCAGGCGAGATTGATTCGCTTACTAAAGCCCCAAAACCAGTGTTGATTCCATAGACTGTTTCGCCTCTATCAAGAATACCTTCGACTACACCTCTTGCCGCTTCGATTTTTTGCCATGAGTCTATGGCAACTTCTACCTTTTCACCTAGCGAAACTAGAGTAATTTCAGTCGAAGTTAGAGTGTTGCCGTCTAGTTTAACGCTTCCCATTATCTTCACCACCGAATAATGAGTCAATGAGTTTGTCCTCTGTAATGTTAGGTAAAGTTACTTTGAGTAATGAATTTGATTCCATCGCTCGCTTAATTGCATAGATTGCTCCTTCATTACGAGCCCATGCCCTCCTGGTAATTCCATTATTTACATCCCAGTCTAACATAGATAACAATTTGTTTTCACTTTCCAAACTGCCATCTATAAGAAGTCCGAAACCGCCATTCATTACCTCACCCCAGCCTACACCGCCTCCATTGTGGAGGCTTACCCATGTGGCTCCTCTGAAAGAATCCCCTACGAAGTTCTGAACCGCCATATCTGCTGTAAACATTGAGCCATCCTTGATATTGGCGGTTTCCCTGTATGGTGAATCTGTTCCTGAAACATCATGATGATCTCTACCAAGTATTACCGGGCCACTCAATTCACCCGACCTAATCGCGTCATTGAATGCTTTTGCAATCAATTTTCGCCCCTCGGCATCTGCATAAAGTATCCTGGCTTGGCTTCCAACAACCATCTTGTATTTTCCAGCCTGATCAATCCAGCGAATATTATCTAACATTTGCTGCTTAATTTCATCTGGTGAGTTCGCTGCCATTTCGCTTAGAACGTCAAATGCAATCTTATCGGTCTTTACAAGGTCGGAAGGTTCCCCTGATGCACAAACCCATCTAAATGGACCAAATCCGTAATCAAAGCACATCGGGCCCATGATGTCTTCAACATAACTAGGATAACGGAAACCATCACCATCTTCGTTCATAACATCAGCTCCGGCTCTAGAGGCCTCTAGAAGGAAAGCATTTCCATAATCCCAGAAGTAAGTCCCATTGTCTACCAGCGCGTTTACCGCTGCAGCATGCCTACGCAATGTCTCTTGTACTTCACTCTTGAATTGGACAGGATTGGCTGACATCATTTTTTTGCCCTCTTCGAAAGTAAGGGTGACTGGATAGTATCCTCCTTGCCAAGGGTTGTGGAGGCTAGTTTGGTCAGATAGCAAATCAATCTTGATATGACGTTCGACCATTCTCTCCAACAATTCCACAACATTTCCGATATGGCCAATTGAAACTGCATGTCCTTTTTCTTTGGCTTCTAACATTTTGTCAATAGCATCATCTGTGGTATCTGCAATCATTGAGAGCCAACCTTGTTCATGCCTTTTGTGAGCAGCGTGAGGATTGATTTCGCTTACAATGCACGCAGCACCAGCAATGACTGCGGCTTTTGCCTGCGCTCCACTCATCCCACCTAGACCTGATGTTACGAATGTGATTCCTGCTAAGGAGTCTTTAGCCCCCGCATGCATTCTGGCAGCGTTAAGAACAGTGATTGTTGTTCCATGAACTATTCCTTGTGGCCCAATGTACATGTAAGAACCTGCAGTCATTTGCCCGTATTGACTAACGCCTAGAGCATTCATGCGATCATAATCATCTTGCGATGAATAATTGGGTATTACCATGCCATTGGTTACAACAACCCTTGGAGCATCTTTAGAAGAAGGAAACAAACCCAAAGGATGGCCTGAATAAATCACAAGTGTTTGATTATCATTCATTTCGCACAGATATTTCATTACGATTCTATATTGCGCCCAATTTTGGAATACTGCTCCATTTCCGCCATAAGTTATCAATTCATGAGGGAACTGTGCAACAGTTTTGTCCAAATTATTGTGAATCATCAGCATTATCGATGCTGCTTGTTTTGATTTTGCAGGATATGAATCGATAGGATATGCATGCATTGGATATTGTGTTGGCCGGTATCGCATCATCCAAATCCGCCCATACAAGTCTAATTCATTAGCAAACTCCTTGCCCAAGACCTCGTGTAAATCGGGCGAGAAGTATCTAAGGGCGTTACGTAAGGCCAATTTCTTCTCTTTACTGTTTAGTATTTGCCTTCTATGCGGTGCATGATCGACTTCATCTGAAATACCGGGGTGAGCGGGCAATAATTCAGGTATACCCTCACCGATATGGTCGCGCATTGCGTCGATATCGGTTGCCATGTTTATCGCTGGACAATCTCGGCCTTATGGATTGTTGTAATCTATCATTCAGGTTTAACAAATTACGACTGAGATAGGTCATTGGAGCGTTGGTCTGGGCGCCACATTGTAAAGATGATTCCGAATGCTATCATAGCACACGCAAACCAGATCATGCCTAAATTAAGTGACATGTCAGTATTGTCTAGTAACCATCCCGCAGTAAATGTACTGAAACTGAATGATATCGACATCAGTAGCATGTCTATACTAAACACTCGACCTCGCATATCATCTTCGACCCACTGCTGAGTTAGTATTGTTGAAAGAACCCAATTTGCACCGCTAGCAGCATGAGCAATAATGATCAAGAATATTGTAAGATAGATGTTCTCAAATAATGTCAGTCCAATTAGGAGATAAAAGAATCCAGAAACCGAAACTAGTATTCCAACCAATGCAGGCCATCTATTCTTGTTAACCAAATATTTTCTGGCAAGTATAGGCCCTATGCCGGTTCCCACTCCTCTAGCCATAAAGAACAAACCAATACCTGCCGCCATTTCACCAGGAGCCATCCGTGAACCAGCTAGCACCAAGAATACGGCAGCTAAGCCCCCTCCTGCAAGGTTCCAAGTTGTCTTTGCAAATACAATCCTCTTCAGTCTAGGCTCATTTATCAAGCGAACAAAGCCTGCTTTTATGTTGGAGAAAGCAGTTTTGAATATCGGGCCACGCATGTCATCGCTAACAGTTTGTGGAATTTTCAATGGAATTAGTATTAGGGCTCCGATCAGGAATGTAATGGAATCTATGATGAATGCAACATCGGTCCCGTATTCTGCAACTATTATACCTCCCAGAAATGCACCTGTTGCTAGTGCAGTCGACCATGTGGCGGCATCTAGTGCATTAGCAGTTGCCAGTTCCTCTGGCGCCACGATATTAGGTAGGGCAGCCCTTTCAGCAGTCATGTATGCTCCGTGCAAGAGCATCATAAGTCCTGATAATCCAATAAGCCACCAGATATCCTCGCTTCCATCAACCATCAAGAAAGACAGTGCTAAGCCTACTTGAGCAAAATTAGAAGTTACCATTATCCACTTTCTAGACCAACGATCTGCTAACAATCCTGTAATGGGTTGCAGTACTGCAAATCCAAGCATCCTTATCGTGAACAATAAGCCAAGCATGGCTTCAGAACCTGAATACTTCAGAATCAAGGTAAATAAGGCGATGGTATTGAACCACTCCCCCATCAAAGAAATAACGTTTGCAGACCAGAATGTTCTGAATTTGGTATTCGTTTTGAGAAGTTCAAAGTAACCAATTTCTTTCATTATTACTCCTCCGACATATCAGCACCGGATTCATCAAGACTACATATTATCCATTTTGATGTCGGAGTATTAGATTTTACAGCTGTAGATGTTAGAGGAACCAGTACATTTGCTTCTGGGAAATATGTTGCTATATTTCCTCTTGGAATATCATATGCGACCAGTTGCCAAGCCTCACTGCGTCTCTTCTCTCCCTCGTGGTGAGATGTAATGTCCACTAGATGTCGGCTTTTCCATCCCCTGTCTGCCATGTCACTAGCATTCATCAAAACTACTCTTCTGTTACCGTGTATCCCACGATATCTGTCGTGTAAATCATAAATTGTAGTATTGTATTGGTCGTGTGATCTAATAGTCATCATCACAAATCGATCATCTGGTATCGTAACGTTTGGAAGTTCATGTGTAATGAAATTCGCTTTACCATCGCTAGTGTTGAAAGAGCGCGAGTCACGTGGTGGATTTGGAAGGGCGAATCCAGTAGGGTTCCTGACCCGTTCATTGTAATTATCGAAACCAGATAAGGCGCGACTCATCAATTCTCTAATATGGTCGTAATTCTCTGATAATTCCATCCAGTCTCTACTATCATCTAACGTAGCAGTAGCCAGTGATGTAACAATCCAAGGCTCGCTACGTAAATGCTTACTAGCAGGCTTCAATCCACCATTTGATGTATGTACTATGCCCATTGAATTTTCAACAGTGACGAATTGTTTACCAGATTCTTGTATGTCGATTTCAGTCCTTCCAAGGCAAGGTAGAATTAGAGCCGTTTCTCCCGTCACTAAATGTGAGCGATTTAATTTTGTAGAAACCTGGACGGTTAACTTGACCTTTCTCATTCCCTCAGCAGTAGCCTCTGTGTCCGGTGTTGCAGAAATGAAGTTGCCCCCCATACAAAACAACAAGTCAACCCCGCCATCCCGCATCTGTTGTATCGCTTCTACAACATCAACACCATGTTCTCGAGGGCTAGTTATCCCACAAGCAGAATCTAGCCTAGCTAGAAACTCTTCACTCGGGCGCTCCCAAATCCCAACGGTTCTGTCACCTTGTACGTTGGAATGGCCTCTGACAGGGCATAGGCCTGCACCTTTTTTCCCTATGTGGCCCCCCATTAACAACAGGTTACTAACTTCTTGAATTACTGCAACTCCATTGCGGTGCTGGGTTAAACCCATTGCCCAACAAGCGATTGATGCCTTGGACTTCGACATCATGCGCCCTGCCTTTTCAATTTCGAATCGATTTAATCCTGAATCCAATTCTATTTGTTTCCACGTTGTTTTACCAACATTTCTGATTACATCATCGAATCCATTTGTCGAGTTTTTTATGAAATCATGATCTAATGCATCCAATTCAATCTGGACCTTCATTAATCCGTGCATCAATGCTGCATCTCCTCCAATCTTCACTTGAAGATGCATGTCGGCAAGTGCTTCACTACCGAATGATAATTTCATGTAGTCTTGGGGGTGCTTAAATCGAACTAGTCCAGTCTCAGGTAATGGATTGACATGTATTATTTTGGCACCATTCCTTTTTGCATCTCTCAATGCCGTGAGCATACGTGGATGGTTAGTTCCTGGATTTTGCCCCACAACTATTATCAAATCGGAATGGTTGAAATCTTCGAGAGTTACTGTACCCTTACCAATTCCAATAGTCTCACCAAGACCCCGCCCACTTGATTCATGACACATGTTGGAGCAATCTGGCATATTGTTCGTCCCCAGTGTCCTGGCATACAGTTGGTAGAGAAATGCTGCCTCGTTAGATGTTCTTCCCGAGGTATAGAATACAGACTTGTTCACATCACCACTAAGATCAATATTTTTCGAAATAAGTGCAAAGGAGTCTTTCCAAGATATCTCTTCATAGTGGTTGCTACCTGGCCGTAACAACATTGGATTTGTAATTCGGCCCTGCTTATTTAGCCAATAATCACTTTTTTGTGACAGGTCTTGAACACTGTTCCTAGCAAAAAAACTGGGAGTTACTCTAGCGTTTGTTGCTTCATCAGCAACAGCCTTCGCACCGTTTTCGCAGAATTCAAATGTCGTAGAATGCTCAGGATCTGGCCAAGCACATCCTGGGCAGTCGAAACCATCTGGTTGATTGATAGTCGTGAGTGTCTTTATTGTCTTAGTTACGCCCATTCTTGTGAATCCATGAAGTAGCGATGAATTGGCGGCTGGTATGCCGGCTGCAACCAATTTAGGCTTCTTAATTTTCAGTGGATTAGTGTCGGGGGGAGTAGAAGCTCTAGAGTTCTCTCTGGTCGACATTATTCCCGCGGGTCTAGTGGGGGCTTGTCAATGATGCGGCTCAATGGCCCCACAACAGCGGGAGTTTTACTAGCGCTGAACCCAACCAGTGTCATTCCACTAGCCCGTGCCAAATTCTCGGCAGCCGAACTAATTGCACCAACGGCAACAATAATTTCGATATTTGCTCTAACCGCCTTAGCCACTAGCTCCCATCCTATTCTCCCAGAAAGTCCCATGATTTTTATTGCCAAATCATTCCTTATGGCACCACCAATCACTTTGTCCACAGCATTATGCCTGCCAATATCTTCTCTTATTATTAGCAGTTCACCATTTTCATCGAA
>MDSY01093247.1_pt1 | contig 10795 bp, 16 predicted proteins | sample 811131 | NCBI WGS metagenome assembly MDSY01 (sample SAMN05326643, study PRJNA326480) | marine metagenome | isolation source: seawater | place: Atlantic Ocean: South West | collected 2010
TCTGCATATTATGCTAAAATTATTTCAACAATCTTCAATAAAAAAATAGAAAAACCAAATAACACATTAGATAAAATAAAAAATATGATAAAATAATTATACAAAATAATACATCAATGCTAATATTGAAATAATTAGAAAGCTATTTTGTATTATAGTGCGTTGTAAATATATATATTTTACTTCTAAAACATCAGACTTCAATTCCTTTATAATTGGATATGTAGCTTTTACAATAATAAATATTGTATACAATAATATAGTTATAACGCCTATTTTACTTAGCCAATTTATATAATACGGTATTTTATCATGTAATACTAAATATATAGAAATACTTACAATTCCTATTAATAAAAAGGTGCATGAATCTTTCGTTGATTCTGTATATTTTAATAAAATATTTTTACTCATGTTATTATGTATAGATATAAAAATTTTATATACAATATTTAGTATATTATAGTTCGTTGTAATAAAAATAATGATAAAAATGTTTTCTAATCTAATATTAATATGAATTATAAACGTAAAACAATTAAAAAAAATAAAAAAATACATAAAAAAAAGGTTTTTACACGTAAACATTACAATAGCGGAGATGGTATGTTAACAACTGTATGGGGTCCAAGTTTATGGCATTATTTACATACAATGAGTTTTAACTATCCTGTAAAACCAACTGTGCAGGAAAAGAGACATTATAAGAATTTTATTATTAATTTACAATACACATTACCATGTAAATATTGTAGAGTAAATTTGAAAAAAAATTTTAAACACATGCCTTTACAGTCTTGTCATATGAAAAATAGGAATACCTTTTCAAGATATGTATATCAGTTACATGAATTAGTAAATAGAATGTTAAAAAAAAAATCTGGGTTATCATATTGTGACGTTCGTGAAAGATATGAAAATTTTAGAGCTCATTGTCTTGAAGATAAAAAGAAAAAGATTTTTAAATTTAAAAAAACAAAAAAACAAAAAGAAAAGGGATGTACAACACCATTGTATGGTAAAAAAGCTAAGTGTATTATTAAAATTGTTCCACAGGAAGATAAATGTAAAACGCTTCAAATTGATAATAAATGTATAAAAAAGACGACCGGATAAAAAATGATTTAAAATAATGATTTTAATTTAAATCAATCTAACTTTTATACGGATAAATTATAAAAAATCATAATTAAATGTTATAAAATCATTATAAAAGATTTTATTTACCACATCTAACATTTCACGTGTGTATATAGATGTTATATCTTGTTTTTTTGTTTTACTTTCATTTTTATGTTCAAGAATATTTGTTTCCATATTATATTTTTTACAGAAGTCATTATATTCTGTTTGTAAATTTTCAAATTTAATAATATCAGTTGGTATTAATTTATTGTTATCATCCGTTACATAATCGAAACATGTAAACATTGCAGGTGAATTTTTATAAAATTCTTTTTCAAAATTTAAAATAAAATGTTTAAATGTGTATGTAGGATGAATAATATAATCATAAAGTAAATTTAATAATATTCCTTTTTTTCCATACAAATAATTATATATTGATATTAATCTATTATAAGGATTTCTAACTACACCTAATATGATTCTATTTTTATGTTCTGATGTAACTATATTTTTTCCTAATTCATGTCCACGAACTGCATATAAATTTAAATCTAAACATCTTTTATTATCAAGATTTTCACTAATTGAAATACCTGCTGTTTTTGGTATATGAATAAAAACAACTTTATCTTTTGAATTTGTGTTTCCTATATTAAAATTTTTATTAACATCGTCTAAAGATAATATAGAATCATGTCTTATATTATTTATTATATTATAGTTTTTATAATACATGATATTTCTTATTTTTTTTAACTGTGTATGATTATTATAAATTGCAATTTTGTAACGATCACTAAAATCTAAATTTTCGCAATTCATTTATTATAAAATGAATAAATAATAAAATTGATTTTGTTTTACTATTACATATTTTTTTAAATACAACTGAGAAAATGAATAGAGAACAAATCGCGAACAAATATAACCTAAGTCTTAATAATCACAATGATAGCATGATAATTAATGCAATGGTTGCAATAAAAAAACATAATATGGAGAAATGGATTCGTGAATTTGATGAAGTAAATGGATTTTTAATGTCAAATCATAACAATATAATTATATTACATGAAGAATTAGCAGATGATGGTCATAGTGGAGCAAGTGCTGCCTGTACATTACGTCAATGTCAAGCATTGTTAACCAAAGAGTATAATAATGATTTAGAATTAACAGATATTGAAAATGAAAATGAAGAAATACCAGAAACAATTGAAGGATCAGGTAAATCATATGGGCTTTATAATTCAATGGATGAACATAATAAAAAAGCGATGGATATTGTCGTTTCACATGGCATGGAGTCAGCTGTTGATTTCATGACAAAAGGAATAAAAGATGGAACAATGGATTATGCAACTATGAGATCATTATACGGATAAATTATAAAAAATCATAATTAAATGTTACAAAATCATTATAAAAAATTTTATTTACAATATCTAACATTTCACGTGTGTATATAGATGTTATATCTTGTTTTTTTATTTTATTTTCATTTTTGTGTTCAAGAATATTTGTTTGTATATTATATTTTTTACAGAAGTCATTATATTCTGTTTGTAAATTTTCAAATTTAATAATATCAGTTGGTATTAAATTATTGTTATCATCCATTACATAATCAAAACATGTAAACAATGCTGATGATTTTTTATAAAATTCTTTCTCAAAATTTAAAATAAAATATTGAAATGTGAAAGCAGGATGAATAATATAATCAACATATGAATTTAGTAATATATCTTTTTTTCCATAAAAAAAATTGTATAATGATATTAATCTATTATAAGGATTTCTAACTATACCTAATATGATTCTATTTTTATGTTCTGATGTAACTATATTTTTTGCTAATTCATGTCCATGAACTGCATATAAATTTAAATCTAAACGTCTTTTATTATCAAGATTTTCACTAATTGAAATACCTGCTGTTTTTGGTATATGAATAAAAATAACTTTATCCTTTAAATTTGTATTTTCTATTTTATAAATTTTATTAACATGATCTGTAATATTTTTGTTTTTTATTTTTGGATAACTTTTATATTGATTGTTATTTAATTTTTGAATAATTGAATAATTATTGTAAATAGCTATTAAATATCTAATATTAAAATCAAAATTTTCACAATTCATTATTTATAAAATGAATAAATAAAAAAATCTATTTTATCTTACATATTTAATTGTATGTAAGTTATTTTAAAAACTAAAAAAAATTGATTTTGTTTTACTATTACATATTTTTTTAAATACAACGATGAGAAACATTGTTGCCGTAATAAATGACTTGTATGATATTATTCCAAAAGATTGTCAAGAAGAACGATTTATTCGTCTAAAACATAATTTGAAAAAAAATATTATTGAATCTATTCCATATTCAGAACCAGAAATGATAAAAAGTAATGTGTATTGGAATAAATTGAGCATTTATTGTAATGATTCTATTACTGCAGATGATTACAATAATATTCCGTGGTGTAAAGAATTTATTGATATATTTATGGATCCTTATTACAAAATTGAAGATACGTATTATCATCTATAATTTAATATAAAATTGATATTATTAATAATTTTTATATAATTTTATATAAGATAATGAATAACATTATACCAGGTTATAAAGGAATTATGGATTTAGATTTAACAAATATTGATCCACAATTACACAAAATAATGATTGATCAACACTATAAAGATATTGACATGTATAAGATAGAACAAAGTAAATTAAAACCTTCACAAAGATATGAAAATACAATAGAACGAATTCATAAAATGCATAAATATGAAAATGATATGTTAATTTTACGGAAAGAAAATAAAAAAAAGGAACAGGATATGAAGGATAAGCGTATGATGGAAATATACAATAAATACAAAGAATGATTTACATTATTTTTTAAACTCCTATATGATGACGATTCTATGTATTTACATGAATTATCATTTGATTATGCATTTGTTATGAAAACATATAAATAATATATTATATTAATATATATGAATCGTAATACAAGTATATATCCTGAAGATATTGAAGATTGCACAGTAAATCCTCGTTTATCTGAAAGAAGAACAGCAATAAAACCTTTACCTTTAAAACAAGTTGAATCTAAAAGTTGTGCTTTTTGTAATCGGTGTTGTAATATTACTACTTGTGTTATTTGTAAAAAAAACGTATGTGATCTTTGTATTGAAAATAATATTTGTATTATTTGTTTAAGATGTGATCATAAACAAGGAGAAATTATAGAATATTTTAAGAAACATAGAAACAACAGACGTAAATGGTGTTGTCCATGGTAATTTATATTTAATACAAAAATATATTAAATATAGATTAATTCATATAATATATTATGTCTTATAAAGAAGTTGCTTGTGGTGTTATGTATAATAGTGAAAATAAAATATTAATGGGATTAAGACCTGAAGGTAGTCCATATGCAGGAATATGGGAATTTCCGGGTGGTCAATTAGAAAAAAATGAAACAATTGAAGAGTGTTTACATAGAGAATGGATGGAAGAATTAAATTTAAACATACAAATAGAAAAAGAAATATATAATGCTTTTTACGGAAAATATTTATGTAGATTTTTTGTTGGAAAAATATTGGATGAGGACAAAATAGAGATAAAAGTTCATGATAATATTAAATTTTGTAATTGTGAAGACATATTAAATTTAAAAATTTTTGACGGAGACAAAGAAGTATTAAGTTATTTATAATTGAAATTATTAAGATTTAAAATATAAATATATAATTATTATTATATGTTAATTCAACCAGCAAAAATAATAGAACTATTGGAAAAATATAAAATCAAAATCAATGGAGTATTTCATATTGGGGCTCATGATTGTGAAGAATTGTATTTTTATGAAAGATTTTTAAAAATTAATAGAGACAATGTATACTGGATAGAAGCAATAGAAAAAAAAGTAGAACAGGCAAAGATAAGAGGTATTCCAAATATATATAATCTATTAATAACTGATTCGGATAATGATAATATTGATTTTAATATTTCTAACAATGTACAATCATCAAGTATATTAGAACTTGGAATGCATATGTCAGAACATCCAGATATACATTATATAAGTAAAGTTAATATGAAAACGCAAACTATAGACACATTTTTTAATATTAATAACATTAATAATATAATACTTAATTTTTGGAATTTAGATATTCAAGGAGCAGAATTATTAGCACTAAAAGGTGGAATAAATAGTCTTCGTCATGTAGATGTTTTATATCTTGAAGTAAATGAAAAAGAGTTATATAGTAAATGTGCATTAATAAACGAATTGGATTCTTTTTTACTTGAAAACAATTTTCAGCGTATGATAACACAAATGACTAAACATGGATGGGGTGATGCAATATATATTTCTAAAAAATATATACCACAATTTTCTGAAAATAAATTTAAGCTATTTGATAATCCTACAAATTTAAATCAAACTTCTTTGCAATTACAGTTTAAAAATGTAAGAAATATTAACCTTAGTAAAATGAATTTTTTATAAATTTTTTACACCTTTGAACATTTAAAACGCTTATCATATAATATTATATAAAATTGATCTAATTTATCTAACCTAAAATACATAAACAAAATGGGTAAAGAGGATTGGGACGGTTTCTATAGCTATAGTAGTTATAAAAATACTAAACATTATGCAAGAGGTTCTAGAAGTAGAAGTTCTAGTCCAGCACCAATTAAACAACATATAAGTTGGCCTCCTTCACGCAAGGGGTCTATCGTGATGCACTGTGGTTCAGTACAAATTACAGAAAAACAAGAACAACAAATAAATAAAATGAAATTAATGAAAAACGCAGAGATGAAGAAGGCTATTGTTGCAGCATTTGTAGATTCAGAAGATGGATTGACTCAGGAAGATGTGGATAAGATAAAAGAAACGTTTGCAGATGCCCTTGATGATTTCATTAAGTCTCTTGTTTGGTATAAAAATTGAAAAAAATCTATTGTTGAATTATCAGCGTTTTAAATGTTCAAAGGTGTAAAAATAATATATTTTTATAAATTTTTTTCGCATTTTGTACAGTAATGAATTGTCATTGATTTATCTGGATCAATATCAATTAAATCTGTTTCCCAGACATGATTGCAGTTTTTTTCTATTTCTAAATTTATACGTGTTAATAAATCTTTGCGTTTATTAATAATAGATGATGCTTGTGGTAAATGTTGATAATATTCATTCAATAATAAAAATTTATCATCATTTTCAAGATAATTTTTGTTTCTTTTAAAGATTTCGGCATAGAAATAATATTTATCTAAGAAATTAATTTCTTCTTCTAATAGGTGTTTTACAATATGAAGTTCATTAACATCATCCATAATTTCTATAAATTATGTTATATACAAATATTTATATGATTTTTGTATATAATTATTTAATTATGAAATAAAATTCGATAAATAGAAAGTGATAATACGCTTAATTGGAGTAAGCCAAACCACCCATACCACTCATGATACGGAGGACATTGTAGTTGGTAGCGTAGACACGTACTTTGGCGGTCTTGGTACCTTCAACAGTGGCGTTAGAAAGAACAAGTTGAAGAGTAGCGTTATCAATTCTGGAGAAGTTACATGTACCGGAAGGTTGGTGTTCTTCAGGACGAAGAGCAAAGGAGTAAAGATTGATACCGGTATCAGGGTTACGTGTGTGGTGTTGATAAGGTTGAACAAGATCGAAGTATGTACCTTCACGTTCAGAGAATCTATCTTGACCGTTAAGTTGTAATTTGGCAGTTACAACAGGATTCATACCCCAACAGTGCATGTCATGAGCTGTTTCGGAAAGAACGAATGTACCTGCATCGGATACACCAACAATTTCTGGACCTTGACCTTGATAGGTGAATTTAGCATCTTGGTAACCGAAACCGGAACCAGGTGCTTGTGCTACTGTGTCAGTAGCAGATTGTAATGAAGCCCATTGTGCATTAAGAGCTTTAATACCAGCAGAAGCGGCGGCGAAATCTTCAGCTGTACCTGTACCTGGAGCACCAGCAGTAGCAGTACGAGCAGCAGTAGCAGCAGCACCAAGATTAAATGCACCAGGACCAGCTTGTTGGAAAAGACCAGAAAGATCAATGAATTCAGAACCTTTGTTAGTACTATCAGTACCACTTGTAGCACCAGGAGCACCGAAAGCGTGAATTGCAGGAGGAAGAGCATCTAAGGCATCGGTGTAGTTGAAAGGTTGTGCACCAAGGAGTTTGAAAAGAGTTTGATCACATTCAAGAGAAGCACAGTAATCAACGTTTTCATCAGGTTGGACAACCCAGATAAGTTCTTTACAAGGGTGATTGAAATTCAATTTGATTTTGTTGGAAGAAGAACCAACAGATTCATCACCAGTGAATTGAAGTTGTTCAATTAAGTATTCATGAGGGTTTTGTGCCATTCTACGACGTTCATCGGTATCAAGGAAGACGTAGTCAACGTAAAGTGAAGCAGCGACTAAAGATTGAGCATAAGCACTGGTAACTTTAGGGTTGCTAATTTTGGCAGCAGGAGATGCTGTACCATCGGTACAATCAAGAGTTGAAACAGCCCATAAACATTCATCAATAGGACGAATATCAAGGTTGATTTTAACTTCGTGGTATTGAAGAGCAATCAAAGGAAGGGCAAGACCAGGGTTACGGCAAAACCAGAATTGGAATGGAATATATAAAGTTGTTTCAGGTAAAGCTTGACGAGGAGCACAAACTTGACGAGGAGCATTGGAAGTACAAGGACCATCAACGGCAGCAAACATAGGATCAGTGATATATGTAAGTTGAGTTGTGTGACCAATCATGGCGTGATAACCACGTTCTTGTTCTTTGGAAGAAGTAAGTTGATTCCAGATGTGCATCCAATCACCATATTGACGATCGATTCTTTGACCACCAATTTCAACTTCTACTTGAGAAATAAGTTGGTGACCAGGGTAATCTAACCAACGAGCAAAAACACCACCAGTAGTGTTTCTCATGTTTTGGTTGATTTCAGGCATGGTTACTTGTAAATATGTTCTGTATGCAAGATCACCATTTCTGGAGACTGTGCAGGTAACACGGCGACCGAAATCGGCTTGACCGTTAAAAGTTTGTTCAATAGATTCCATAGCAAAATTTGTATGACGACGATAGGTAACTTTCCAGAAAGTAATTTGAGGGTTGCCGGTAAGATATACATCTTGGGCACCATAAGCGACTAATTGCATGAGACCACCTCCCATTTTTTATAATATTGCTAAAGAAAAAAAAATTTTATTTTTGTAATTTAATTGGTATTACTATTAAAGTCAAATTTATTAATATCAAAATTATCTTTGATAAATCTACGTAAATAACTATCCAACATTATTTCTTTTTCGCCTTCATGTTTTTTTATAAAAATATATTTATCCTTGTTTTTTCTTATAGTCCAACCGTTTTCTAAAGCATTGAATAAAAATGCCATCTTTTGTAGTGTGATATAATCAATATTTACGTTTTCATTTGTATTAATGTGAATATTTTTATCCATTTTAATTAATTAACATTAAAAGAAATTAATTTTACCTTAATAAGTATTTTAAAAAGAATTATTTATATATATAAAGTTATGCCTTCATTTAAACCTAAAACAAATAAAAAAATTGTAATTGATCAAAAAAACATAACTACATTAGATAGTAAACATGAAGAAATATTACAAAATTTAAATGATGACGAATGTAAGTTACCTACATTAGAAAATAAAATAAATAAACTAAAACAAGAATTAAATGATCCAAAAACGAATTTAGATACAAAACTGGATGTAAAAGATGAAATTAAAAAACTTAAGAAGGAGATCAAACAAATAAAAAATGAAAAAAAGGATTATTTATTAAATAATTCAAAATATGTTTTTGATTATTTTAAAAATAAAAAGAAAATATCTGAAGGAGGTAATAACACACGTGTATTAGATTCTTTTTTTAAAATTAAAAAAGAAGAAGATGAAATAAATGAACAAGTACAAAATTCAAATAATTCAATAGTAAATAAGTATTTATCAAATATTGACACTACCTTTTTTGACATTAATAATTATATTGTTAATAGTGATATATGTAATGAATGTCGCAAAGGCGAACTAATACCTGCAGAACATGAAGGTGTAATTATATGTAATAATTGTGGAGTATCAACAAAGTATATTATTGAAAATGACAAACCGTCGTATAAAGAACCACCAAAAGAAGTATGTTTTTATGCATATAAACGAATAAATCATTTTAGAGAAATATTAGCTCAGTTTCAAGCAAAAGAAAGCACACAAATTCCAAGTGAGGTATTAGAAAATATTAAATTACAAATTAAAAAGGAACGAATCGAAACAAAACATCTTACAAATAAAAAAGCAAAAGAAATATTAAAAAAACTTGGCTATAATAAATATTATGAACATATTCCATTTATAAAAGATAAATTGGGAATAAAACCTCCTATTATGAGTCAAGAATTAGAAGAAACATTATGTAATTTATTTATGGATATACAGGCACCGTATGCAAAATATTGTCCAGATGATAGAGTGAATTTTTTGAATTATTATTATACCGTGTATAAATTATGTGAACTATTAGATCAACGTCAGTTTCTACCTTTTTTTCCAATGTTGAAAGATAGAGAAAAACGAATCGAACAAGATGAAATATGGAAAAAGATATGTGCTGAATTAGAATGGGAATTTGTACCAACTATTTAAATTTCTTCAAAGTTTGTTTCTTCTTTCATTTCTTCACAATTTTCACTGTTCACTCTTTCTTGTACTATTGGTGTAATACAACATAAACACATACAACACGAATGTAATCCCTTTTCACATAACATCCATGTAAATAAACAAGGAAAACATATCCATAAACATGGATCACCAGTACATTGTCTATTTTCATCAATCATTTTATTTTAATTTAAATAATTTAAAATAAAATAAAATAAAATCAATTTTTTAATTAATCGTTACAAATATTTAAAGTAATTATTTCTGAAAAAATAATAATATGTCCTTCGTTTATATGGATAAATTAGTTGCAATAATAACTGGTCCAACAAGAAATGGAACTACGTATGTTAAAAACGTTTTGGATAGTCATCCAAAAATATTCTCAGGTTTTGAAACAGGTATTTTATTAAACAAAAATTTTGAGGAATCAAAACCATTTAATAAATGGATTTACGAAGGTGGTTATCATTGGGGATTACCTAAGCATATTCAGTTTAAAAACAACTTAACTTTTAATGATAAATATGTATTACTATTTAATAATAAAGGCTCATTAGAAGGTCCTGTACAAAAAAAAATTAGAGAATCGCAGTTTTTAGTTGATAAAACTCCAGCTTATTTTAAATCTTTATCATCATTTAAAAATGTACTTCAACGTTTTAACAAAAAAATACCTGTAATAATTAGTATAAAATATTTTAAAGATCATTATTACTCACATATGATAAAACGATCTGACTTTACTGAAAAACAATTCATGGATGAAATAAATAATTATTTATCAATATTAGAGTTTTTAAATTTAAATAATCAAATAAATGTGTTTGTTTTTCTCTATGATGATATAATTAA